>Ga0100394_1000867_pt1 | contig 24980 bp, 22 predicted proteins | sample CryGeymeta201518_FD_81549 | JGI IMG/M metagenome (GOLD analysis project Ga0100394, IMG submission 81549) | Groundwater microbial communities from Crystal Geyser aquifers in Utah, USA - Crystal Geyser metaG 2015-18 | ecosystem: Environmental > Aquatic > Deep subsurface > Groundwater | place: USA... | reverse complement strand
AGCGCAGCACCGTTATCCCATTACAAAGTATCAAGCACTGTATCAGCAGTTGCTTAGTATTGGCGAGCCGGTGAGTGCATTCTCCTTATCAACACCGATAAGTAGCGAACAACTTGCCCAGGTGCACTCCCCACATTATATCCGTAGCTTACAAGATGGCAGTATTCTGCCCAAGGCCATGCGACGAATTGGTTTTCCCTGGTCTGAACAATTGTTTCAGCGTTCGCTTTGCTCTTTAGGAGGAACGTTGCAAACAGCTCAAGCCGCGCTTAAACAGGGTATCGCACTACATTTAAGTGGGGGCTATCACCACGCTTTTTACAACGAAGGGTCTGGCTTTTGTCTGTTTAATGATCTGGTTGTTTCCCGTAAAACCCTGTTAACCGAAGGAGTGGATAAAATACTTATCATCGACTTGGATGTGCATCAAGGAGATGGTAGCGCTGCCATGCTAGCAGATGAACCCCGAATTATTAGCTGTTCAATTCATTGTGAAAAGAACTTTCCTTACTATAAGCAGCAGTCTGACTGGGATGTTGGCGTCGCGAAAGATTGCAGCGACAACGACTATCTGCAAACCGTACAGCAAAGTGTGCAAACCTTGATTAATTGGCATCAGCCGGATTTAGTGCTGTATGACGCCGGCGTTGATATTCACCAGCGGGATGAATTGGGGTTACTAAGCATTTCAACAGCGGCACTATACCAGCGCGACTTGCTGGTACTGCAATGCTGTGTTGATAACGCAATACCGGTAGCAGCAGTAATTGGTGGCGGCTACCAGCGCAATGTTGATGCGCTGGTGCAGCTGCATTTGCAGTTATTCAAAGCTGCATTTACCCTCAGCGGCTCACACTTCGCCAGCAAAATAGAAACCTAAACGGCGTTTCACTTGCGGTGGTAAGGGCGGCAAATCAGCTTTGGGTAACAAAAACGTCGCCATATTGAACAAGTCGGTGAAAATGCGGTTTTTTTCGGTAGTGCGTTTTAAATAGTCATGTCCCGATGAACCACCGGTACCAATTTTTGTACCGAGCATACGCTGTACCATCATGGCATGTTTATAACGCCAAATAGTGAGCAACTCATCAATTTCAGTTAAACAAGTAAGCAGTTGAAACGGCAAGTTAAATACCGGCTCTTCCTGATATAGACTAATAAACAGCGCAGACAACATTGCGCGTTGGCTTAAGCGAAAACTGCCATTGTGTTGCAATTGTTGGTATTTATCGTTATCAAGCAAAGCAGCAAACTTCTCAGCGGTACGTTCTATTTCTGCCAGCTGCAAAGCACGTTCGTGTTCGGCGATTTGCTCAATTGACTCGACAGTACTTTTATCTTCCGCCAACATCGCATCCGTTGCCTGTCGGTACATTTGCCAGAAACTAAAGTCGTTTAATTCGAGAAATGGCATACGCTCCAGCCATTTCTCGATGCGTTCGAACAAGCTAGGCTCATGTTCTAATTGCTGCAGAAAGGTACGGTCTTTCTCATTCAACCGGCTATAAAACGAGTTTTTATCGAAATCGATTCGAAAATCGCTTTTTAAGCCCAAGCCTATTTCCAGCATTTTAAACTGGATACTTTGAAAACCTGATGCAGGTACCAAATAATCGCGAAACGACATAAAGTCTTGCGGAGTCATGGTTTCCATCACACTAATTTGCTGATTCAGCAACTGCTGAATGGTAATTACCCGCTTGAGTTTATGAACTATACCGGTTAACTGCTCGTCTTTAACTTCTTCAGCGGCAAATACATCCATTACCGCTTTTAATTCGTGCAAAATTTGCTTAAACCATAGCTCATACACCTGATGCACAATAATAAACAAAGTTTCATCATGTGCCTCATTGGCATATTTTGCACTTTCAGGCGCTTGTGCTGTTAACACCTTATCCAGTTGTAAATAATCACCGTAGTAGCAGGGCGCAGTATTTTTTTGCATAGTTATTTTTCTCTTATGGCCTTGATGCGCATTGTAACAGTGACCAAGCTTAACTCAATCTTTCAGTGGTCTTTTGCTGTAAAGCTGATTATGCTTTGTGAAATACATAAACCACATTGAGGTTAATATGAAACTGGACGACGATATACACAACTATTATGAAAAATTAACGCTGGATCATATTGTTGAGTTAGGGTTGGATGCGAATAAGGATGCAGAGTACCTGGCAGATTTGTGTTGTATTTCACTAAACCTACTACCGCCACGCTATATTCGCTACGAAGTAGACATGGCGTTTTATTTACCACAGAGTGAACGTTACGAAATGCAAATGAAAGTGCGGGAAGCAGTAACCCGCGCGCGCGAGTTTCTGGATAGTAATGAGTGAGTGATTCTCTTGAACACGCCCCAGAGCATGTCAAATTGGCTGTCGATTTGATTATGCTTCTGGAGCAACATGAACTTGACCCTAACACCATATTAATGGCGCTTGAGATAGTAAAACTTGACGTTATAAAACAGAGAGATTTGGGTGGCAACCCCACCAGCCACATCCCGGCACATACGTCATAAACTGTGGCTGCTTCCTTCCGGACCTGACCAGGTTCGCCTACTAGTATTGCGAGAGGACCAATGGGGTTACCATTGAACTGCTGAATCCTCAGCAGGCGCGCATTATGCAAGAATCGGTTATGTTCTGCAAGCCACGGCGTGACTTTCGTTCACGCTGTGACTTGCAGAATAATGTTATATAAGCCTCTGCGAGAGCAAAAAAGCGTTAAACAGCCGTCAATTGACTATGATACTGACGCAGCACCGCTTTTACTTTTGCCATATTAGCAGGACCAAGGCGTAACATTTGTTTTTGTGCAGCAGGCAACTGTTCAATTTCGGGATCTGCAAACTTATACATGACACCCGGCCGCACCAGTTGCAGTGGATAACTTACATCAGGCGTTGCCAACAATACCTCTATCGCGGTAATAAGTTTATTTTTAAATAACTCATCAGGATAGCCCTGCTCTGCATAAGCTTGTTGTAATAAGGGTTCATAACGGTCAAATAACGTTATCAATTTTGCTGGAGGAACACTTTCTAATAACTGAATATAAGGTTGGAAACGAGCAAAACTCTCATCATTGAGCTGCATAGCGTACTGACCAGATGGCGTAAATTTTTGCTCAAGGGGTTGCAGCAGAGGATGTTTTTTTGCCAATTGTCCCTGAGCAATATTATCAACTTGCAGCGCAAAATTACGTAACATATCTTCGGTAATAAATAATCCAGCCAAACCAGGCTGCCATTCTAACGCCAGTAATTTTTGCTTTACCTCCTGATCAGAATTATCTAATGCAGGAAGGGGCAACTCAACCGGCGCCTCAACAATGTCAACACTCTCTGTCTGCGCTGATACCTCAGGTTCTGGCTCAGCCTCCTCATTGTCAATCTCAGGCTGTGGTTCTGGTGGCAGGTCAATTATTACTGGTTCAGTAACTACCTGCGGCACGATAACGGCAGGTTTAGCTGGCACTTCCTCTTTTTTCAACAACATCCAGGCGGCAATAAGTATCACCACAACAATTGCTGCAATGGCCAACAAATAAACCTGTTGGTTTTTGTTCTGCTCTTGGTCTTTTTCCTGTTCAGCCATAATACCCTCTGTAGCAATATAATCGCACAACGCGATTAAGCGTTGCATTCTGCATTGAATCCAGCAATATATTAAGCAATGAGCATATATACTGGAAAAAGTTCAACTAAGTTATGTCTGAACACGATGTCAAAACGGTAAAAAAAACGGCTTTGCTATTAACCGGTGGTGGCGCTAGAGCAGCGTATCAGGTTGGCGTATTAAAAGCGATTGCCCAGCAATTCCCGCGTAGTAGCAAGCTACCGTTTCAAATAATATCGGGTACCTCCGCCGGTGCCATGAACGGTATTGCCATGGCATGCTATGCGTCTTGTTTTCATTTGGGTGTGAAGAAACTGGAATGGATTTGGCGTAACTTTCATACCAGCCAGGTATATTATGCAGATTATCCGCGGGTTTTTCGTCAGCTGTTACGCGGCGCTTTTAGCGCATTTCAGGCTGATTATGCTAACAAGCAACCGGTCAGCTTGTTTGACAATAAACCGCTTAGACAAATGCTGACAAAGGTGCTGGATTTAAAACGCATAGACCGCAATATTATGGGAGGGTATCTCTCAAGTGTGTCGGTTACCGCGTCTTGCTATAACAATGGCGATTCGATAACGTTTTTTCAGTCGGATAAAGCGCAAGAATGGCGCCGAGCCAAACGCTGCGGCCAGCGAACCTTGCTTGGGGTACAACATTTAATGGCATCGGCTGCCATTCCCTTAGTGTTTCCAACAGTGCGTATTCATCAACAGTATTTTGGTGATGGCTCGGTAAATCAGCTCGCTCCGCTAAGTGCACCAATACACCTGGGTGCTGATAAAATTTTGGTTATTGGCGTGGCAGACCCTCGCAAAAATGAGTCCAATCAGCGCAGTTTGCACCACCCAGATCTAGCCACCATTGCCGGACACTTACTCGATACGGTATTTACCGACAGCCTTAACTCAGATTTAGAGCGGATGAAGCGTATTAATAACACCATTAAAATTATGCGCCAGCACAATATAGAAACGGAATTAAAGCCAGTAAATAGCCTGGTGATCAATCCCAGCCAAAATTTTGGTCAAATTGCCAGCGAACACTTTTTGTCGTTACCTATGGCGGTACGAACAATATTGCGAATGACTGGGATACGCCAGCATTCAGACTCCAGCTTAGCCAGCTATTTACTCTTTGAGCAACTCTATACCCGACGTCTGATTAGCTTAGGTTATGATGATGCGATGGCGCAGATGGACAGCATACTGCAGTTTCTGGCCGACGACAGTGATTAAGGTTTAATTACTCGTCAATACCTTGACTGCCCGAAGCACGCAGCAAGCTAAGGCATTGATAAATAATATTTTTAATATATTGGCCCATTATTTGCTATGAAATATAAAAAAGCATTATGGGATACCATTATGGAATACCTGTTAGTACAAGACGTCGCGTTAAGCAGTGCTCCTAGTTATGCAGCCATGACAAAACTGCAGCAATGGCCGCAGTTACCAGAATGCATGGAACAAAGCCTGATAAGTCAGTTACAAACTACGTTAGACATTCAGCAGCAGCTAAATATCGTATCGATGGCCGTCGGCAAAGTTTTGCCGCTTTCAGCAATGTCGTTAAAAACCGCGGTGGGTGACTTTGCCGCTATTGGCTCATGCTCAGGGGAGTTTGAACACCGTAGCGTACTCGTACTCAACCAACAGTGCTTAGCTGAACTGGTTTATCACAGTGACTACGCCTTTACGCCAATGGCACAACGTGAGTTACTATTACTTGAAAGTGAATGGTTGTTTGCTCTGCGTAATGCGTTAGTAGTGAGTCGTCTACAACAAATGGCGCTAAAAGATACGCTAACGGGTTTAGGTAACCGTCGTTTTTTTGACGATAGTTTTGAAAAAGCGGTGATGTTAGCAAAACGTCACAACGAGCATTGTGCACTGATTTTGCTGGACTTAGATAACTTTAAGCAGGTTAATGACTCAAACGGTCACAGTGCTGGCGATGAAGTATTGCTGGCAGTAGCTGATTGTTTACGCGATACCCTGCGCGCAACTGATAGTTTATTCCGCTTCGGTGGCGACGAATTTGCCGTTGTTTTATCTGGTCAAGATACCGACAATGCCGAATTAGTTGCCCGACGCTTGGTTAAGGTTATAAACCAACATTACCTATGCCAACAGTACGCAGTAAGCGCCAGCGTTGGCTTAGCGGTATTTAATACTGGCCAATGCAGTAAACAATTATTTTCCGCTGCTGACAGTGCGCTATATGCCGCTAAAGAAGCAGGCAAAAATACGGTTCGCGTAGCCTGACACAATATAAAAACGCTAAGTATTGCTTTATTTTAGCTTTGCCAGCTTATCCACTGTGTCGCTTGCTCTGCCGTAATGCTGCTGGCGTAGCCTGCAACAGCAACTAACTCGCCATCAACTAATAGAAGTGGCGTGCGTAAGCGCTGCCAGGGTGGTACATGCCATAATTTAAACCACTGCTTTAACGGTTTACTCATCAAAGCCCCAGCCGGTTTAAACCGCAAACTAAGTTGACCAAATACAATTTGTCCTGAACTTGCAGCGATAGGCAGAGCCGATGACGCTTGTTGGGTTAAAAACTGCAGGCTGCCGCAATGCTCTGGTAGTAATACCGTATTTTGCCCGCGCCAATGGATCTCTTGCGAGGGTACTAAAGTGTCTTTATGGGTAAGCAGATAGAGCTTGCCATCAAAACGTCGTACCTGATACTCAGCCAATTGCAGCGTAGGCGTTGCATCTGGCCGCGCTCCAATAACCTGACATTTAAGGGTATCAAGCCATTCTAAGGACGGATTAAGCCCTGCATGCGCTAACCAATGCCGGATCACTAAATCCTGTTGTAATGGTAACTCCTTCGCTAACGCCGACAACACCAGATGATTGTCACTAACACATTGCTCAAATGCACGTACTGTATAATGCTCTGCTAACTGTTGTAGCTGTGTTAAGTGCAGCATGCTTCGCGCTGCAGTACGGCTAAAATGTGGCCAACGCTGTCGAATAACCGGCGTAATATGCTGACGAATAAAATTCCGCTCAAAACGGGTATCCTGATTACTTTCATCTTCGACATAGCTGAGCTGTTGTTGCAAAGCATAATGTTCAAGCTCACTGCGGCTAAACGCCAATAATGGCCGCATCAATTTGCCCTGTGCAAACGGACGACTGCTTGCTATACCACTTAAACCAGCCGCACCAGCGCCTCGCTTTAGCGCCAAAAATAAACTTTCTAGTTGATCATCGCCATGATGTGCCGTAACCAAGGTATGTTTTTCGGTGTGAACAAATTCGTTTAGCGCCTGATAACGCCCTTCCCGAGCGCGTTGCTCCAGATTATCACGCCCGCTAAGCTGCAAATGGCGCGTTGAAAAACGCACTTTGCGCATGGCACACTGAGCCGCGCACAATTCGCCCCACGCACTGGCGTTGTCGCTAATGCCATGATGTATATACACCGCTTCTAACGTAAATGGCTGCATTTGCTGCGCGTTACATAACAAATCCAGCAACACCATAGAATCCAGGCCACCACTAAGCGCCAGCACAATATGGCTGTGGTTTTGCAATTCTAAGGTTTCGATAAGATACGCAGAGCTTAGCTCAGGCATAAGAACATCTACCGTGATAAACACAAAAGGTAAGGCTAACACAAATTAAAAAGCCAGTGCAGCTGCACTGGCTTAAAGTACTTTTGATTAAGTGCTTATGTTTACTTAGCAGTATCCGTAAGACATCAAACGCTGGTAACGTACATCAAGCAGCTCTTTAGTACTCATTTTCTGCAGCTTCTGCAAGTCGCGTAGTATCGCCTGTTTTAACGTTTGTGCCATTTGCTCTGGCGAGCGATGGGCACCACCGAGTGGCTCAGGGAACACCTCGTCGATCAGTTTAAGTTCTTTAATACGCTCGGCCGTAATACCCATAGCTTCAGCAGCCAAAGGGGCTTTATCGGCACTTTTCCATAAAATAGATGCGCAACCTTCTGGCGAAATAACCGAATAAGTACTGTACTGCAACATATTCACTTTATCGCCGACACCGATAGCCAAAGCGCCACCAGATCCGCCTTCACCAATAACTGTGCAGATCACCGGTACTTTTAAACCTGCCATGACTTTTAAATTGCGGGCAATGGCTTCAGATTGACCACGCTCTTCAGCACCAATACCCGGGTACGCACCAGGGGTGTCGATAAAGGTAACAATCGGCATATTAAAGCGCTCGGCCATTTCCATCAGACGTAGCGCTTTACGGTAACCTTCAGGACGTGGCATACCAAAGTTACGCTTAATCTTCTCGCGCGTATCACGGCCTTTTTGATGGCCAATAACCATAACCGGTATATCGCCTATCCGGGCTGTTCCGCCTACAATCGCCTGATCATTAGCAAAGGTTCTGTCACCGGCCAAATCATCAAAGTCAGTGAAAACATGCTTGATGTAATCCAGGGTGTAAGGTCTTAGTGGATGACGGGCTAATTGTGCTACCTGCCAGGCACCCAGCTCAGCAAAAATTTTCTTAGTCAGGCCCAAACTCTTTTCTTTTAGTTTGTTGATCTCTTCTTCTAAGCCCAAATCGTAATCGCCATTGCGACTTACGTTACGCAATTCGTCTATTTTTGCTTCTAGTTCAGCAATAGGTTGCTCAAACTCCAAATAATTCAGCATCATCGACTGTCACTACCTAATTAATTAAATTCCAGTTCTATTGTTGCCAATTGCTTTAACTGGTGCAACAAAGCGTCGGCCGGTGTTACCCACCATTGTGTTCCTAGCTGCAGCACTACCTCACCCTCCTGGCGTTGATAACGCAGCTTTACGGGGACGGTACCGGCATTAAACTCTCCCAGCACCTGCTGCAATCTTTGCAGGTAATTGTGGTCTATTTGCGCCGATTGTACAGTGATATTCAAGGATCTCAGAGATTTTTCCCGTACTTGGGTTATCTCGCTGACATCGCGGCCGGTCATTGTAAGGCCGCCATTAAAATCATCAAAGCTGACCTGTCCCGTTATCACCAAAATACGGTCTTTTTGTAACAGTTGTTCGAACGTTTCCAGCAAATCCGGAAAAAACCGCACATCTAGCCGCGCAGATTTGTCATCCAAGGTTACGATTGCCCAGCGTCGGCCTTTTTTGTTGATCATAATCCGCACTGACACGACGAGTCCGGCTACAGCAACACTTTGATCTTTCTTTGTCGGCTGTAGCTCAACTAAACGGCAGTTTGCATAACGTGGAATTTCATCCAAATAACGGTTTATTGGATGGCCGGTTAAATATAAACCTAGTGTTTCGCGTTCACCTTCCAACCAGACTTCATCTGGCCATACTGCAACCTGTTTGAATGCAGCTGCTGCATGCTCAGGCTCTGGGCTTAATAAGCCGAATAAATCATCCTGGCCCACGGCTTGGGCTTTAGCGTGTTGATCGGCTGCTTTCATCGCTTCTTCCAGCGTTGCGGAAAGCGCGGCGCGATGTGGCCCTAAACGGTCCATAGCGCCCGATAAAATCAGTTTTTCTATTACGCGTCGGTTTAATTTTTTTAAATCTACTTTGGCGCAAAAATCAAACAGGTCGCTAAAGCTGCCATGCTTATTACGGGCATCAAGAATAGCGTCTATTGGGCCTTCACCCACACCTTTAATAGCGCCAATACCATAAACAATATGCCCCTGCTCGTTTACGGTAAATTTATAAACACCGGCATTTACGTCAGGCGGAATTAGTTTTAACTTCATCCGCTCGCACTCATCAACCAGCGTAACAATTTTGTCGGTGTTATCCATATCTGCCGACATTACCGCCGCCATAAACTCAGCCGGATAATGCGCTTTCATCCATAACGTCTGGTAGGACACCAGAGCATAAGCGGCAGAGTGCGACTTGTTGAAACCGTAACCAGCGAATTTTTCTACCAGATCGAAAATCTTGATTGCCAGTTCAGGATCAATGCCGTTTTTTGCCGCACCTTCCTGGAATGTGTCACGCTGTTTCGCCATTTCCTCGGGTTTTTTCTTACCCATCGCCCGGCGCAATAAGTCAGCACCACCGAGCGAATACCCCGATAGCACCTGCGCAATCTGCATCACCTGTTCCTGATACAAAATAATACCGTAGGTAGGCTCCAGGATAGGAATTAAGCAGTCGTGCTGCCAGGTAGCGTCCGGATACGATATGGCTTCACGGCCGCGCTTACGATCGATAAAGTTATCTACCATGCCCGACTGAAGCGGGCCGGGCCGAAACAGTGCTACCAAGGCAATCATATCTTCAAAACAGTCAGGCTGTAGCCGGCGGATCAAATCCTTCATACCGCGAGATTCAAGCTGAAATACCGCAGTAGTATCGGCTTTTTGCAGCAGATCGAAGCTTTTTTTATCTACCAGCGGAATGGCATTAATGTCTATTGATTCGCGACCCTCTTTTTTAAGCCGCGTATTAACCATGTTTACCGCCCACTGCAAAATCGTCAGTGTGCGCAAGCCCAAGAAGTCGAATTTAACCAGACCGGCGTATTCAACATCGTTTTTATCAAATTGAGTAACCGGATTATTGCCTTCATCGTCGCAATAAAGCGGGGAAAAATCGGTAATTTTAGTTGGCGCAATAACCACACCACCAGCGTGCTTACCAGCGTTGCGGGTAACCCCTTCCAGCTGGCGGGCCATATCTATCAGATCTTTTACTTCCTGATCCTGCTGATACAACTCTGGCAGTCGAGGCTCTTCTTTAAACGCTTGCTCCAGCGTCATACCTGGCGTGGGCGGAATTAACTTTGAGATCCGGTCAACAAAACCGTATGGATGCCCCAGCACACGGCCTACATCACGAATAACCGCTTTGGCTGCCATGGTACCGAAGGTAATAATTTGCGACACGGCTTCACGGCCATACATATCAGCAACATGGTCGATAACCTCATCGCGCCGGTCCATACAAAAATCGACGTCAAAGTCGGGCATTGATACCCGCTCCGGGTTTAGAAAGCGTTCGAACAGTAAATCGAATTCCAGCGGATCCAAATCGGTAATTTTAAGTGCATAGGCCACTAACGAACCGGCACCTGAGCCGCGGCCCGGCCCTACCGGAATATCGTTGTCTTTACTCCACTGAATAAACTCCATCACGACCAAAAAGTAGCCAGGAAAACCCATTTGGTTAATAACGTCCAGCTCAATTTGCAGCCGCTCATCGTAAGGCGCGCGTTTTTCCTCTCGCACCGTAGCCTCTGGGAATAACTGTTCTAACCGATCTTCTAAGCCCTCGCGAGATTTCATCACTAAAAAATCGGCATCGCTCATACCGCCAGTTGGAAATGCGGGCAGAAAATACTCACCTAAACGAATGGTGACATTACAACGTTTAGCTATTTCAACCGAGTTGTCTATGGCTTCTGGTAAATCGGCAAATAACTGCTGCATTTCATCAGCTGATTTTAAATATTGCTGATCCGTGAAGTTTTTGGGCCGACGCTTATCATCCAGGGTAAAACCATCATGGATTGCGACACGAATTTCATGTGCGGGAAAGTCTTCAGCCTGTAAAAACACCACCTCGTTGCTAGCGACCAAGGGTAAGCCATGCTGCTCTGCCAAAGTAACGGCGTGTTGAATATAACGTTCTTCGTCTGGCCTGCCAGTACGGATTACCTCAAGATAAAACCTGTCAGGAAAATACTGCTGATAAAATGCCAGTAATTCACTAACACTTTGGCTATTTTCTTTTAGCAGGGCCTTACCCAAAACCCCGTCTTTTGCTCCGGACAGGACAATTAACCCTTCGGCATATTCGGCTAACCAGTGGTGATCTATCTGCGGCTTTTCATCGACATGTCCACGCAAGTAGGCTTTAGAAATGAGCTGACTAAGATTCTGATATCCGGCATTGTTTGCCGCCAATAGCAAGATACGGCTACTTTCAGTGCCAAACAACGGATGCTGTACATAGCAGTCCACACCGATAATAGGCTTTATGCCAGCGTCATGCGCGGCACTGTAAAACCGAACCAAGCCACAAAAATTCATTTGGTCCGTTAATGCCAATGCCGGCATCGCCAATTTTTGCGCAGCTTTAACTATAGGTTTAACTTTGGCAACACCATCGACCATAGAAAAATCGCTGTGTACGCGCAAATGAATAAAGCCAGGAGCATTCATAAGCCGTGTTGCTCCAATAACAGGCGTACCGGTTTAAAACTGCGCCGATGCTCAGCTAACACGCCATGTTGCTTAATTGCAGCCATATGCACAGCGGTGGGATAACCTTTATGGGCAGCAAAACCATATTCTGGGTGAAGCTGATGTAAAGCCTGCATTTCTGCATCACGGGTAACTTTAGCTAAAATAGACGCCGCACTAATTTCAGGTACCAAAGCATCCCCTTTTATCACGGCAGTTGCAGGCACACCGAAATCTGTAGTGCGGTTGCCATCAACCAGCACCCACTTTGGCCGAAGCGTTAATGCAGCCACTGCACGTTGCATCGCCAGCATCGTGGCATGCAGAATATTCAGCTGGTCAATTTCTGCCGGTTCAGCGCGGCCTAACGCCCAACATAATGCGTTGGCTTTAATAAGCTCTGCCAGCTCAAGCCTGCGTTTTTCAGACAGTTTTTTAGAATCATTTAAACCCATTATAGGTTTCGCTGGGTCAAGAATAACAGCAGCAGTAACCACAGCGCCAATGAGTGGGCCGCGGCCAACTTCATCAACACCGCAAATTAGCTGAACGTCAGGACGCTGATACAACATCATTATTTACTACCTGTATAATGGCTTGCGCGGCTTTAACACTGGCATCGCATTTTATGCTTTGATGAATTTGCTGATATTCGCTGAGCAAGGTATCGCGCTGTGACGTTAACAGCGGCGTCATTGCCGCCACCAGTGCTTGTGGCGTTACTTGGTGCTGCAATAGCTCTGTTACCATGCCCCGCCCTGCTAATAAATTGGGTAGGCTAAAATGGGCCAGTTTAACCAGCCGTCGGCCTATTTGATACGTTAGCCAATTAGCACGATATGACACCACCATCAGGCATTTTGCCAGCATAGCTTCTAATGTCGCTGTACCAGAGGTAATAAAGGTTGCATCCGCCGCCAACAATACCTGCCTGGCTTGGCCAATAAACAATTTAACATCTAAATCGGGGGCCAACTGTGCCTTAATCGCTTTGAATTGCTCAGCCTTTGCATCTGTAACCATATTACAAACAAACTGCAAATCTGGAAATTGTTGCTGTAATAATAATGCCGCGCTTAAGAAATCGGGTGCGAGTAATTTTATCTCGTTAGTTCGGCTACCCGGCATCAGTGCCAGCACCGCTTTTGTGCTATCCAGCCCCAGCTCAACCTTAGCTACCGCCTTATTTACCTCTAACGGCATGCTATCTGCCATGGTGTGACCGACAAAAGTGCATGGTACCTGATATTTATCATAAAACGCTTTTTCAAAGGGCAGCAATGACAACACCATATTGGTGGCCGCCGCAATTTTAAATATACGTTTATGCCGCCATGCCCAAACGGAGGGGCTAACATAGTGCACTGTTTTAATACCGGCTTGCTTTAGTTGCAACTCTACCGGTAAGTTGAAGTCTGGTGCATCGATGCCAACAAATACATCGGGCTTGTCGGCCATAAAGGTGGCAAGAATTTCACGCTTAACCTGTAATAACCGACGTAAACGACCAAGCACTTCTACAATGCCCATTACCGCCAGCTCTTCCATATCAAAATGCGCGGTAAATCCCAATGCCTGCATGCGAGGGCCACCAATGCCGTAAAACACCGCATCAGGGTGAGTTGCTTTAAGCGCTATCATCAGATCAGCACCTAAAATATCGCCGGAGTGTTCCCCGGCGATAATGGCTATTTTAAGAGGTTTAGCTGCCTGCATCAGCGCACAATTCCCCTACTGGCATTAGCGATAAAATCAGTAAATACTTTAAGCTCCGGCACTAAAGCGGCTTTCTCTTCAAGCGCGGCTAAGGCTTCGGCTACGGTAAGGCCTTTACGATACACTTCTTTATACGCACGGCGTATTTCTAACAGCGCTTCGCTACTGTAACCACGACGTTTTAAGCCTTCCGTGTTAATACCTGCTGGCACACAAGGCGCACCGTGAACCATAAGATAAGGTGGTACGTCTTTAAGTACGATAGAGCCGCCGCCACAAAAGCTGTGAGGGCCTATATGCACAAACTGGTGCACACCTGTCATACCACCTAGAATTGCCCAATCTCCCACATGCACATGCCCTGCAGCTTGCGCACCACTAGCAAAAATAGTGTGGCTGCCAATTACACAGTCGTGAGCGATATGGGTGGTATTCATAAACAGGTTATGGCTACCGATCATGGTTTTACCCTGATCCTGAACAGTGCCGCGGTGTACCGAGCAACCTTCACGAAACACATTGTAATCACCCACGATCAACTCTGTGGCTTCACCTTTATACTTCTTATCCTGACAAGCTTCACCTATGCTGGAAAACTGGAAAAAGTGATTACCTTTACCAATAGTGCTAGGGCCTTTAATCGCAACATGCGATTCCAGGATACAGTCGTCTCCGATAACAACATCATGGCCAATATAGCAAAATGGGCCTACCTTGACGTTGTTACCTAGCTTAGCACTGGCTTCAATTACTGCGGTTGCATGGATCACGTTATAACTCTCTTCTGGCACACATCAACTCAGCTGAGCAGACAACCTGTCCATCAACTTTCGCTTCACCGTAGAACTTCCATATGTTGCGGCGCTCTTTTAAAAACTTCACATCTATTATCATTTGATCGCCAGGTACTACTGGCTTTTTAAAACGCGCTTCATCAATAGCCGCGAAAAGATACAATTCGTTTTCTGAGCGCTCTGTAACGGTTTTAAAACCAAGAATGCCTGTGGCTTGAGCCATTGCTTCAAGAATTAATACGCCTGGGAAAATTGGCATCCCTGGAAAATGGCCGGTAAAAATGGGCTCGTTAATGCTGACATTTTTTACTGCGGTCAGGCTTTCACCCGGCGTGAAATCTAATACGCGGTCAATTAACAAAAATGGATATCTGTGTGGCAACAAGGCCATGATTTCCTGAACTTGAAGGCTGTTAAGTTGGTTAGCCAAAGCTATTCCTCTGTCTAGTGGTCAGTATCTTGTGCATTAAGCATATTTGCGAGCTGGCTTTCAAGCTGCTTTACTCGTTGATATAGTTGATCTATTTGGCGTAATTTAGCCGTATTTTTGCGCCAGTCCAGATTACTGGTGGCAGGAATACCTGACGAGTATACTCCTTTTTCAGTAATTGATTTCATTACCATGGCCATACCAGTTATCTGAGCGCCATCACAAATGTCTATATGGCCATTAATACAAGCGCCACCACCAATTATGCAATAACGGCCAATCTTGGTGCTACCCGCGACTATTGAAGCACCGGCTATTGCTGTGTGGTCACCAATTCGTACGTTATGGGCTATTTGACATAGATTATCAATAATCACATTGTTGCCAATGATGGTGTCATCAATCGCGCCGCGATCTATCGTTGTGTTAGCACCTATATCTGAGTCATTTCCGACTCTAACCGTACCTGTTTGTGGTATTTTAAGCCAGTTACCGCGTTCATTTGCAAAACCAAAACCATCTGAGCCAATAACAGCGCCACTGTGTATGATGCAACGCTGGCCAATACTAACACCGTGTAAAATAGTAACATTCGGCCAAAGTTTACAACCAGCATCAAGGTGCACGCGCTCACCTATGACGCAGCCTGCGCCAATCTGTACATCAGCGCCAAGTACCACGCCTGCTGAGATAACGGCATTTGCACCAATAGCCACCCTTTCACCTAAAGTTACGCTAGGGTCAATAACCGCTGTAGCATGAATGCCGCTAGCTATCTTTGGCGTGCTATCTAGTAATTGTGCCACCTTAGCAAAAGCGACATAAGGATCTTTTACCACCAATGCATTGACTGCCGGAGCTACAAAAGCAATATCATCTTGAGTAATCAGTACGGCTGACGCTGCTGTTGCAGAGAGAAACTTTCGATACTTAGCATTGGATAAAAAACTTATCTGGCCAGGGCCCGCATTTTCAAGGGTGGCAATTGAAACGATGCTGCAAGCAGCATCGCCAATCAGCTGAGCATCTAAACGCTCAGCGAGTTCAGAAAGGATAAACTGTAGCATTATTTCGCTTTGCTAACCTGAGTCATAACCGCTTCAGAGATATCAAATTCAGGTTTGGCATAGACTGCTGCACCAGAGTTTAATACCATATCGATTTTTTCACGCTCAGCAACGACATCAATAGCCGTTTTAATCAACGCCAGCACTTTGTTGCGCTCTTCTGCCTGGCGTGTACGAATTTCTTCATCCAGCGGGCGCGCTAACTCTTCATACTGCTTGCGTTGGTTAGTAACAGCAACTTTCAGTTCCTCTTGTTGCTGTTCACTCATCGTTGGGCCATCACGACGCAGCTTTTCAATGTTAAAGCCAATATCTTTTTCCAACTTATTTACCGCTTCAATGCGATCAGAAAATTCTTTTTTAATCGTTTCCTGCATGGCAACAGCTTGAGGAATCTTAGCGGCTACGGCCTGCACATCAACATAAGCAATTTTCATTTCTTTGGCAGCAACAGTACCTGCCATTAATAAACCTGCTACTAAAATAATCGCCGATTTTACTGCATGTGTCTTTAACATCTTTTGTTCCCTATTTTTCTAATCTAGAAAGTTGTACCAATATTAAAACTAAAGTTCTCTTGCAAATCACCTTCTTGCTTTTTAATAATTTTCGCCAGGCTGAAGGTTAAAGGACCCATTGGCGAAATCCATTGTAACGATACACCAGCAGTGGCGCGAATCAAACCAGCATCGGCGTAATCTGCCAGTTTTGGTCTACGTTGGCTACTGGAAAACTGTGTTAATCCATCATATCTATTAATATCAAACTCAGTATCCCAGATATTACCTACATCAACAAAAAAACTGGTGCGCACGGAATTGCGATAGTCGTCACTTAAAAATGGCGTAGGCGTTATCAACTCAAACGTAGCAATAGCCATAGCGTTGCCGCCTGTTGAGCGTTGTGATACATCATAAATATCATTTTCCGGTGTACTAGGAAAACTGCCGCCATCGCCAGGCAATCCTGGTACTGAGGTTGCTTCTAAGATAACAGCATGCGGTCCGATGATCCGGCTTTCAAAGCCACGAATATTCTGGCCACCGCCATAGTAGTTTTCGGTAAACGGTAGCGTGTAATCGTAACCATTTTTACTGCCATAGCCATTACCGTACCCCACTTCAAGTTTCGATAAAAACGACCAACTATGATCAGTACTTAACGGAATATAGTTTCGCCCTTCAAACGAGGTTTTGAAGTATTTTAAGTCAGAGCTTGGCGCTGTAACTTTGATGTTTGCGCCCAGATAGTGACCTGCAGTTGGAAACAAACCTCGGTTCAATGTGCTACGCACCCAGCCTGCAGACAATTCGTAGTTGGTAAAATTGTAGCCGCCGTCAGGATTTTCCGCGTCAAGCAAGACCGCTCTGAAGTGGCGCAACTGATCGTAGTCACTTATGGAGTTAATCTTGTTTACAACGTAATTAGCACCAAAATTTAACCGGTTATATTCATTTATTGGATAACCAATACTGGCGCCAAAACCATAACGGGTATAGTCGTAAGCTTCAAGATTAGACGAACCGTAATCTAAATCGCTGTAAAATATCTGGCCGCCTAAACTCACACCGTCTAATGTAAAGTAAGGATCAGTATAAGAAAAGCTTAACGTTTTTTGATATTTATTGGTGTTTAAGTTTATGCCTGCACTGTTACCGCTACCAAGGAAATTTTCTTGTTGCACACCAATCTGGAAGGACAATCCCATATAGTCGCCATAAGAAATACCGGCATTAAAACTGCCTGAAGGTTGCTCTTTGACTGTAAAGCCAATATCAATTAAATCATCTTCACCTGCAACAGGTGCTGTTTCAAACTCAACTGACTCAATATAAGGCAGACGCTGAATACGCTGTTTAGATAACTCCAGCGAATCATTTGATAACCATGCACCTTCCATCTGGCGCAGTTCCCGGCGTAATACTTCATCCTTGGTCGTGCTATTGCCCATCATATTGATACGGCGCACATAGACACGTTTGCCAGGGTCAACGCTTATTGTCAACTCAACTTCTTTAGTATCATCGTTTACTTGCGGTATGGTACGTACCTTTGAGTTAGCGTAGCCAAACCGAGCCAGCAACTTAGCAATGCTCTCTTCGGTGTAAGTTACCAGTGCACCATTATAAAGCTGACCATCTTTTAACGGCAAAACCTGAGTAATAAATTCGTCTTGACCGATAAGATCACCAACAAATTTCACACCTTTGATGGTGTACTTTTCGCCTTCAGTCACGTTTAACGTGACATATACAGATTCTTTGTCCGGACTTACTGAAACCTGTTCAGAATCGATTCTAAACCGCAGATAACCGCGATCAAGATAATAACTCGTTATCTTTTCTATATCGCCGTTAAGCGTTTGCTTTTGATACCGATCTGATGACATAAATCGCCACCAAGGTAAGTCTTGTTGAGACTCAATATTTTTCAGCAGCTCTTCATCAGAAAACAGGGTATTACCTACAATGTTTATCTGCCGAACGGAGGCTGCATCACCTTCTTCAAACTTAACTTTCAGATTAACCCGATTACGCGGTAAATAAGTCACTTCAACTTCAACGTCAGCTTGATACTTACCCACACCGTGATAAAACTCAGTCAAGCCGTTTTCAATGCTTTTAAGTGTTGTCTTATCTAGTGGCTCGCCTACTTCGACTTTATTGCCGGACAAGCTTTCAATTAACTGCTCTTCTTTGATGTCTTTGTTGCCATCAAACTCAATCGCGTTAATCGTAGGCCGTTCACGCAGGCGATAAATAACGGTATTACCGTCGCGAAATACTTTGATGTCATCGAAATGACCCGCGCCATATAAAGTACGGATACTGCGAGACAGATTATACTCTGTAACGGTATCACCTACGTTGAAAGGCAAATTATTTAACGCCGCGCCAAGCGCTACGCGTTGCAGGCCTTCTACCTGAATATCTTGAACCGTAAAAGATTCTTCAGCAAGCACCGAGCTACTGGCCGAGGCAAGTAACATCGCAGCTACTAATCGGTTAATTGTCATTATTTGAACTACTTATGATTAGTTATTTACAAACGAGAAACGTCGTTGAGCAGCGCAATTCCCATTAACACCAGCAGGATAAGCGCACCAAACTTGAAACCTATTTCCTGTGTCTTTTCAGAGACAGGTTTACCGCGTATTAGTTCCAGCAGCATATACATTAAGTGTCCGCCATCCAGCACGGGAAGCGGCAACAAATTAATGACGGCTAAGTTAACACTTATCAGTGCTAAAAACGATAAAAAAGCTACCAAGCCTATACTGGCCGTGGCACCTGCTCCCTGAGCAATAGAAATAGGGCCACTTAAATGTTTTACCGACACATCTCCCGTCAGCAGCTTGCCAATCATGGCAAAACTTAACCGTGTCAGCTGCCAGGTGTGCGACACACCCGCGCCAATCGCAGCGAAAGCACCGTAACGCTGAGTGTAAAGTACGCCGGGTGGCCATTCGCTTACTTTAGGCGTAACACCGAGTACACCTTGAGAAAAACCATCGGAGGCTTGCACAAGCTCAGGAGTTGCAATTAGTGTTAATTCATTACCGTCTCGTGCAACGACAAGGCTTAACGCTTTTTCCGGTGCATTAGCGACAATCTGCTGAAACTGATTCCAATCAATGATGTCTTCATCTGCAATCCGCAGTATTTTATCATTGACTTGTAAACCGGCCCTTTGCGCAGCAGAGCCTTTGGCAACGCTGGCAATTTCAGTCAGCGCCTGTGGCCTTGCCAGGCCAAGGCCCAGGCTAGAGAATACACTTTGTGTCTCGGGATCAAACTGCCAGGCACGGATATCCAACTCAACGTTGTAACGTCGCTCAGTAACGATGTCTTTTAAACCTAATGTGATGGTATCGTCACCAATTTGTTCTACTAATAACAGATTCACACTACTAACATCGGTAGCTTGGTGCTGATTAACGGAGACAATCTGTTGTTGCGGCGAAATACCGGCATAAGCCGCAATAGATTGTGGCGCAACATCCTGAATAATTGGCCGCATGGTTTGTACGCCAACCATATACATTAGCCATAACACCACTATGGCAAAGATAAAATTCGCGGCTGGGCCTGCAGCAATAATAGCCATGCGTTGCCAAACCGTTTTATGGTTAAACGCCAAATTTTTAAACTGCGGTAATACCGGATCTACTCGTTCATCCAGCATGCGAACATAGCCACCAAGCGGGATTGCCGCAATAACAAACTCGGTTCCCTGCTTATCTCGCCAGCGCAATAATGCTTTACCAAAACCAATGGAAAAACGTTTTACTAGCACGCCATTTTTTCTCGCCACCCAAAAGTGACCAAATTCGTGCACAGTTATCAGTATCCCCAGTGCGACAATAAACGACATTAAATTCCAAATCGCACCGGACATTAAATTAACTTCCTCAGCAGTAATTGCGCTTGTTGGCGCGCGTCTTCATCGAGCGCCAATATATCATCCAGTGTACTGACCCTAAAGTCAGCAAAATGTTCAAGACTCATTGAATTCAGTCGAGCAATATCGGTAAAGCGTATTTGCCCAGCCAAAAATGCCGCCACCGCTATTTCATTCGCCGCATTAAGTGCCGTCGTTGCGCCCTGACCATAAGCACAAGCAGCCATTGCAAGATACAGGTTGGGATATCGCTCAGGCTCAGGTTCAGAAAAGGTGAAATCACACATTTGTTTAAAATTTAATGGCGCTACAGGGCTGGCAATACGGTTTGGAAAGGCAAGTGCATGTGCAATTGGGGTGCGCATATCGGGTTGGCCTAACTGAGCCAATACTGACCCATCAGTGTACTGGACCATCGAGTGAATAATGCTTTGCGGGTGAATAACCACCTCGATATCGTCAGCTTTGCAGTTAAACAACCACCGTGCCTCAATAAACTCTAAGCCTTTATTCATCATGGTGGCACTGTCGACTGAAATTTTATGCCCCATACTCCAATTTGGATGCGCAATGGCTTGCTCTGGAGTAATGCCATTAAATTGGTTCAGCGGTGTATTGAGAAAAGGACCGCCACTACCGGTTAGCAACAGTTTGCTGATGCCATAATGTTTTAGCGTCTGATCATGGGTATGCTGTTGTAAGCCTGGTGGCAAACACTGGAAAATAGCATTGTGCTCACTGTCAATTGGCAAAAGTGTTGCACCATGTTGCTTTACTTTGCTAATAAACAGCTCACCACTCATCACCAGTGCTTCTTTGTTTGCCAATAGAACCGTTTTACCTTGCTCTACGGCTGCCAGCGTCGGTAACAATCCTGCTGCACCAACAATTGCAGCCATAACAATGTCGGCATCCGGGTGCGCCGCTAACTGACACAGAGCATCTATGCCCGATAACACTACTGTTTTGCACCCTGCCAATGCTAACTCAGTTGCTAATCTATTGGCGGCATCCGTATCAAGCATCGCAGCAAAACGTGGTTTTACTGCAAGACACTGCTGTAACAGCTTATCGGATTGCGTCGCAGCTGTCAGTGCTAAGACCTGATATTCGTCTGGATGAGCCGCTAGTACCGACAAAGTACTGACACCTATAGACCCGGTAGAGCCAAGAATAACGACCTGACGCATCAGTAAAAACCGCCAAAAACAGCCACGATAATCGCAAACAAGGGTGCTGTGGCCGTTAAACTATCAATACGATCTAAAATTCCGCCGTGTCCGGGTAAAAACGCACCACTGTCTTTTTTTCCGGCAACGCGTTTAAACATACTTTCGGTAAGATCACCAAACACCGATAGTATGGTCAGGAAAAATGCCGAAACATACCAAACCCAAAGTTGGGCCGGCCAACCTTGCAACTTAGCAACGACTGTCACAACAACAGCGACCAGTACCAAACCACCTAACATACCTTCCACTGTTTTACCGGGGCTAACGCGTGGCAATAACTTACGCTTACCAAATGGCTTACCAACGATATAACCGCCAATATCGGCCGCCCATACCAATGCAAGTAAACAGAATATTAACCAAGCACCGGTAAAAGTGGATGAGGTATAATCGGTTGAACGGATGAACAAAATAGCTGCCCAGGCTGGGATTAGCGTTAACCACCCCATTAAAGCTTTACCCCAATCACTTTTCGCCCAAAAAGTTTGACTTCTTGGGTAAGTGAGCACTAACACCACTGCCAGAATCCACCAACAAACGCCCGCTAGCAGCAAGCTACTTAACAATACATTGTGTTCTAGTGGCCAAAGTACTTGTGCAGGCAATTGCCAATACAACACACCAAAAATAACGGCGGTTACGCCAACATAAACAGCCCGCATGGCGTTGTTGGCTAAACTACAAAGACCACTCCATTCCCATGCCCCTAATAAAAACGCGCCTGAAATAAACAACGCAAACCCAGCCAGGGGCAAATAAAATACTGCCAATAATGCTAATGGCGCCAAAATCAATGCTGTAATAACCCGTTGTTTAAACAATCTCGTTATCCTTTACCTTGCGTCGCCAGTTGCCGGATTTGCTCACCGGTACAACCAAAGCGTCGCTCTCGGTTGACAAAAGTAGCTAGCGCTTCTGAAAATACCTGCTGATCAAAATCTGGCCATAAGGTTTCAGTAAACCAAAATTCAGCATATGCGGCTTGCCACAATAAAAAATTGCTAATGCGTAAATCGCCACCAGTTCGGATAAGAAGATCGACCTCCGCCTGATCATGCATCTGCACATGTTGAGCAAATAATTGCTCATCTATTTGTTCGGCGGCAAGTGCTCCCTGCTCTACTTGAATTGCCAGATTTCTTGCTGCATTGGCCATATCCCAACGGCCACCATAATTCGCTGCAATGTTTAATGTAAGTGCAGTATTATTGAGCGTAAGCTGTTCGGCTTTATCGATACTTAACCGCAATTTATCACTAAAGGGTGACAAATCGCCAACCACTTTCAATCTCACATTGTGTTTATGCAATGTTTTCACTTCACTTTGTAACACCAGCAGAAACAGCTGCATGAGCGTTGAAACTTCTTCATCAGGCCGGCGCCAGTTTTCACTACTAAACGCAAACAGCGTTAACGATTCAATGCCAAGCTCGCGACAAAAACTGACGCTGCGACGCACCGCTTCTACGCCTTTTTTATGCCCCCAAACCCGTGGTTTACCCTGCCGCTGTGCCCAACGACCGTTACCATCCATAATAATTGCCACATGCTTAGGCAAACTTTGCGGGTTGAGCTGCGTCAATGCAGTCATAACGTGCGACCTGTCCTTAACTTTAGAGAATCAGTCTGTGCTGATTTACTTTGTTGCTTGCAATACTAAACTGCCAAATAGAAAAAAGCGCCGTAAAGCCCAAGCGTCACGACGCTGATACATTAACAGAAGTCTAAATTACACTTCCATCAGTTCCTTTTCTTTATCAGCTAATACTTCATCAATTTTTTTCACAAAGATGTCGGTGATTTTTTGAATTTCTTCGGCTGCGCGGCGCTCATCATCTTCACTAATTTCTTTGTCTTTTTGCAACGTTTTTAAATCAGCATTGGCATCACGGCGAATATTACGCACGGCAACACGGCCACCTTCAGCTTCGCCACGCACTAACTTAACCAAGCTTTTACGACGCTCTTCTGTAAGTGCAGGTAACGGCACGCGAATGACCGTGCCAGCAGACATTGGGTTTAACCCCAAGTCAGAGGCCATAATGGCTTTTTCTACTGCCGCCGCCATGCTCTTATCAAATACAGTAATGGCTAAAGTACGGGCGTCTTCAATTGATACGTTAGCTACCTGACGCAGTGGCGTATCACTGCCGTAGTAAGATACGGAAATACCGTCTAATAAGCTTGGATGGGCACGACCCGTGCGCACTTTAGTTAATTGTACTTTAAGCGCATCAACGCTCTTTTCCATCCGCACTTTGCTGTCTGTAATAATGTCGTTAATCACGATCTTTATCCTTGTTTATTCGTTGCTGCTGTTGCATGAAACTGTACTAAGCGCACTAGTTTACTGTAAATTTTCCGCGTGGTCGATTACCGTGCCTTCTTGCTCGCCCATAATCACGCGTTTTAACGCGCCGGCGGTGTTCATATTAAACACCCGAATTTGCAGATTATGATCGCGAGCCAAAGTGAATGCCGCTAAATCCATCACTTTAAGTTCTTTATCTAACACTTCATTATAGGTAAGTTGGCTGTATAGTGTAGCGCTGGGGTCTTTAACCGGGTCTGCAGAAAACACACCATCAACTTTAGTCGCTTTTAATACCGCATCAGCTTCAATCTCGATACCACGTAAACATGCAGCTGAGTCTGTGGTAAAAAACGGATTACCGGTACCGGCAGAGAAAATGACAACACGGCCTGATTTTAACAAGCTTATCGCTTCAGCCCAGCTGTAGTTATCACACACACCATTTAACGGAATGGCGCTCATCATGCGGGCGTTAACATAAGCGCGGTGCAGTGCATCACGCATAGCAAGACCATTCATCACTGTAGCTAACATGCCCATGTGGTCGCCAACAACACGGTTCATGCCCGCTTTAGCCAGGCCTTCACCACGGAAGATATTGCCACCGCCAATAACAATACCCACCTGAACGCCAAGTTCAACCAGTTCTTTGATTTCCTGCGCCATACGGTCCAGCACTTTGGGGTCAATACCAAAGCCCTCATCGCCCATCAGTGCTTCGCCACTGAGTTTTAATAAGATCCTGCGGTAAGTCGGTTTTGGATTCGTGCTCATGACATCCTCGTAGTGCTGGTAAATTAGGGATATTGCGGGTAAAAAAAACCGCGACCCGGTCGTTAAGACCGAAAGCCGCGGTTATTCTAGCGGGTTTTGCCGTTAGGCAGAAGAATAAATTACTTCTTAGCTGCTGCGATTTGAGCAGCAACTTCTGCAGCGAAGTCTTCTTCTTTCTTCTCAATACCTTCACCCACTTCTAAACGGATGAATGATACGGCTTTGGCGCTGCTTTGCTTCAGGAAATCACCAACAGATACTGATGGGTCTTTCACAAATGGCTGACCGGTTAAGCTTACTTCGCCAGTAAACTTGCTCATACGGCCTGCAACCATTTTCTCAGCAATTTCTTTTGGCTTGCCTGAGTTAACGGCGATATCGATTTGGATTTCGCGCTCACGATCAACAACATCAGACGGTACGTCGTCTGGTGTTAAGAAGCCAGGGTTGTTTGCAGCAATGT
>Ga0100394_1000866_pt1 | contig 24981 bp, 21 predicted proteins | sample CryGeymeta201518_FD_81549 | JGI IMG/M metagenome (GOLD analysis project Ga0100394, IMG submission 81549) | Groundwater microbial communities from Crystal Geyser aquifers in Utah, USA - Crystal Geyser metaG 2015-18 | ecosystem: Environmental > Aquatic > Deep subsurface > Groundwater | place: USA... | reverse complement strand
TGTTGCTACCAATACTCATTCGTGGTTGGTAATAGACGTCAAATTCACCTTGCAACATGGCTTTCTTTAGCTCTAATTCTAGCAGTCTGAACTCAGGAGCCCGCTGCTGAAATTTGCTATTGGCAAATTGCAAGCCGCTGTGTCCTAACCTTGCGATATTAAATAACGCTGTACTTGCAGCTAAAAGAAGTTCAGCAGGTTCCTTGCCGTCCAGCGGATAAATACTAATCCCTATCAGCGGTTGTAATGAAATATTATTTCTGGTTTCTGTTACCTTAGCCGGCAATAAAAGCATTTTTTGCGTCAACCTGTTTAGTTGGACTTCCAATTGGACATGGCATAGATGCGGTGGTATGACGATAGCAAAAGTGTCGTTGCTATATCGCGCAAGTATATGACCATCAGGGATGATTTTTTGCAGCTGACGACTAAGTTCCGCAATGATATCTGACAAAAAAAGTACAGGTTTTACGCCATCGGCGTTCAAAAGTTGATTGAACTTCAGTAATAGCAAAGCAAATGTTGGATTTTGATTGTTACTAAAACTAGCACAGGTGTGCAGATACTCACTTAAGGTATTTCGGTTAATTAAGCCAGTCTGATTATCACGAAGGCTGCCGCTTTGCGTATCTCCGGCTGTTTGGGTCAATGAACAAAGTTCCCGTCCTATAAGCAGATAACTGGGTGGCGTTTGCTGAAGTCGTGTTATCGCGACTGATAGCATTGAGCTCGCGTCACTATTTGCTGTCTTCAACCAGGCTTCTCCGTGCCAGTTTGCGGTTAAATTAAGTTTTGGTAACAGTAATTGCGAGCCGTCTTTATCTAAATATAACGGTAATTTTTTAGCTGGCGTAACTGCAGTACCGCAATATGTGGCAAGCCGTGGGTTAATATAAATAGGCAGCAAATTTTGATCTAAGATAGCAATTGCATCATCTGAATGTTGCAAGAAGCCTTGTAGAGTTTGCTGTTGTTCTATAACTAGCTGATTACGATGCTGTAATTTTCGGTTGTATAACGTTAACGACAACACCAGAATGATGAGTACAGCAAATGGTAAGCTTGTATACACATCGAAATCAACGGCATCGGCAAAAGAAGGTACAGAAAAAAAAGAAGCAGCAATAAGCAACCAACGTGACAGTGGCATAGTGAACGACATCCTTGTTATCTAGTTCAACGCCTTTAAATATAGTTGTACTGAATGCTTTTATGCAAATAAGATATTAGCGTTTCAAGCTCTCGCGCCAGCATAATCCAGCTGACGCCATGATTCGTATACAAAAACAGCAACAGCATTGGATAAATTCATTGAACGGCTATTTGCTGTCATAGGGATCCTTAGCCAATGAGGCTGTGGTAATTGTTGCAGCACTTCTAAAGGTAAACCACGGCTTTCAGGGCCAAAAATCAGTGCGTCTCCTGCAGTGTAGAGTACATCACTATGTTTAGTGTGGCCTTTAGTTGTACAGGCAAACATTCTGTTTGGTGCCACGTTGGTAACAAAGTCGTCAAAACTCTTATGTCGTTGTACCTGAGCAAATTCATGATAGTCTAGTCCGGCACGTTTAATGCGTTTGTCGTCCCATGCAAACCCTAGCGGCTCGATTAAATGTAGCATGTAGCCAGTATTGGCGCATAAACGGATAATATTTCCGGTGTTGGGCGGTATTTCAGGTTCAAACAAGACAACATGCAGCATAAAAACTCCAAAGTGATGAAGGTGCATTGTAACAAATCACTTAGCCTAAGACAGCTGTGCCAGAAAGCTATTGATAGCGTTTATTGCGTCATGACGAATGTTGTCTTGTTCCATAAATATTTCGTGCTTGGCATCCTGAAGGGTAACTTTATGGTGCAAAACTTCTGGATGTAGTTGTTCAAACCATTTATTTTGTGCGTAATTACTCACTACTTTATCAGCTCCCGCTTGCAAAAGGAGTACCGGAAGGTGCCAATTTCCTGCCTCACGTTGTAGTTGCCGCATGACGTGAACAGCGGCATAGACCCAGGTTGAAGTAACACCACCAAGACGTGATTTTGGCTGTTCCCGATACAGTTGCTGTGTCCAGTGATAGCGTGCTTCACAGTTGGTCAGCGGGTTGTTGGCAAACGCTTTTTCCGTGTAATCAGCTTGCCCCGGAAAGTACCATGATTGCTGACTTATATTTCTGTTTATTGCACCAAATGCGAGCGCTAGGCTTTCTGCCAGGCTTGCTGGCACAAGACCGGAATAAATACCGAACATTGGTGAGGCCAATATGGCGGCACAAAAAGGGTGAGGGTGCGTTTGCAGGTACCCTGCCAGTATGGCGCAGCCCATAGAATGGCCCAAAGCAATGTGGTTTTGGTGCTCACTTGGCAACACGACCTGATGGATAAACTGGGCAAAATCCTGTTGATACACGCTAAAGTCGCTGACATAGCCTTTATTAGGGTTTGCCAGTTCACGTTGTGACAAGCCTTGACCACGATGATCCATAATAAACACGCTGTAACCTGCGTGAACTAGCTCGGCACTGAGCTCTGCATATTTTTGTGCCATTTCCATACGACCACTGCTAATGACTATGGCGTTACGTGCATTGGGTACCCGATAAAAATAGTATTGCAAAGTTAGCCTGTCAGCACTTATAAGCACACCGCTTTGCATGCTCTGCCAAAATAGTTTTAGATCGGTTTGCCAATGACCGGCGATATCGCTATCGCCTAATCGTGCACTAATTGGCTGAAATACAGCAGAACTTTTCATCAAAGCTTAAACCTGAGCGGGCTAATTGTTCGGGCTAGTTTACTGGTAACTGTAAACTGATACAAAGCCCACCTTTGTCAAGATTGCTTGCATTCACCTTTCCTCCATGCTGGCGAATAATTTGCGCCACAATGGCAAGCCCAAGCCCTGTTCCGCCTGCTTCGGGAGTACGGCTATCAGATACCCGATAGAAGGGTTCAAAAATAGCGTGCAGTTGCTCTTGCGCAATTCCTGCCCCTTGATCGCAAATTGTGATATCTAACACTTGCCCGTGCTGTTGTAGCAGACAACTGATAATACTTTGTACTGGACTATATTTAATTGCATTTCGCAACACATTCTCTATTGCTCTTGCCAGTAAGCGACTGTCAGCACGAATCGTTATAGGTGTTGTTGTCTTCAACACAATACTTTGCTGTTTCGCATCGGCTTCCACCTGATTAACATCAATTATTTCAGCGAGTAACTCAGTTAAATCAAACCGTTGTTTATCTAATTGATATTGTCCTGCATCCAGCTTACTAAAGGTTAATAGCTCATCGAGCATCGAATCTAGCCGATCTAACTCTTGCTTTAGTCTGGGCATTTGCGTCAGGGTTTGTTGTCTTTCGGTTAATCCCAACGCAAGTTGGGCACGTGCAAGCGGAGATCTTAGCTCATGCGAAATATCGCGCAGCAAACGCTGCTGGTTAGTCAGTAGCGTACTGATGCGCTCCGCCATAGTGTTGAAGCTAATGCCAAGTTGTCCCAGCTCGTCTTTACGCTTGCTTAGATGGGTTACTCGGCTGTCAAGTTTACCGTCGGCTAGCTGTAGCGTGCTTTGCAATAGCTCTCGCAGAGGCTGCGAAATTGATACCGCAAGAACAAAACTTGCAACGGCAGAAATAACAAGCGTAATAAGCAACAGAACATGCTGGGGTATTTGGTTTAATCGCCACCAGGGCTGAGGCGGGCGTTGGCGTTTTTGATACAAGGCTACGTTATCAGTTCCCACTTTAAGCATAAATGGACCGGCAAGCGATGTATTATGGTGTTTCAGCCAGCGAGGCCTGGAAAGCAGCGACAACTCGGTGAGCCAGTGTTGATCAAAATCTGCTGGTAGCAGTTCAGGTGTCAACACCGTATTGTTATCGGCATTGACTAACAACCAACGTTCCGGTTGAGCTTGTTGTAGTTTGGCGAGCAATTCACTAGTGCTTTTGCTTCTGGAAAATGGCTGAATTTGATGCTGCAGTTGTTCAATAATACTATGTGGCAGACGGCGTATTTCTGTTTGCTCTACCAAGGTACGAGACAATGCCAGAGTGCCAAATACCGCAATAAGTAGTACCAGCCAAAACCAGAGAAATATTCTGCCAGCCAGATAGTGAAATGGATTTAGCCGTAATAACCAGTTCATGCATCCCCTTGAATAAATAGATAACCCGTACCACGCAAGGTTTGAATTTTCTCATGGCTGCTGTAGGGGGCAATTTTCTTGCGAATATTGCTGATATGCATATCCAGACTTCGGTCGTACATTTGCAGCCTTTTCCCCAGCACAGCCCGGCTTAATTCATCTTTGCTAACAACGTCGCCGGCCCGACGCATTAACATTTCCAATAATTGAAATTTGGTAGCAGTCAGGTTGATCACTTCATCGTTACAGCATAGTTGGCGATTATGTGGGTTGAGTACTAGCTCATTTAAATGCAGTACGCTATTTAGGTCCGCCGGTTGCTCTCGGGTAAGCTCCACTCGGCGCAGTATCGCTTTAATACGTGCAACTAATTCTCTGGGGTTAAACGGCTTTGCGAGATAATCATCTGCACCCAGTTCAAGCCCGACTATTCGGTCAACTTCATCCCCCCGGGCTGTCAACATCAATACTGGGCAGTAATTGTTTACACGCAATGTTTTAAGCACACTCAAGCCGTCCATACCCGGTAACATGATATCGAGCAGGATAAGTTCGAACGCTCCGTTTTGAGCTAGCTCCAGACCATGTTTCCCATCATGGGCGGCAGTAAACTGGTACCCATCGAGTGCGAGATATTGTGCCACCAAGTCGCATAGGCCAGTGTCGTCATCTATCATCAGAATTGCAGGCATAACCACTCCTTATTTACGCTAAGTTTACCCAATGTCTGTGCGCAGCAATACACCTTTACGGAATCTTTACCTGGCCTTTGCGCTGCTTTGCAATTGATCTTTTATCCTTAAGTTGTCTAAACAGAGGGAGTATCCTATGAAAGTATCTAAGTTAATTTGTGCAGTAAGTTTGATTGTTGCCACGACGTTGTCGGGTGCGGCTTTGGCGCACGAGCATAAAGGCGGGCGGCATGATGCCCAACCGCACGTTTCGTTAAAGCATATGTTGTCAGGGGTAGAACTGACAGATAGCCAGCGTGAACAAATTAAACAATTGCTGCAACAGCATCGTCAGGAGGTTAAGCCACAGCAGCAAGAACTCGCAGCTCATCAGGCACTTCAACGTTTATTACTTGAAGAGCAATATGATGAGCTAGCTGCACGGGAATTGTTGCAGCAACTTCAGCAACAGCAAGTTGAAAAGCGTCTGGCGACATTTAAACTGCAACATCAAATAGTGCAGTTGTTAACCGAAGAACAGCAAGAGCAACTAAAACAAAAGCAAATACGCAGGCAGAATAAAACTCAGCGGCAACACGAAACTTCTTAGTCGCCAAATAGCGGGCCTAGCCCGCTATTCTATATCCAGCTCTTTAAGTTTACGAGTGAGTGTATTTCGGCCCCAGCCTAGCCGTTTAGCCGCTTCTTGCTTGTGGCCATGTGTAAACTTCAGCGCTTGTTCCAGCACGGTGCGTTCAAACTCTGGGCCTGCCTCAGCTAAGATGTTTTCTTCGCCGGTATTGAGCTTATGGCTGACCCATAACGCCAGCAAATCTTGCCAGCTCCCAGCGCGGCCGTTAGCAGGCATGGGCGTGGATTTCGGTGGAGCAGTAAGCTCAGGAGGAAGGTCTGTAACCAGAATGTGTTTACCGCTTGCCATAACCGTAAGCCAGCGACAGGTATTTTCCAACTGCCTAACATTTCCGGGCCAATCAAGTTGGCTTAAAAACTGCTCTGCTTCTTTTGTTAAGGTTTTGGCTTCAACATTTAGCTCTTTGGCGGCCTGAAGCAGAAAATGTTGTGCGAGTTTAGCAATATCTTGCTTGCGCTCTTTTAACTGTGGTAAATGCACCCTAATCACATTGAGACGGTGAAATAAGTCCTCGCGAAACTTACCTTCACTGACCAGTTGTTCTAAATTTTGGTGCGTAGCGGCGATAATACGAACATCAACGCCAATCGCCTGATGTCCACCTACGCGATAAAATTGTCCGTCTGCTAACACGCGTAACAAACGTGTTTGCACATCTAATGGCATGTCGCCAATTTCATCCAAAAACAAAGTGCCGCCATCAGCTTGCTCAAAACGACCTTTGCGCAAGTTATTTGCACCAGTAAAGGCACCCTTTTCATGGCCGAATAACTCCGACTCAATTAAATCTTTAGGTATTGCAGCCATGTTTAGTGCAATAAAAGGAAGCTCTGCACGCGGGCTATGTTTGTGCAGGGCGCCGGCAACCAGTTCTTTACCTGTACCTGACTGACCATTGATTAACACGCTGATACTTGAGCGAGCTAAGCGGCCAATAGCCCGAAACACTTCTTGCATTGCAGGAGCTTCGCCAATAATTTCTGGCGACAGTGTAGGCGCAATGGCTTTTTGTTTTGGCTGGCGGGCTTGTGCATGTTCCAACGCGCGACTGATAATAGCTACCGCATCGTTGACATCAAAGGGTTTAGGCAGGTACTCGAAAGCTCCGCGTTTGAACGCGTTAACCGCACTATCCAGATCCGAATGTGCTGTCATTATAATGACAGGAAGTTCAGGCGCCAGTTGCTGTAACTTGGTGAGTAATGCCATGCCATCAGTGCCGGGCATACGAATGTCTGAAACTACTACTGCCGGTTGATCATATTCCAGTCGCTGTAACATTAAATCCGCTGACGCATAGCTCTCACATAAAATATCCGCTCGTGCCAGTGCTTTTTCCAAAACCCAGCGGATAGAATTGTCGTCATCGATAATCCAAACGGTATGACTCATTAGTTCAATCCTCCGTGTCTGCGATTGGCAGATATAAGGTAAATTCGGTGTGGCCTGGCCAACTGTCACAGTCTATCCAGCCACCATGTTGATGAATAAGGGTTTGAGCAATCGATAATCCAAGGCCGGTACCACCGGCTTTGCCACTCACCATGGGGTAAAATAAGGTATCTTTAATCTCATTTGGAATGCCAGGGCCATTGTCGATAACACGGACTAAAGCCACCAACTTATAGCGTTTGCCATGCAAGGTGTGCTGATGTAAAACGCGGCTTTGCAAGCTAATGACTGCGTGTTCTGTCTGCTCTAAAGCATATTGTGCGTTACGCACGATGTTAAGCAACGCTTGCTGGAGCAACTCGGGATCAAACGGAAAGTCAGGAATACTGGGGTCGTAGTCACGGTTAAACTGCACTAAACCGTGATTATCCATTAATGCAAGTTGGCGTACCTGCTCAATCATTTGATGTAAATTACTACTGACACGTTGTGCAGGTTTATAGGGGCCAAGTAAACGGTCGACTAAATTTCTCAATCGATCTGCCTGAGCAATGATTAGCTGGGTGTATTCCTTTAAATCGTCAGGTAAAGACTCTTCCAATAATTGTGCAGCACCGCGCAGGCCTCCGAGTGGATTTTTTATTTCATGAGCCAGCCCTCGAATGAGTTCGCGCGCAGCCAGATGCTGATGTTGTTGCAGGCTTTCTAAACTAATTTTACGCTGCTGGTCGACATGGCGTATTTCAAGTAACAGGTGCTCAGAAGGATTTTCACTAATGGTAACTGAAATATCGAGTAATAAATGCCGACCATCGGCAAGCACAGCTTGTACGTCGCTGACACCAAAACCCTGTTTACTGTTTAGTGCGCTGTGAAAATGTGCCGCCGTTATATCGATATGCTGAAACAGCTCGGGGAAGTATTGCTCTGAAAGCCGTTTTTCACCCAAACTCAACACGGCGCAACAAGCCGTATTAAAATAACGAATACGTAGTTGAGTATCCAACAGCATAATTGCTGTGGTTAGTTGTTCTGTAATATGCGCATATAATTGCGCTGTTTCAATTGGAGGTTGCGTCACTGTCTCACCTTTTGCACCAAGTTGGTGCGCATGGTGAGCAGTGTAATTCAGTTTAGGCTGAATTGCATGGCATACGCACTAATTTGGTGAGATTACCGAGGTTCTATGCAAATAGAAGGTCGTTACAGGACTTGTTGCAATAAGCTTGCCGTTTTGATCAAAAAGCTCCATTTGTAGTTTATGCTCGCCACGCTCCACATCTCGCAGAATAAAAACAGCATTGCTTTGTGGCTCAGCCTGGGCGACACCATCAACAAGCAAGCGTACACGCAAACCACGTTCAAACATTGGGCTAATTTTACCCGTTACGTAAACTGAACCCGTATTATCTCGCACGGTTGCTTGTTCTTCTGGTTGAGCAATTTCAACAGTGAATGGCTCTTTTACTGGTTGTTTTTTTCCAGGTAGTGTTGCATCGGTAGAAGCCATGACGTTTGCACGACTTGATAAAGAGACTTCTTCAGCGCCAGCCTGTGGGCTATCAGAAAAAACCATAACACCGTTAGCATCCCTGGTAACAAATACTTTTTTTGCTTCTTGCGCCTGAGCACAAGGTATAGCTAGTAAAAATATTAAAATAAACAATACTTTATTCATGCACTTATCCGTTTACGCGTTATTTTATTATTGTTATTCCATAATTATACTCTAGCTTGGTTTGCGTTAATTTTCTACAAAAAAAAAGCTCACCTTAGTGAGCTTTTATCAATAATTAATGCTTATACGCTGTAGTACAATTCGAATTCTAATGGATGAACAGCTACTGCCACTCGACGTGCTTCAGCGCGTTTAATGTCAATATATGCATCAATCATCGCATCAGACATTACGCCACCTTTAGTAAATATTGCACGGTGTTTATCCAGCTCATTAAGTGCTTCATCCAACGAAGTAGATACTTGAGGAATGTTTGCAGCTTCTTCCGCTGGTAAGTCGTACAAATCTTTATCCATGGCGTCGCCTGGATGGATCTTGTTTTGGATCCCGTCCAAACCGGCCATCAACTGGGCAGTAAACGCCAGGTAAGGGTTAGCTGCAGGATCAGGGAAGCGGCATTCAATACGACGCGCTTTAGCACTTGGCACTAAAGGAATACGGATAGATGCAGAACGGTTACGTGCTGAATAAGCCAACATTACCGGTGCTTCAAAATGAGGCACTAAACGTTTGTATGAATTCGTTGAGGGGTTAGTGAAAGCGTTAATGGCTTTTGCATGCTTAATAATACCGCCAATATAGTAAAGCGCTATTTCTGACAAACCTGCATACTTATCACCGGCAAACAGGTTGACGCCATCTTTTGCCAATGATTGGTGACAGTGCATACCTGAACCGTTATCACCTACAAGTGGTTTTGGCATAAACGTAACTGTCTTACCGTACAAGTGTGCCACGTTGTGAATAACGTATTTAAGCTGCTGAACTTCATCTGCTTTTTTAGTTAAGCTATTAAACTTAGTTGCAATTTCATTCTGACCTGCTGTTGCTACTTCATGGTGATGCGCTTCAACAGTTTGGCCCATCTCCTCCAGTACCATACACATCGCGCTGCGGATGTCGTGGCCTGAGTCTACCGGAGGCAGCGGAAAGTATCCGCCTTTCACGCTTGGACGATGGCCTTTATTGCCATCTTCATAACTAGTACCTGAGTTCCAGGCCGCTTCAGTAGAGTTAATTTTGAAGAATGAACCTGACATTGTTGTTTCAAAGCGAATGTCGTCAAACATAAAAAACTCTGGTTCTGGGCCAAATAGCACCGTGTCGGCGATACCAGTAGATTTCAAATATTCTTCTGCACGCTTTGCAATAGATCGTGGGTCACGGTCGTAGCCTTGCATTGTGCTGGGTTCAATAACGTCACAGGTAATGTTTAAAGTAGTTTCTTCAAAGAACGGATCCAAAATAGCGGTTGATGCATCTGGCATCAGGATCATGTCTGAATCGTTAATACCTTTCCAACCAGTAATAGAAGAGCCATCAAACATTTTGCCGTCTTCAAAGAAGTCTTCATTTATTTGATTCGCAGGAACAGTAACGTGCTGCTCTTTACCTTTTGTGTCGGTAAAGCGTAAATCTACAAATTTAACTTCATTTTCTTTCATTAAACTCAGTACAGATGATGCAGACATGCATTCCTCCAATTAATCTGTTTTGAACTTATATAGCGGTATTGCCCTAATAAATGCCAGATACATGCCAAACATTTAAATTATTGATATTTAACGACATATTTAAAGTTGTTTACTTATTAAAACACCCTTAAGCACCAAAGTGGTGCGCTATTGCCGCTTTGTGGTGCACCACTGGCAGGTGTAAGTGTATATGTTGTTTTCCCTTTAGATAAAAAAAATTGCCGAAAGTGCAGTTGCTGTTTTTCTTTCCATGTAAAAACAGAGTAGAATATGCGCCCTTAAGTTTGAGTTAGTTTTGCCTGGTGGTCATTACGGTCATCTAGTGCCACAGAGGATAGTTTACATGAGCGTTACTGCGACAAATTTAGACAAGCTGCGCAACGTTGCCATTATTGCGCACGTTGACCATGGTAAAACCACTTTGGTTGACAAACTGCTGCAGCAGTCTGGCACCTTCGACGCCCGCGCGAAGTTACAAGAGCGTGTGATGGACTCGAACGCACAGGAATCTGAGCGCGGTATAACTATCCTGGCGAAGAATACTTCGGTGCGCTGGAACGGTTACCACATTAATATTTTGGATACACCAGGCCACGCCGATTTCGGCGGTGAAGTTGAGCGTGTATTATCAATGGCTGACTCGGTATTATTGCTGGTTGACGCTGTTGACGGCCCAATGCCACAAACGCGTTTTGTAACGCAAAAAGCGTTCGCGCACGGTTTAAAGCCAATCGTTGTTGTTAACAAAATTGACCGTCCTGGTGCTCGCCCGGATTGGGTTATCGATCAAGTATTTGATCTTTTCGACAACTTAGGTGCCACTGACGAGCAGTTAGATTTCCCAATTGTTTACGCTTCAGCGTTAAATGGCTGGGCAACGTTAGATTACAACGAGCCAAAAACAGACATCACTGAGTTATTTCAGGCGATTGTTGATCACGTTGCGCCACCTGCAGTTGAGCTTAACGGTGAAACGCAGTTGCAAGTATCTCAGCTGGATTACTCTAGCTACCTGGGTATTATCGGTATCGGCCGAATCAAACGTGGCGCGCTAAAGCCAAACCAGCAGGTTACTATTGTTGGTGCTGATGGTTCTAAGCGTAACGGTAAAGTTGGTCAGGTTTTTGGCTACCTTGGTTTAGAGCGTGTTGAAACTGATGAAGCCAGCGCGGGTGACATTGTCGCGTTCACTGGTTTAGGTGAGCTGAAAATATCTGACACCATTTGTGCTACAACCAAAGTTGAAGCACTACCTGCGTTGCAGGTTGATGAGCCAACAGTAACAATGACCTTCCAGGTGAATACCTCTCCGTTCGCGGGTAAAGAGGGTAAGTTTGTTACGTCACGCCAGATTTTAGAGCGTTTGAACAACGAATTAAAACACAACGTTGCTTTACGCGTTGAGGAAACTGATGACGGCGATAAATTTAAAGTATCTGGTCGTGGTGAACTACACTTGGGCGTATTAATTGAAAACATGCGTCGTGAAGGCTTCGAATTAGCGGTATCGCGTCCTGAAGTAATCATGAAAGTGGTTGATGGCGCGAAAATGGAACCAATGGAAAACGTTACCATTGACTGTGAAGAGCAAAACCAGGGTTCTATCATGGAGCGCATGGGCGAGCGTAAGGCTGAAATGACTAACATGCAGCCAGACGGTAAAGGCCGGATCCGGATGGATTTCTTAATGCCTAGCCGTGGTTTAATTGGTTTCCGTACCGAGTTTATGACTATCACCTCAGGTACAGGCTTGATGTATCATAGCTTCGATCATTACGGCCCGCACAAGGGCGGTACAATTGGCCAGCGTATGAACGGCGTGATGATTTCAAACGCTATGGGTAAAGCGGCAGGTTATGCCATTTTCTCACTGCAAGAACGGGGGCGCATGTTCATCGGTCATGCGGAAGAAGTGTACGAAGGCCAGATTATTGGTATTCATAGCCGCAGTAACGACCTTACGGTTAACTGTCTAAAAGGTAAGCAATTAACTAACGTTCGTGCCTCAGGTACTGACGAAGCAATAAACTTAGTTCCACCAATCCGCTACGCGCTGGAGCAGGCACTAGAGTTTATTGATGACGACGAATTGGTAGAAGTTACACCTAAATCTATCCGTATTCGTAAGCGTCATTTAACTGAAAATGATCGTAAGCGTGCCAGCCGCGGCGTTTAATATCGTATAAGCATAAAAAAAGCCGGCAAATTGCCGGTTTTTTTATTGAAACGATTTATTGGCAGCGGCATATGCTGGTTGCGCTACAGCTTTTCTTGTATCCTCAAGTTGTTATTGTATATAAAGGAAATGTTATGCGCCCTGAGTGGCAAGCAATCCTCGCAAACCTTAAACGTTTTTTTCAGTGCTATGTTCAGCGGTGCCAACAGGATCAAGTTAGCATGATCGCAGGTTATTTAGCCTATATCTCGTTGTTGTCTCTGGTTCCATTCATTGCGGTAATGTTTTCGATGTTACGCGCTTTCCCGATATTTAATGAGTATCGTCAAAGTATTGAATCTTTTGTGTACGCTAATGTTATCCCGTCACGAGGTGATGAGATCCAAGCTTATATTAGCCAGTTTATCGGCAATACCGGTGGGATGACCACAGTAGGCATTTTGGCGTTAGTATTTGTTGCCTTGCTGCTTATTCATAATATTGATAAAACGCTGAATAAAATCTGGCGTGTCACTAAAAGACCGCGTCCAATAATTTCATTCTCCATTTATTGGATGATTTTAACGCTTGGTCCTATTTTATTTGGCTCTTCCATCGCGTTAAGTTCGTATCTGATTGGGCTAACCCGTTTTGCTGATGACTACACCCCAGGCCTGTCTACCGTGTTGCTTGGCGTAGTACCTTATCTCATGTCGTTGCTGGCATTTTATATCTTGTATTTGGTGGTGCCGAATATCAAAGTTCAAACTAAGCATGCACTGGCGGGCGCGTTTTTGGCTACGGTGTTGTTTGAGCTGTCAAAACGGGGGTTTGCACTTTATGTGACTCATTTCCCCTCTTATGACACTATATACGGCGCACTGGCGCTGGTGCCGATTTTGTTCGTGTGGATATATTTATCCTGGATAGTGGTGCTGTTGGGTGCAGAGCTCACGGCGCTGCTGCAACAATTAGCCGCGACGGGGGGGGAGCGCATGCCTGATGAGCAGGATAGTAATGATTTGTAATTCGAAGCGGCGCTTTTAACAAAGTGAAAACACAATAATATGAAAGCATTAATACAACGAGTAAAGCAGGCATCGGTCAATGTTGCTGGCTGCACAGTTGGCGAAATTGGCCCAGGATTATTAGTACTGCTTGGCGTTGAGGCAAAAGACAATGAGGCTGATATTAGCAAATTAGTACATAAAGTCTGCCATTACCGGGTTTTCTCTGACGCTGACGGCAAAATGAACTTAAACGTGCAACAGGCAGGTGGGAGTTTGCTAGTTGTATCACAATTTACTTTAGCAGCCGATACGCAATCGGGACTGCGGCCCAGCTTTACGCCGGCGGCACAACCTGATGTTGCACAGCAATATTATCAGCAATTTGTTGAGCGCTGCCGCGCTGTTGGTGTAGAGGTTGCCACAGGACAATTCGGCGCTGACATGCAGGTAAGCCTGATTAACGACGGCCCTGTTACCTTTTTATTGCAAAGTTAAGTGTCGGAGTAAAATATGCGCCACTGGCACGTGCGCTCACCAGTAAGTGAGCAAGAATGGCATCGCTATTATCAACTACGCTGGCAAATACTGCGGGCGCCCTGGAATCAGCCTGAAGGCTCGGAACGCGATGAATTGGACTCGTTTGCTTACCATTTAATGCTTGTTAATCCTGCAGGCGATATTGCGGCTGCAGGACGTTTACATCAGCTAGATAAAACGACCGCACAGGTACGTTATATGGCTGTAGCGCATGAGTATCAGGGCAAAGGAGCGGGAAGCCGAATACTCGCTGCTCTGGAAGCACAAGCCGTTGCATGGGGCTGTGCTAATGTTTCTCTAAATGCGCGAGATACAGCCATCGCTTTTTATTTGCGCTATGGCTATCACAGCGTTGCGGATGCGGCTAGCTTGTTTGGCATTCCGCATGTGCAAATGGCGAAAAAAATTAGGCTAAGCACGAGCGCAAAGCAGCACCAACAATGGTGTGAAGAACTGAGTAAAACCTGGCAAGAAACTATTCCACTCAGTGTATTTATGCAGCTGAATATAAAAGAGTTTGATGGTAATGCATTGCGCTGTCAGGCACCGCTTGCGCCAAATATCAATCTGCACCAAACCATGTTTGCGGGTAGTATTTATACCTTAGCCACCCTAACGGGTTGGGGGATGTTGTATTTACAGCTGCGGGCGTTGGGATTGCAGGGCAATCAAGTGTTGGCAGATGGCAGCATCAAGTATTTTAAACCGGTAACGGCAGAACCTGAAGCCTGTTGTGTGCTGCAGAATTGTTTGGGCAGTTTAGAAGCCTTGGGCGACGGGCGAAAAGTGATACAACAAATCAGGGTTCAGATTTACACAGCAGGTACATTGGCTGCAGAGTTTAGTGGTCGCTATGCGGTGTTGCCACACAAGGAACTGACAGCGTGAAAGTTGTTATTGTTGGTTATGGCTGGCTTGGTCAGCAGATTGCCGCAAAACTAGCAGCGAATGGGCATCAACTTTATGTCACTCGTCGGGCACATGATGCATTAACTCACTTACCTGAGCAGTTAACTGGGGTGGTTCTTGATTTAAATCAACCAGTTTCCTTAAACGGTCACCTTGCGGATGTTTTCGCGGATGCTCTGGTGATATGCGCTGTCCCTCCGGGGCGTCAACATGAAGATAATCAATACGTCAGCGCACTGCAGAATCTGGCATTGTTAATGGATAACGCCAGGAGTATTGGTGTCGTGCACTTAAGTTCAACTGGCATTTATCAAGGTTTGGCCGGTGACGTGGATGAAACCTGCGAGGTGAATTTGGCTCTGCCCCGAGTACGTCTGTTGGCTGAGGGTGAGCGAGCGCTTTTTAAACAGCCGGTTTGTATAACGCTTAGGCTCTCTGGTTTAATGGGGTTGGACCGTCATCCTGGTCGGTTTGTTGCTGGTAAAACACTCTCGGAGCCAAATGCTGCGGTAAATATGGTACACGCAAATGATGTTATATTGGCGTTGGAGCACATTTTAGGCTCAGACAAAATGGCATCTGGGGTGTTTAATCTTTGCAGCCCGCTAATGGTAACCCGGCAACGTTTTTACCAGCAAGCAACGTCATTGCTCAATACTCAGGTATCGTTTATAGCAGATAGCGGTATTCGTCGCCGGGTATTGGCCAATCGATTTATTAACCAATATAATTTCGATTTCAAATTTAAATCTGCAATTGACGCTTTAGTACACTGTAGCTGAACAAAAAAAATACTAGCCTGGCTTTTATAACGCATTTATCAGCTTCTTATTAAGAAAAAAATCGTTAATCCTGAATAATCATTCTCAAGCAAACGGCATTGCGTATTGAGGATGTTATGAAAAATAAATGGTTATTGATTTCATCTGTGAGCACCGCTCTGGGAATCATCGCTGGTTCTGTCTATTTACTGTTTGCAGAACACTCGTTACTGTTAAGTAATAACAGCTGGGTGCTTTCAGCCTTCTGGTCAGCGTTTGTACTTTGGACTTTTGTTTTAATGTTCATTGTTGCACTAATATTCAACGTCATGGCATTTTTTGAGTTGGATGATCAGAGAAAGTTTTTTGGCTTACGCGCACCCTTATCCGAGATGTTGACACCAAAAGACCGGCAACAGGAGTTTATTAAAAACGCTGAACATTTTTTGCAGCAACAGGGTAAGCTATTTCATTCATCTCGTGTTAGTTCAGAGTTTAAATGCTTACAAAGCAGTCAGGATGAAAAGCTTGTTTATTTGCATCGCAACGATAAATCAGTTGACATAACCCAGATAAGAGCCTTGTTTCAACAAATGTTGTCAGCTGATTTCAAAAGTGGAGTGGTTGTGAGTTATGCCGGGTTTACTAGCCAAGCTTGGATTTTTGCCAAAGAAGCTAATATTGAACTGTTAGATGCAAAAGGGTTGAAAAAGCAGCAAAAACAACATCGAACACAACAATTTGCATTAGTTTAGTGTTGATATCATTTTTCCATCGGGTTTTTTATTGAGTTTTTGGCACTATCAAACCTGAATGGAATCAATTAAAACAACAAGGTGTAAAAATACTTCCTGCCTGGCTGGACATTGTCCAGCCCTTTTATTTAGTTAAAACTGGCAAAAGGTGTTGCCATGGATGGGAGCACTATTACGAGATTTTGAACGCTTTTGCCGCTTGTTGTAAAGCAACCGCCAAACTAGATATGCCATCACTGTGCTGCAACGTTCGCTCCGCCTTTTCACTGCTTACATGAGCAACTTCAACCATTTGCTGCATCTTATCGTCAATAGTATTACCAAGACTTAACTGAATTTCAGTCGCGGCAGTGACCCGGTTACTAATATCCTGTGTTTTAGCTATTGCAGTTGTAACCAAGGATAGCGCAGAAACAAGCTCTAAGGTTTGGGCGACACAGCTATCAACGTCAGATTTGCCGCTTGTTACTGCGGTAACGGCCTGTTTGCTCTGTGTTTGAAGTGTTTCAATCATTTGCCGAATTTCATCAGTCGCTTGTTGAGTTCTGCCAGCCAAAGAGCGAACTTCATCGGCAACTACGGCGAAGCCTCTTCCTTGCTCACCGGCACGTGCCGCCTCAATGGCTGCATTCAGTGCCAGTAAGTTCGTTTGCTCCGCGATACTGCGTATGGTTGCCAGAATACCACCAATATTGTTGGCTTCATCGTTAACTTTACTCATGACTAAGCTGGTTGACGTTAGTTGCTGCGCTAACCGATTAATCAACACGTTATTTTGTTCAGCTATTAAGTCAATATGTTTACCTTGCTCCAAAGCTTGTTGCATGGCGTGCGTAGTGTCTGCAGATTGTTCTGCTATATCACGAGTGCTATCTGCTAACTGGCGTGTTATTTGGTTTACTGCAGCAATTTGCTGTTGCTGATGTTGCAACGAGTCGTTTATTTCACCTACTTCATAGGCTGACTGGCTTGCATTACTATTGAGTTCGCTGGCGTTTTGCTGAATGTTAGTGATTAGTGCACTGAGTGAGCTTATCAGACTATTGACCTTTCCTGACAAAGCGCCGAATTCATCCTTATTTGTGATGTCGAGTTTGCGGGTAAAATCGCCTTTTGCGATGTCACCTAATACTTTGTTGATACCGCTAAGTGGACGCAACATGGCATTAATTGTTAGGTATGCTGCCACGATAGCTAATAAGATAAGAACTAACATTAGGCTAAGTGTACGGGTACTGCCGAAACTGACAGTTTCGGATACATTGCGTTGCAGTTGATTAAATTGCTTATCGGCTGCAGCCAACAAATTATCTAGCTCAGTTATCACTTGCTCGATTCTTTGTTCCGATAGATTTAACTGTGTTCGAGCTGTTAGTTGCGACTTGACCTGCTGTAACTTTAATTGCGCAAGACTGTCTGTTGCTTCAAGTCTGTTGGTTAACAATACTAGTTGTTCAGTTACACCTTGCCATAATCCATCAGTGTTTTGGTTAGACACCTGATTCGCCATGTAGTCGATATTGACTTGCATATCACTTAGCGTGAAGCTGATGTTTTCTTGTGCAGATTCAGCCGCCGCTATTTCATTGTAACTTACCACTTCCTTTAAGGTATTGAGTAAGCCAAGTAATTGCCCATCAATTCTATTGGCACTGCCCGCAATAAGCTCCATTTGAGCTTCCCCACCAGGTAGTTCCAGGTAGGAAATATCAAGTAAATTTGCACCAATATTATCAATAAGTTGTTCGAGTTGAGCATATTCAGCGTCAACTTGTCGTTGAGTGGCGATGCTCAGAGTACGAGCTTCAAACATGTTGCTGACAGCTTCAGCATACTGCTGGTAACGGTTGTCAATACTGGTCAAGATTTGGGTGAAGGATGATTCTGCAGCGGTAAGCTGAGTAAGCGCAGCAATTTGCTTCCGCAATTGTTGGCTACCTGCATTAAAATGTTGTTGAGATTTCTCTATGTCTGAATCTATTTCAGCGGTGTAGCCTAGTGCAGATAGTTTCGCCAATTTAAGCAATTGGATCTGAGCTGCATTACTTTGCTGCTGAACCGGAACCGCTTGTTGGTTTACTAATTCACTTGAACTCGACACGGCAGAGAAACTATAAAGCGCCGAGCCGCTAGAAAGTAAGAGTAAGATAGCGATAAAGCCAAAGCCAATGATAACTTTGTGGGCGACTTTTAATGTTCTCACTGATGCAAAACTCCGCACGGTTGAAGTGTATTAAACATAGACAATAGAGACATGTTAAACAACTTGACGTTAGCAAAGAAACATTAACTGGTCTAGCCAGAAAAAGGAAAATGAGCAAATATGAGGCAGTAGCACCAAAATGGTGCTATTTCGATCCTACCTGCTCAACGGCGTGGGTTTGAACGGGGCTGAATTCCGATAGCGTCTCAGTTGCTCGAGAATGAAAAATTTAGATGGCCACCCAAACGATAACGGCTACCGGGTGAGGTTAAATAGGCCAAGCTTACGGCACCTTCACGACTGAATGTGCGTCGGGTAAGACGAAGGCAGGGTTCAGCTTTTTTTAGTGCTAAGTGTTTACAGGTAAAGTCGTCAGGCCAAATGGCTTCCACGGTGTGTTCTGCCTCGGTCAATGGCGCGATGTGGCTGAGGTACTGGTGCGGTGTTTGCTGATTAAAGTCTTGCCGCAGATACTCAGCGACTAACAGTGGGCTAACATAACGCGCTTCCAGCTGCAGTGGTTGATTGTTTTCTAAATGAACAATCAGAGAAAAAAATACTGGCTCATTGCGTTTTAATCCCAGTGCGGTGGCTATAATTGTCGGGCAGGGTAACTCCGTCAATTGCAATAAAGATGCGCTGTAAGCATGGCCGCGACTTTGGATCTCATCAGCAATATTACGAATCTCCAATAAGGATGATTGTGACTTTAACGCGGCCACAAAACTGCCAACCCCTTGAGTACGGTACAAAATACCTTGTTCTGTAAGTTCTTGCAGCGCGCGACGTGCAGTCATTCGGCTAACACTAAACTGTTCTGCCAGTTCATTTTCTGACGGCACACGACTATGCTCAGGCCAGGCAGCAATTTCTATCTGGCTTAACATGTACTCTTTTATTTCAGCAAATTTAGCAACGGCCATGTTTCCTCCCACTTAAGGGTATAAAAATTAAATCAGTTTTGTTGTATATACAAGCTGTTGGTGTAACATTAATTAAAAATGCTTTGCAGGAGCTAAATATGCAGCAGTTTGACGCCATTTGGGTTAACGCCAATATTGCAACGATGACAGAAAATGGTAAGCCGTATGGAGCTATTGAAAATGGCGTACTTGCGATTAAAGACGGTGTAATTGCATATATTGGTAGCAGGGCTGAACTCCCAGATTTCGATGCCTTGGGCACTCCGTTATACGATGTTGCAGGGCAATGGTTGTTGCCAGGATTTATTGATTGTCATACCCATCTTATCTTCGGTGGCAACAGGGCGAACGAATTCGAAATGCGTTTAAATGGTGCCAGCTATCAGGATATTGCCGCCGCCGGTGGTGGCATAAAATCCACGGTTACTGCAACCCGTCAGGCCAGTGATGAGCAACTGTTTGTTGCAGCAAAGAAACGATTGAATACCCTGATGTCGCAGGGCGTTACAACCGTAGAAATTAAATCTGGTTATGGTCTGGATTTCGCATCAGAAAAAAAAATCTTGCAAGTCGCTGCACAACTGGATCAATACCATCCGGTTTCAATACAAAAAACTTTTTTAGGCGCGCATGCACTGCCTGTCGAATTTGCTAGTGATGCTGAAGGATATATCGATACTGTCTGTGAAATGTTGCCGTTGTTAAAGCAGGCGGGTTTAGTTGATGCAGTCGATGTGTTTTGTGAGGGTATTGGTTTTTCTACCCACCAATGCCGTAAAGTGTTTCAGCAAGCTCAGGTACTAGGTTTGCCAGTAAAAGCTCATGCGGAGCAACTGTCTAATTTAGGCGGTAGTGCATTGGTGGCTGAGTTTAGTGGTTTATCTGCAGATCACATTGAGTTTCTCGATGAGGCCGGTGTGGTCACGATGGCCGCAGCCGGTACTGTCGCAGTATTATTGCCCGGTGCGTTCTATTTTCTGCGTGAAAGCCAGCTGCCGCCGATTGATTTATTGCGCAAATACAAGGTGCCTATGGCAGTTGCCACAGATTTGAACCCGGGTACGTCGCCATTATGCTCATTACCCTTGATGCTAAATATGGCCTGTACCTTGTTCAGGCTTACGCCAGAGGAAGCCTTGCTGGGTGTAACACGGCATGCAGCTAAAGCGTTAGGATTAACCGACCGAGGTACGTTAGCAACGGGACAAAAAGCGGATTTTGCTTGTTATGATGTTATGCAACCCGCAGAATTGTGTTATCAGTTTGGTGTTAACTCACTCAAGCAGTTGATTATTAATGGTAAAGATATTAAAGGTGATTTTTAATATGCTTTACAACGACGCTAATTAGATTAATCTAATCAGATTGAAAATGCAGGAGTAGGGTTGTGGCATGTCGATGGTTTAGTCTTGCGCTCTTTTGCGGTCCATTAGCGGCAGATGCTGGTGTTGAGTCGTTGCCGGTTATTAGCGTACTTGTAGTATTGCTATTAGTTGTTCTTAGCTATGTTGTGAAGTTGCGTGCTACCGTTAATAAATTGCGTAAAGCCAACCGGGCTAAACCGAAATCATTACTAGGGTTTTACTCATTGCATGATGATATCAGTGGTTTCCCTAATAAATTTTTTTTACAACAACAACTGGACGAATTATTAAAACGTGCACCACAGCAACATTTCTCTTTACTGCTGTTAAAAATAAGTCAGTTTGATGAGATTAATGAATTATTAGGCCACAGCAACAGTAATTTAGTGTTGGCACAAATAGCCTATCGCATCAATGAACAGCTTAAAACGACCGACAAGGCATTAACGTTTGAATTTCGTCAGCAGTTGCCGGTGCGTTTGTGTCATTTAGGCGGTGTGAGTTTTGCGGTTTGGTTAGACAGTGGTGATCAGCCTCATTTAGCGGAATACCTCGCGGACAGTTTAGAGAAATGTGTGCCTGAACCTATGATAGTGCATGGTTGTGCGGTCGATTATCAGCTGCACTGCGGTATTACGCATTACCCGGTACATGGTACACAATTAAATGAGTTATTGGAGCGGGCCTATTTAGCCTTGCAACATCATAGTACGCTGCAAGGGCATAGTCAGGTATTTAATGCCGGTATGCTTAGTTATAGCAGCGATAAACTGATTATGATGTCTGAGTTACGTCGCGCTATTACTGAAGGTCAGCTAGCGCTGTATGTTCAGCCACAAGTTGATATGCGTACTAAGGAAGTGTTGGCTGGAGAAGTGTATGTGCGCTGGCGTCATCCTAGCCGAGGGTTAATGACACCGAGCAGTTTTTTGGCACTGGCGGAAGAAAGTGGTGTTATATACCCTTTAACTCAATGGGTTCTTAATGAAGCCATTGCCATGATTGCTACTTTAGACAAAGCTAAACTGGTCAGCAAAATTGCGGTGAATATTTCCAGTAAAGATTTATTACAAGATGAGCTTATAGACAGTTTGGAATTGTTATTGGAGAAATACAATGTTAAACCTCAGCAATTGATGCTTGAAATTAAGGAGGGCGCTTTTGCGGCAGATCCCGATAAGTCAATCAGTATGATGCGACGTTTACATCGGCTTGGTGTCGTGTTGGCGCTGGACGACTTTGGTACCGGTTTATCGTCATTGGCGCATTTACGTCAGTTGCCAGTGCAACACGTTAAAGTTGATTGTTCTTTTATTGGTGATTTGCATAAGTCAGATACCCATACTGCAATTACCAATGCCATTATTGATGTCGCTCGTAATCTGGAGTTAGGCGTGATTGCCGAAGGGGTGGAAGAACTTGAAGTCGAACAAAAGTTGCTGCGTATGGGGTGTAACCGCGCACAAGGTTTCTTATATTCTCGCCCCTTTGAACTCAGTGGTTTTGCAGTGTGGTTAAAGCAATGGCAGGAACGTCATACTAAAGGGCACTAGCTTTATGCTGTTTTCCTTGTATAAAGGCAAATACCAGTGCCGAGAGTATCTGTCCAGTTTCATTTTTACCCGCAACTAACCCAGCTGGGTGCTGGGCTGGAGCGGCTTCTGCAAGATGCAAATAGCGGCTGCGCGGCAGCTTTGCAAGTTGAAATACAAATTGCTCAGCAGCCTGAACGCTGACACCGCAATTGGTAAAGGCACTTACCGGCATAAGGTTAATACTGTCAGTATCAAGTTCAATACCAATATCACCAGTGCCCTGAACCACGTAATCAATGCATCGGTCTAATGCTTGCTGATAAGATAATTCCTGCCTGACAAATATACGCTGATAACTACAATGATCTGCATTTGCGGCTTGCAGTTGCTGCAATGTGGCTGCAGAGTTTTTAAGTTCATGCAGCGCCAGTACAAAATAGTGTTGTAAATAGCCGTCAGCATGTGAATAACTAAAACCATTGCCGCTATGTCGGCCCTCGCATGGTCTGAAATCGGCATGAGGGTCTAAATTTGCAGCATTTACAGCTTGTGCTGAGTTGTGACTAAGTGCTTTCAGCAGCGGGTAACTGTTATTGTGGCCGCCACCAATAATAATAGGGTACATGCCTGCAGCAAAAATTTGCTCTGCCACTGCATAAACGCGTGAGTCTATTATGGATACTAAGTGACGTAATTTTTGCAGCTGTGACTCATCCTGAGCTGACAAACCTAGAGCTTGTTGCTGTAGATCATCACAGGCAATGCTACCCAATAGTAAAATATGCTCTGCATTGATAAAGATATTACTTTGTAAATTGAGAAACTTTAACAAAAAGGCTGACCAGCCTAAATCCGCGCCACCAAGTCCCAGGTTTGCACGTGGGCCAATATCTTCAGGAATGCCAAGTAATACGTAGCGACACCCATCAGCTACTGCTGTGTTTAACTGTTCACTGAGTTGCTGGTTGGGGTTTACCAGACTGATGGATTGACCAATACGCGTTTCGCCATTACGCGATGTACAGTAGTGTGCAATATCAGCCTGAGTAAAGGGGATTAACATACTAAATCTAACGACTATTCAATATCCAGCGCATCTGGTGACATTATAATACCAGTGCTATCTGCATATAGATGATCACCCGGTAAAAACGTGACACCAGCAAAATTTACCGGCACTTCAGTTTCACCAAAACCTTTATCATCCGCACCCACTGGGATGGCATTAACTGCCTGAATGCCAATATCAAAATCTTCTAACAGATCAAGATCACGAACGCTGCCATAACAGACGATACCTTCCCAGCCGTTATTGGCAGCGATGGATACGAGTTCAGCATCAAGAATAGCGCGTCGGGCGGAACCACCGGCATCAATAAGCAATACTTTGCCTACACCGGGATCACTCAACATCTGACGCACCAGACCATTGTCTTCAAAGCATTTTACAGTGTGTATTTGACCGCCAAACGAACGTCTTCCGCCGTAATTAGCGAATATAGGCTCGACCACATCAACTAAATCGGCGTAAAGATCACATAATTCAGAAGTGTTGTATTCCATCATTTGCTCCGATAAAGACGTGCTGAATTGGCCTATAGTATAGCGCTGACTGAATTAAGCTCAAACTATTATTATTATTGGCTTTTAGACCAATTCAGGCTGTCGGCGTATTGTCTGTGTACTGATTTATTTGTTAAGGTGTGGGGATAACTATTATTAGCCGGTGATCTGCGTGGCAGCTGAAATCTTTGCCCGATTGACAATTTTTCTCACCGAATTGGGTGTTGCCATACTGGTTAGCTACCTGCTTTGGAATTTAAGTCGAATTTATCAACAAGATTTTATTCGCTCATGGTTTTTAGCATTTGTTGCTTTTGTTTTTTATCAAAGCATGATTTTGATGCAATTGGTGTTTAGTTTTCAACCCGCGCTTCGGGATATATTTCAATTCTTCATCATCGTGAGCAGTTACAGTTTTGCCAGTTTTTTAGTTCGCGGCATGTTGCAAACCCGTAGTGGTGAAGCGCATATACTGACCGATTGGACAGCACGCAAGTTGTTGTGGTTTATCTGCGGCGTAGCGGCCTTGAGCGTTTTACCCTTTAGCATAGTTGCGGCTTTGGAAAGCTGGCAGCAATACTTCCAATGGCAGTTCCGGCTCCTGTTAATGGGCATACTCTTACTAACCGCTGCTGTAAGTTTATTGCAGCGTTTGGATAAAAGTCTTGGACAACGACTTGCTGCAGTAGCTATATCGCTTTGGGGTTTATTATACGTTGGTTACGCGATTCTACAGTTGGTTAATGCTCAGCAGATGCAAGATATCCAAGTCGCCTTGGTTTATAAAAGTGTCGAGCTAGTATTGCTCTGCAGCGTAGGACTTGCACTGCTAATTTGGTTACATGAGCATGAGCGGACTGCAAACTTACAGCTAACTGAAAAAACACGTTATTTAAATCGATATGATCAGTTAACCGGCGCGTTGAATCGTGATGCGTTTTTAGTGCAGCTGCAAGAACGTTTGCAAATTGCATCAGAAAAACCATTGCATGTACTTATGCTTGGTTTGGATAAGTTTAAAACTATCAATGAGTCTGTCGGGTTAAAGCAGGGGGATATCTTGCTACGGCAGCTCAACAAAAGATTTGAAGGCAGTATTTTAAAGCCCGCACTTATCGCTCGAACAGGGGGGGATATTTTTGCACTGGCATTGAACGATATAAACAGTGAAACACAGCTTCAGTTTG
>Ga0100394_1000862_pt1 | contig 25062 bp, 29 predicted proteins | sample CryGeymeta201518_FD_81549 | JGI IMG/M metagenome (GOLD analysis project Ga0100394, IMG submission 81549) | Groundwater microbial communities from Crystal Geyser aquifers in Utah, USA - Crystal Geyser metaG 2015-18 | ecosystem: Environmental > Aquatic > Deep subsurface > Groundwater | place: USA... | reverse complement strand
TTAATAATATCGTTAGTGCTACTGAAGCAGCCTTTGATGCTATTGATACTGATCTTGCTATAGTAACTACAGAACCTTTTAAGTCTAATATTAATACTGTAGCGGGTGTCTCATCTGACATTACTACAGCAGTTATAGCACCACTTCCAGCTAATATAGCTACAGTGGCTACAGCACCACTTCCAGCTAATATAGCTACAGTAGCTGGTATAGCTGATAATGTGACTACTGTTGCAGGTAACTCAGCGAATGTGACCACTGTGGCTACTAATCCTGTCAAGGCCAATCTTGCTTCTGTAGTTACTAATTTATCTACAATAAACGATGTTGCAACAGCTATTGATTCTGATAAGCTATCTCTCGCTACCATTACAGCAACTACAGCTCTCGTGTCAGATACTATCTCTGAGAGGACTCCCACTGCTGGTGTGACTATAGATGGTACGCTTATTAAGGATGGTGTAGTAACTGCTGATCTAGTCGGTAATGCTGCGACTGCAACCACACTAGCCAAAGGAACAGGCATCATCTACCTTGACAACAGTGGTTATGGCGCGGTTTATAAACCAGTGGTTAATGGTTCGGCTGGGTATATACACGTATGGGATAATGCCGGCGGCACCGCAAAAATGTTTTTAAGTACCACAGGTGTTCTAACAACTACAGGTGGTTTTAACGGCAACCTTACAGGTAATGCGGCAGATGCCCTCGGCACCACCGGTCATACAAGCAGTCCAGGCAGTAACATAACTTCTGGTACGGTTAAATGGGCGCAAGTTGGGAAAGTAGTAACGATTTCTTGGGGGAATTTAGTTCATTCGTCTTTAAATATAATGCACACAGCGGAAATAATTCCTGTGGCACTACGGCCTAGTACTACGTTTGGTACTGTTTACTACTTTAGCGATAGTGCAGTCTACAGGGTAGTTGTAATTCCTGGTGGAAATTTACAGTTTTCTTATCGAAACTGGGCTGGCGCAGCTATCATTCTTGCAGGAACTTCTTTTGGGACTATATCTTATGCTATTAATTAAGTTAGTTAAGTTGTTTGTAATTGTCATACTTTTAGCAACTCCGGCTTTTGCGGTTGATGGCGAGGTTTACTTCTCCCTGCTTGATGGGAATAAAATAACAGCACCAGACACCGAAATAGCAAGAGGCATAGCAGGTGTGACGGTTGGCCAGGAAGTGTGGTGCCTTCGACCATGGATAAACATCGAAACCAGGGTTGATAAGTTTAACTTTATGACCGGCCATCCTGCCTCTGTTGATTATGGAATTGGTGTTGAAGTTGATATTCACGGAGGCATTTATGCTGGTGCAGAGCATAGGTGCTGGCATCCGATAGATCTCGCAGGTAAAGTAGAAGAGTACAACGCAATCACTCTCAAATATAAGTTTGATACTAAGAAGTAGGAGATAGACAATGGCTCTATTGAACACAAATAATTTATACAAAGCTCCACCCGCCCCAATGATTCAGGGAGCCACTATCTCTGATCTTCCTCCTGTAACTCCTGTATCTTCTGTACTCCAGAACTATGATACAGGACCAGTTAAAGTATCTCCTGAGTCTAGTGTGTCTCAACAGTTGGCTACTCTCTTAGGTTCTGAGAGTCCTTACATTAAAGCTAATATCAATAGGGCCAATGAAAGAGCTAACCAGCTTGGTCTCCTCTCATCTAGCATGGCAGTAGGTGCAGGTAATAGGGCCGCTATTGATGCAGCTCTTCCTATAGCTAAACAAGATGCAGAGTTCCGCCAGAATTTAGATGTAGATGCTAATAGATATACTCAGAACTTGGGACTCAACCAGCAACAGGCTAGATCAGCTCAAGAGCTTTCACTCCTACAAGCTAGAAATGCGGGGGCTTTGACTAAAGCTGAACAACAAGCTATGGCTCAAAGAGAGCAAGCTCAACAACAGATTCAGTACTCTCAACTTAAGGAACAAAATAGAGCAGCTCAAGTAGGTGAAACTGAAGTTCGAAGATCTGCTATGGTTAGGGAAGCAGAGGCTACTAGAGCTAATAAGGCTGCTGAGTTATTTAAGGATCGGAGTTTAGCTCAGGATCTTATAGTAACTAATCTCCAACTATCTCAAAAAGAGAATGATAACTACGGGAGTATCGTAGATGGTATTATGTCTAACTATTCTGCCTCTGTAGCTGAGATACAAGCTAACAGGGAGATGAGTCCAGCTCAGAAGGCTACTGCTCTTAATAATATTGAGACAGTACAGCGAGAAAAGACTAAGTTAGTGGCAGCTATTTATAATAAACCACAGTTCCGATGGAATGTGATAAATTGGAAATGAGATGCTCAATAGATGATCTCCCAAGAATAGTAGAACTCTTAAGTACTTATGAGTCAGATGTAACTGATAAGCCCGGATATTCAATTAGAGGGACAGTACTTTACTTTCTCTCCTCTCCTGGTCACATGATACTTGAGCCAATAGAGGGAGCCTTCTTTTTCTTTCATCCTTTTAATTCTTACACGAGTCAATGTCATATCGTTGTAGATAAGAAAGCTAGAGGGAGCTTACTTAAAGTTAAAGAGCCTCTTCTAAAATATGTGATAGACAATACAGAGATTAAAAAGGTTGTAGGATTTATACCTGAATTTCATAAGCATTGTATTCTTCTACTCTCTCAGTTTGGAATGGAGATTGAGGGAAGGATAAAAAAGTCTTTCATGAAGGAGAATATAATGTATGATCAAATAATCATGGGATATGATATAGATAGGGAGGAGAAATAATGGCGTTTATAGGCGCAGTAGGTGTAGCTTTTGGAGCTACCGCAGGAACTACAGCAGCAATGGTAGCTGGTGGGTTAGCAGTAGGAGCTGTAGTCGGGGGCATAGTCTCTGCTGTATCTGGTAGTAATATACTAAAGGGGACTTTACTTGGTGCTGCTGTTGGTGGGTTAGCTAGTTGGGGCCTAAGTGCCGTTGGTGTTGGAGTACCTTCTGCTACTTCAACAGTTGCTAATACTGTTGCCCCTACTTTTACAGGAACTGCTAATCTTCCTACCCTTACACCAGAGGCGCAAGCATTCGCAGCTACCCCCTCTACAGCTATGGCAGGTGGTGCTACGACTATCCCAGGTGTAGCACCACCAGTAGTAACTACTTCTCCTGGACTTCTAAATGGTTTGACAACTACCGACAAGATTCTACTAGGTCAAGGTGCATCTGCTATGGTGGGTCAAATTGGTGGAGCAGTGGCAGAAAATGCAGCAGCTAAAGAACAAGCTCGTATTGCTGATGAAGCCGCAGCAACTAAAGGAGTTAATGCAGGTGTCCCAGTAGCTACAGTACGTCAACCTTTGTCTACTCAGGAGACTTATAAGATAGCTACTGCTGAGGCAACTCCTAAACCTATTATAACTCAACAGCAGCAAGCAACTCAACAAGCTGCTCCCTCTCTCTTAAGAGCTTAAGAAAAGGATCACTATATGCCTATACCACAGGAAGTAAAACCACAAGGGATGTTAGCTAAACCTTTGCCACCTACTCAAGAGGTTGAGGAAGAGAATCCAATATTCAATCTTCTTGGGGCTAAAAATGCTCCTAAGATGAAAGCTGACCTTAACCAGTTTGTGAGTAAGGGGATGCAACTTCTCCACTCAGAAGACACAAGAGATCAAGTTGTCTCTGTACTTAGATCTTCTTCTAATCCAGCTCAAGGTGTATCAGATGCTCTTGTGCCTATAGTGCAGAGGATTGACTCAGCTAGTAGGGCTGCTGGTCAAGAGGTGCATGATGCTGTAAAGCTTCTAGGGGCCATTGAGTTAGTAGGACAAATAATTGAGATTGGTGAACTCTCTAAAGCTTTACCTAAGATGTCCGATGAGGATAAGAATACTGCTCTCGCTGTGTCAATTCAGGATTATATGAAAGGAGAGATTGATGCAGGTAGGGTAGATCCTAAAGTTCTTCAACAGCAGTTATCTCAAGGGATGAATCAACTCTCCGAAGATCAGAAAATACAAATAGGTGATAGTATGAAATCCATACATGAAACTGCAATGAGCTATAATGATAGTTCTGATAATGCGACTGGAGGGGGGGAACCAAATGGGAAGCCAGGGCTTATTGGGTAATCTATTTAAAGGTATAGGTCAAGCTGGTGCTGATACTTTTGGTGCTCTAGCTAAAGTACATTGGGATAAAGAGAGAACGGAAGCAGAAGCTCTCAGACAACAAGACATAGCTAGGTACAATCGTAAATCAGTTATGCTTGGCTATGAAAAGCAGGCTGAACTTGGAGAAATAGCAGCAAAGAGACAAGAAACAAGAACTATCGCTGGAGAGGACCGTGAGTATACTCGCCTTAAGGAGACTGAGACTCGTGCAAATACTCATGAGATTGAACGAGATATAGTAGCTGCTACTGTAAGGAAAGAAATAGAAGCTTCTCAGATCAAGATTAACTCCGCGCATTCTCGCAGCCTATTATCTGGACAGAAAGCTTTAGCTAAGTATGAGTTTACTCTGAAGGATGAGGCTATTAATAACCTTATTGCTGACTCAGCTACATCCTCTCTAATAGCAGCAGGTGTGGAAGTTACTCCTGAAAACATTCAAAAACATATTAGTAATGTTAAGTCTGAACTTGCTATTAGAACCCTTAATCCTGGGATAACCCCTGAAGAGAGTATTGCAGCTCTCCGTGCTGTTAAGGGCCAGTGGAATGAGGAGGAGGAAGAGGTTCGAGGAGAGTATATTAAAAAGTTTGGTAGCGAGGCAGAAGCAGCTAGGGGATATGAGGAAGAGAAGATGTTATCTCTCCGTAAGCACTTTGAAAAAGAGATCCTAGGATCTAAAGCGTTACAGAAAGCTGGACTAGCTCAACTATTATCTAAGATTGATGAAACTCCTGATGCTGACTCTGCTATTAAAGTTCTTGCTGGTCTAACTAAACCGGGTACTAAAACTTATCAGATAGGTATTGACCGGATTAAAGAGAGATTTCCTGGAGCTAAAATAAGTAAGGATAAAAAACCAGGGCTCCTTCAGAGAATTGAGGGGGGGTTTGATCCAGATAAGGGATACAATCCACTTATTATTCAAGAGTTTAATAATGCTTTTACACACTATATTGATTTCACCCAAAGACACCCAAACTTCTTCGCTAGTGGTAAAGATTTAGACTTTACCAAACCTAAGAAATAAGGATTGAATTATGAACATTCCAAGAGGAATTAGAAATAACAATCCAGGTAACATTAAGAAACTTGGTAGCTCTCCTTGGAAAGGGATGGCATTAGAACAACTTGACCCTATATTTGTTACCTTCGTGACTATGGCCTATGGTGTAAGAGCCATGGGTAAACTTATTCAGAACTATCAGAAGATTTATAAACTTAATACTATCTCTTCTATTATTAAACGATGGACCGATTCAGCCGTAGATGACCAAGTAGCTTACATCAATACAGTCGAGAAAAGCTCTGGCTTCTATAAGAATGAATTGCTTAATATGAAAGATCTTACTCAGCTTTCTAAGATTATCAAAGGTATGATTACTCAAGAGAACGGGAGTAAGTGGGTTCCATCTGATGAAGTTATTATGGAAGGACTTAACCTTATCTAATTGGGATAACACAATATGAAGTCTGTTGATGACTACTATAATGAGTACTATACTGACCAACCACAGAAGACATCTACTAATGAATTAGATGCAGCGCCTTACTATCGTAAAGGTTTGCTTAAAAATGTAGGATCATTAACAGGTCGTGCGGCTATATCTCTTGGTGAATCCTTTGAGTCAGCTCTAGAAGCTTGGGGTATGAATGATTCAACTGAGAAAACTGTGGCCAAATTACGAGAGTTTAATGCCTTCAAACCTGATCTTGATGAAGCACTTGGACAAGGTTGGCTTAAGGACACGCCTCTTGGTTCTATCCCTGCTGCCTTTGAAGCTATGGGTCCATCTCTTGGGGCTGCTGCTATAGGCTTTGGGGTAGGTTCTGCTGTTGGTGGTGGTATTAATCCCGTCACTGGTATTATTGGAGCTATAGTATCCTCTCTAGGTGTTATGGGCTCGGCAGACTATCAACAGACCTATGAGCAAGAGATCAAGAAGGGAACCGCTGAAGACTTAGCACATTCTATAGCTCTTAAGCATGGTACAATTGAAGGTGTTGGTGAAGCTCTAAGTGATCTTATTGGTTTTGGACCAATGGCTAAGATTTTCAAAAAGCCTTTGATCGAAACTGCCGCTATGATCTTGAAGACTCCAGCTAAGAAGCTTGCTACCACTGTAGGAAAGACTTATCTGAAGGAACAGACTACAGAGATAGGTCAGTCTATGGGGCAGACCTTTGTATCTAATAAGAGTAATGCAGAGGGCGAGAAACTCTCTATGCTTGAAGAGTCTCTTAAGACTGTTATCCCCACGATCTTTATGACTGTTGGATTTGGTGCTGCTACTACTAAGTATGAGATTTCTCAGAAGAATAATCTCCTCAAGGCTTTACAGTCTGGGGACAAGGATCTTCAGCAGAGAGCTTCTGGTATTATCTTCAAAAATCTAAAGGAGCAAGATCCTAAGGTAGCTAAAGCTTGGGATACTTATTCTAAGATCACTATTGCTCGTGGTAGCCAGTTCAACATTGATGAGAACTTTGTTGATATGGCTGCTAATTATGACACAATGAAGGCTAATGCTCCTGAGATCCCTATTGTTACCCAGGAAGATATAAAGAACCATAATGCAGTTAAGGGTTTTGCTGGTACTATGGTTGCTGGTCCAGTTTATGTAACTCCTGAAGAGTCTCTTCGTATAGCTCAAGAAGAATCTGCTAGATTATATGTAAGAAATAAGAATACTAAAACTCCTATTGATAATAAAGGATCTAAGGTTAATCTTAAAGAAGCTATTAACACTCTTACCAACTTAAAGATTGACGCGATAGATAAGCTTCACTCTCTTAGTGTAGAAGCTGATATAGTCCCAAACTCTGAAGAAGGTATAAGACTTAATAATCTTATTACCTCAATAGCAGATGAAACTCTTTCAGACGAGAACATCCAAGAACAACTCCGTGGTATTCATGCTAAGCTAATTGAAGGTCAATATATTATTGGGACTGTTAAGAAGAGACAGTCTGATGAGCTTAACACTGAAATAGCTTTATCTACTGACATAACTCCTGAGAATGTACAAGCTATTGAGAACCAACTTAGGATGAAGAAGGATACAATAGCTCCTACCACTCCTATATCTATAGCTGATGAGTTTGAATCTAACGTAGGACTTACAAGTGAGACAGCCGGTATTCTTCCTCTTACCCCTAAACCTTCTTATAAGGGGGCTAGAAGGCCTCTTGAGAGGGAGACAATTCCTACTACCTTAGTTGCTCCAGAATCCTTTCTAGGGGCAGAAGGCAGCTTTCTAGAGGCACCTGTATCCACAACTGATACGAGGACTACTCTAGCCCCTACTGTTAAAGCAATCTCTACTGTTGAAGAGACCCCTAAGGGTGTTTCACATCTGATTGTAGAGACTCCAGCAATTAAAACTCCTGCTCCTGTTAAACCTACCGCATCTAAAAGGATGCCCTCCCTTACTAATAAACAGAAAAAGATTGGTGCTAAAATTATTCGAGAAGTAAACCTCTCAATAGATAACGATGTTGCGAGTGGTAAGATATCCCCTAGGAGTGCTCAAGATATAAGACGAGAAAGAATTAATACTCGTCTTGCTTTAGCTCAAATCCCTGGATATGGAACACCTAAGACTCCAGTAGCTCCTACTGTTGAAGTAGGCAAAGCAGAAGAGGAAGCTTTTATTAAAGAGGAGTTTGGTGCTCTTCCCACTCCTAAGGTAAAACATACCCCAGCTCAAGCTAAAGAACTTATAAGACTTAATAAGAAACTTTTAACCCCTAAAGGTCTTACTCCTGCTGAACAACTTAGACATAAGAGACTTCTCTCTCCCCTGACTGAAGTGACTAATACTGCTCCAGTCAAAGTTAAGAAGACTCATATGCAAATTCTTGAAGAAAAAGGTGTTGAGAACTTTACAGAGAAAGATTATAAGGAGTATGCTAAACTTAAATTTGGAAAAGCTGAAGTAGAGGCAGATGAACTTGCTAATAAGAAAGCTAAGGATGCTGAGAGACAGGAGAAGGAGAGAAAGGAAGAACAAGCTGAGAAAAATGAACTTCTTAAGAAAGCCGAGTTACAAGCGGCTATTGGAAACCTTCCAACAGGTGTAACTATTGATGAGCTAGGAGAGGAAGCAAATCTAGACTCAGATGAGATCTTTGATAATGAAGAGCCAGTAGATCCAGCCTTTATGAACGCAGCTCAGGCTGCTGAACATATGCAATTCTTATCCACTAAGGCTAAGGAAGTATCTAATAAATCTAAGCCAATAAAAGGTAGTTCAATAAGGTGGGTAGGTGATAAAGAAACTCAGAGAGAAGAGGGTAGATATAACTTTATCTATGGGGATACTAAAAATTCTACTACCAAGTTTACTATCTTCTTTGTTCGTCAAGATAAGAAGAAGTCCCTATACTCTTTAGCTATTTTTAAAGATGGAGTTTTTGTTAATAGGGATGAAAGAGAAGTTAGTCTTGAAACTGCTAAGAGGATGGCTGATGCTTTTCTTAAGGAAGTAGAAGGATCAGATTGGAACCAGGCTAAAGGAACTTCTGTTGCTAAAGGTAACTTAAGTATTACTTGGGGTGATTATGAGATTCATCAGATAAGTAAAACAACTTTAGCAGTTAGCTACAAAGGTACTGATTATAATAAGATTTTTACTAGAGTAGCTCAAGCTAAAGCATACATTGAAAAACTTGAAGCAGAAAAAGGTAATAAATCTCCCCAGATTGGGAGACAAGAAGGAAAGAAACAAAACCCGAGTAAAGATTGGACCCCCAGAGAAATAGATATAGATACTATAAAGCAACTTGCTGGTATTAAGAGAGTTCTTGAGACTGAAAAATTAGATTATATAGGATCTAGGGTTATACTTGATAAGTGGTTATCCTCTAATCATGCTAAATTCTTATCCCCTATTTCTATACAGAAGATTATTGATGCCTTCGATACTAAATGGTTGGCACCTATTAAAAATCAACGGAAGCCAGCACCTAAGCCAAGACCTGTAGAGGAAATTCCTCATACAGAGGTTAAACTTGATAGTAAGACTAAAGAGTTTAACCTTTTAGTTAATGGTATTGTAGAGGCCCACTTTAAAGATCAGCTTGAGGCCGCTGATGCAGCTCGATTGATTGAAGCAGGTAACATCCCTGGTGGTGGTGACATCAAACAGAGTGTATCGGATTACTATGCGAGGGAAGTTAAGAAGTCTAAATCTTCTAATACACCTTCTATAATTATTGAAGATGTAAAGGCTCCTACGATTGGTACTGAAGTTAATGCTAGTGATCTAGTTACTACTCTTACTAAATCTAAAAATCCTATAGTTAAAATGATGGCTCAGATTATCAAGAAGTATGCTAAAGGTCTTAGTGATATTAATGTTAGGTATAATACTAAGGTTATCCAATCTTACTATGATTCAGCTAGTAACACTATCATACTCACTAATAATACTACTGAGAAACAAGTACATGAACTTGTACATGCTATAACTTATAATCAAGTAATGGCTAATCCTAAACTTAAAGCTAAGATGAAAAATCTTATGGACAAGTTTAGCGAAGAAGTTAAAAGACTTGAGAATGAGGGAGGCTATATCAATGTAGTAGAAATGGTAGGTGGTGTAGAGACTACTAATAGGACAGTTATAACTCCTGGTGTTGAGTATGCTCTTTCTAACTTAGACGAGTTTATGGCTCAGTCTATCTCTGATAAAGATGTACAAGCTATTCTTAAGGGTATGAAACTTAAGTATACTGGTAAGTCTTTTATTAAGAACTTTTGGGATGGTTTCAAGGATGTAGTAAGAGAAGCCCTTGGTATCTCTACTATCAAATGGAATGGTTTAACCCAGATGATGGACTTGATTGCTGAAGCTTCTACTAAAGAGGTGACACCTACTCAGAGACTTGCTGGTAAACTTTATACTCAGGCTGTTAATGAGGGAAAATCCTCAGCTCAAGCGGTAGATAAGATTGCTGAAGAACCATCATCTGGAGAAACTCTTAAAATCCTTATGGCGGGTCATCCCTCCTTTACTACTAAGGAAGGAGCGTTGAAGCTTGGTAAACGCCTCCTTAATGATAGTAAGAAAGTGATTGAATCTGGTTTTATGGTGGCTTCTGAGAGACTACGGAGACTCTCTAACAATAAGTACTTTAAACTTATGAGATGGCACAATACTCAGATTCAGTTAAACATGAAGGAACATATCAATCTTGTAACACCTTTTCTTGATAAAGTCAGAGGTCTCTCAGTTGAAGATCAAGTACTCCTTCAGTATAACATCTCTAATCCCTCTAAATTTCATTACGCTGAAGCTATAATGAAAAAGAATGGGATGATGAAAGAGTGGTTAAGAGTTAAAGAAGTTCTTGATAGTCTTGAAAAGAGAGCTATTAATGTTGGTATTATCTCTAATACCCTTGAGAACTATTTTCCTCGTACTGTAAAAGATTATCCTGGTCTCATGAAGTGGTTTAAGAAGAGGGCTGAGGTAGATACTCTTATGGAATTGGAATTGAAGACCGCTGAGAAAGCTATCAAAAGGGGTAATCAAGCTCTTAGTCCTGAAGAGAAACAGAAGATCATTGTGGATTATCTATCTAAAGGGCACTTCTCTCGTATACCTAATCCTAGAGCTTCTAAGCTTCGTACTGTAGAGGTTCTTCATCCTGAGATGATGCAGTTCTATGATTCTATCTCAGATGCTATTATGAACCACTTATTTGATATGAATGATAAGATTCAATCTTGGGAGACAGTAGGTGCTACCAACCTCTCTAAACGTATTAACCTTATGAAAGATATAAGGAGGTTAGAAAACAAGGTTAAAACTAATCCAGAGAATAAAGAACTTGAAACACAGTTGATGGAACAGATTTCTCTACTAGAGGATAGTAAGCTAGTAGTAGAAGATGGTCTAGCTCAAATGCTTCAACAAGATCTTAAGATAGATGATATCGAAAGAGAAGAGATTGGTAAAGTCTTTAAAGCTAGGTTTAATCAGAGGGGAACTAAGGGTGCTGTTCAGACTCTTAACAATATAGGATTACTTATGACCCTTGGTAGTCCTCTCTCTGCTATAACCCAGTTAGGGGATCAAGCTTTTAATATTTATAAACATGGTGGAGCTAACGCTATTGGTGGTATGATGAAAGCATGGTCAACAGGAGAGAAGATCTCTGATTACTTTGACTTTAATACACCATTAAAAGAGTATTCTCATAAAGCTTCTACTGTGTGGCTTGATAGAGCCTTAAGTATTACTCAACTTAAGAGACTTGATATCTTCGGTAAAGAAAGCTTCCTTCAAGCCTCTAACTCTAAATATCAGAAGATGACCTTAGAGGAGTTTAAAAGAGATTGGGGTTCTGATACAAACTTTACTGATTCAATAGAGAATGTATGGAAAGCTTTTAATGAGAAGAGATTAACTAGAGACGGACTCTATATCCTCTACTCTGACCTAGCTGACTATCAGCCTACTGACCTCTCTGAGACCTCCACTGGATTTCAAGGAGCAGGTGATGCTCGTATCTTCTGGATGCTCAAAAGCTTTGCAATCAAGGCAGTTAACAATATCGTGAGAGAGACTTCTGATCTTTGGAGATCTGATAAGTTCTCAGATAAAGCCAAGGCTGTGAAGAATTTCTTCTATCTTACTATGTTACTAAGTCTTGCTAGTGCTGGTGCTGATGAGATAAAAGATATAGTTCTTGGTAGAGATAAGGCTATGTCAGATCATGTAGTAGATAACTTCTACCAGTTATTTCTTATGTCACGGTATAATGTAGAGAAGGGGGTACAACGAGGTAACTTAATACAATCTATAGCAGGTGGCATGATTCCTCCTGTGAGGTATATAGATGATGCTATTGAGGATACATTCAACTTCCTTACTGGAGAAGATATAGCTTTTAAGACTATTAGAAATGCCCCTATTGGTGGACGTATTATTTATGATAGACTTATGACAGGTGGGAAGAGGGATGAGTATACTAGACGGAGAAAATCCATTATGACAAAAATTGCTAATGGAGAACGTCCTTTTAGAGAGATAAAAAAATTCAACTCTAAAGCTAAGTCTCTAGGTCTAGATCTTATTACTTCTTCTACATTCTCTAGAATTAAATCAAGATTAAAAAAGGAGGGCAAAAAGTAACTATGGGAGTTTTCAAAACGGAGTTAGATGCCTGCTTAATGGAAGGCAGTGATAAGGTATGGAAACTTAATAGTCCTCTTATTTTTGAATCTAAATTTATTAATAGGATAATTGTACCAAAGAGTTTCTATACTGATCTTTCTTCAGTTCCTCGTATCCCGATAGTTTATGTGGTATGGGGGAACAAAGCACACAGGGAAGGTATCCTTCATGATTATCTTTATCGTAAGAATGTCTGGCCTGATGTGTCATTTTCACTGGCTAATAGGATCTTTCTTGAGGCTTTGAAGTCTAGAGGTAAACCATTTTATATCCGATGGCCTCTCTATTTTGGGGTATGTATAGGTGGATACCTATCTTACAAAAAGAAAGATATAAACTGGAAACCAACTAGTCCATAAAGGAAGAAATATGATGGCGGAAGTTTGTAATGTTAAGAACTGTCAAAGATTTAACTCATTAAACTGGATATTAGGAGCTGGGATTGTTATTGTTATGAGTATGCAGGGTTTTAATATAGCCACAACTAATAAGATCTCAGATAAACTTGATAGTATCAACTCAGTCCAGACAGACTTAAGGATTGATAATGCAGATAAAAATCGAAGATTAGCTAGTGTTGAGTTAAGTATAGTAAGTTTGAATACTAAATGTAAAGTTGTAACGGATACTTTGTTTTAAAAAAATAGAAAATAAACAAAAACCCCTTAAGAGACTTAATATCTCTCAAGGGGTTTTTGTTTATTATTAGAATTTTATAAATAGAGGCCAACATAAAACAACTAGAATAAAAGGGTGATCCTCTATAAAGCAAGCTAGTGTACAACCAGTAGCTAGATATAAACCTAGTATCTCCATTCAGTTCCTCTTATAATAATTATCAATTTCATTATATCTCACAATTTTAAACATGGTCATGCTTAGGGAGTAGCTCAGGGTATTGTATCTGATCATAGATAGAGTTTATGAAAACCTCCCACTCCGAAAGTCGATGACCCCTACGCTGATTAATTATACAACTAAGAGTGGCATAATTTAGCGTGACCAATCTACGTTGTAGGTAGGACTCAGGAATACACTGCTTAAGCTCCTCTATGCTTCCTTCATCTACAACCTGATTAAATAGTTCTATCTGTTTCTCTAAAATAGGTTTAGTATGCACGGTATACTCACAATCCCCTAAAGTCATATAGCGTTTAGAGAGACTGTGCATGGTCGATTCACTCTGAGCAACAGTACCTACCTTGTAAGTATCAAACTCAGACCACCAATACCTAGGAGCCTCAATCATAAGGTATACAGTAATCTGTCTAAGAAACTTGTCATGCCCTTTACCTCTACCTGCATTAGCCTCCATAGTCTTGCTGATCTTTTTATACTTATCACTAGACCACCAATAATTAGATATTACACCATAAGTCTCTCCATTATCCCAAGTTGGAAAGATTGGGGTAGCCCTATCCTTAAACGAGAGAGACATACCTAATGCAGCCCACTCATGTCCACACTCTTCTAATACTTGTACATCCATTATTAGTTATTCCTCTCCATATAGTTACTACACTTTTTAATAACTAGATACATATTATTTATCCCCATCCTTCCAAGAGAATGGCTTGGTATACCCATCCTTTTCCCAACCACCACCCTCAAGTCTAAAAGAAGAAGAAGAAATCTGTCGAGTCATTAGATCACCACACTTACAGATCAACCACTCAGGGCTATCAAGAATATTAGTAGTAAGCTCTTCTCTACTCCTTCCACAGTTTCTGCATAAGAACTCATGAATAGGGCTCATATTGTTTAATACTCCATGGTATTTACAGCTTGTTGTAAGAGGTTAGCAATCGTATCAACTAAACCCTCATCTCTATAAAGATCAAACTCCTTATCATGAGCAGGAGTAGAGAAGAAGAGTATCCAATGAATTAGTTCATGATAGAAGGTCTTCTCTATCTGCTGCTTAGATCTTGGCTCCTCCTTAGTTCCTGGTTTGAGAAGTATTTTATTTCTATTAAAGACAGTTAAACCATAGCAGTCTGACTCAATACAGGCCTTAGTGTCATAAGATACCTCAATAGTTTGTGCATAGAGTTTAAATCGTTTAGGAACTCTCATTATTAAATCTCACAAGCCCCACCTTGACAAGCCACTTCACTGGCCCCAGTTGTGCAATCCTCCTTCTCAAAATTTGAGAGAAGTCCCCAATCAATATCCTTAGGAAAATTATATAAGAGCTGTTCATACTCCTCTCGACTAATGCATTCAAATGGGGGATTCTTATAAACCATATCTGACTTGGGTAAGAAGGACAACCCAACAACATCATCCCAATTTGTCCAGATCCAATCAGCGATCCTAAAGAACTCATCATCCTTATAATGAACCGTTTGACTGGGATTACCATCACACCAGAATTGTTGGTAAAGACTCCAGAGTTCGAGCTGATCAATAGCTGATACATTCTCTATAGTAATGGCCCCATCTGGACTCTTGATAGGAAATTTAAAGACATACTTCTCTCCCTCTTCAATATAGGGTATACCTACTGAGATCATGAAATCAGATAGTGGGTCTTTAACATCCTGTCGTACATTCCTAATGTAGTATGGATACATACGAGGGTGAATACCTGAGGAGGAGTTAACAAGCTGAGAAACAGTTCCAGAGGGCTTAATAAGAGTTCTCTGTTTAGCTTCAGGAATATCTAGGTAGAGACTCCACTCCTTATCTGTATCTTTAGCTACTTGTTTAAGTTCAACCAACACTTGAGAAAGATATTTATTACCATCCCCACAAAACTTATCCATATACCCATCAGAAGCATTATGAACTCCGCTCATAACTGCATGATCCATAATACCAGTTAAGCTTATACCAATTAACCGTTCCTCTTCGGAATTCTTCTTCCAGATAGGACGAAGGTATCTGAAGTCTGTCAAGGTTGATTGTAGTTTACCTAGAATGGTGGCATACCTTACCTTCCTCTTAAGATCCTCAAGAGTATCAGCAGGTCTAATGACTACTTCTGAGAGGTTACAAAAACCACCAGTGTCAGGAAGGATAGCTTCTCCGCAGTTATGTGCTATAATACCATCAGCTACTAAACAATGTGTGCCCTCTACAGCTATATCATATACATCTACTATAGGCCCTTGGTGGACTTCTTTTACACGTAAGCCAGTATTACCGGCATTAAAATTACCAGCCTCAGAAAATTGCTGATGGTTATTTGCACAGGAGAATTGAATACTCTCAAGATTCTCTATGCTATTATTATAACTATCATTATCTATATGATGCACATCAAAATATGCATGAATTTTTCCATAAACTTCTTCATAAATAAAACGATGTTCCATTTGATAGTCTTTCTCTGTAGCCAGCTTTATACCAGAGTATTTAGCCCCCTGTCTTACACGATAAAATCCATTTAGCCTATCCCCTGGCTTCAGGCTACGAGCTTCTACCCAACCATGCTTACCAGCATCTTTACCTTTATTAGAGCCAAGCTTAAAAATCTTATGATTAGGTGTAACAGTTATTGTCTCACCATTATTAAACTCTATGCAAATTGTTGCAGCTTTTGTTTTAGTTATCCAAGATGCTGTAGCTTTCTTAAGACAGAGACGCCCATTATCATCCATAGAATAAACAAAAGTTGGCTCAAGTATATCTTTAATAGCTACCCTACCATTAACAGTCTCAATCTGAGTATTCGGGTGGAAACAAGGATTCAAGCAGTATTCTACCTTATCATTACGCCCCATCCCGAGAGCTTTATCCTTTAGAGCCTTCTTATTTACTATACCCCGTTCACCTGTACGTCCTGTGTGCATAGACCCAAATTCTTTAAAAAAAGCATTAAGATCAGGCTTCTCCGTATAAGCAGTTGAGATGTTACACAACTGTCTCTGAGGATTATCAATCCAGAATGCCCCCACCTTAGCTGCCCTCATACGGTCATCCATAAGATCACTTAAACAAATACAAGCAGAGCGTCTAACCGAACCAACAATAACAGCATCAGCTATAAAACAAATTAGGTCGAAGACTTCTATACTTTGGAGCTTTCTACTTTTTGCTTTCTGGAAGGTAGTAACAAATCTCTCAAACAATCTCTCAAGAGGTTTTGGACCTGAAGCTCTACCTCCAAAAGTTTTAAGCCTAGAGCCTGAAGGCCGAACTCTAGAGACATCCCATTTTGGTACCTTGCCAGAATACAAGAGGCTAATAAGTTCATGGAGACTTGAAGCCCATCCAATCTTTGAGTCAGCAACCACAATAGTAGTGTCAGTTTTATAGAACTTTTCTGCAACTTCTGGCAACTGCTGAATATAAGAGTTCTCCACTGAGTAGCCTAAACCGCAACCACACATAAGTAAGTAGAATATCTCATCAAAGCAACGAGGGTGATTAATACCTATACCAGCACAGTTGAAGCCAGCAGCATTATCTATATCAAGGGCCTTCCCCGCTGTCCACAAAGCTCTCATGCTCGGCATCACTTCATGTTTCTTAATCGCAGCACGAATCTTAATGAACTCATTTAGCATGGCATCATCCCATCCCAACTTCCTCTTCTCAAAGAAGTCACAGTACCTATCTACTGTCTCCTCCCATGTCTCCCTACGTTTCTCCTTATCTAGATATCTTGCATATTTACTTAGATGAATATAATTACTTAATGTATTAACATCTGCCATTTTACATCCTCTTGAGAGACTATAGCTATATCCTCCCAATAGCCAGAAAATATATCTTTGAATTGAATTCTTGCTGTTGCATAAGGTATACTATTCTTTACAAAAGCAATACCTGTAACAGCACCTATTTGGTTAGTGATCTTATCTACTACAATCCTAAAGTTAGATGCATTTATCATATACCACTACTCCCAAACCCCTTCTCTCCCCTAACTGTCTCCTTCAACTTATCAACTTCTTTTATAACTACCTGAGAACAGGGAATAATAAGGAGTTGAGCCATACGTTGTCCTTTCTCTATCCAGAGAGCATCTTTTAATAATGCTGTATGATTAAGTAGAACCTTAATTTCACCTCTATAGTCTGAATCAATTATACCAGCCTGAACTTGAACCCCTTTAGAAGCTAAAGAAGAGCGAGATTTAATTACGCCCACATAACCATCAGGGATTTGTACTGAGATTCCTGTATTTACTAACCTTTGATAACCATAATCAATATAGAATGTCTCAGTTGAATATAAATCAATACCAGCAGCACCAGAGCTTTCATACTTAGGAAGAGGAAGAGACTTATCAAGTCTCTTAATTTTTAACCATTGCATTAATTTTTACACTCCCTATAACACTGTACTTAGAAAGAGAGAGACTTATTTAGTTGTTTAATTTTCAACCAGTTCATGTATATTTCATCTTCAAATAATTTTTAAGAGAAAGGAACTCAGGCTCTGCCATCCCGTCATATACATCATGCAGATAAACAAGACCTCTCCAGTACCTTAGATTCTCACCAGTCCACTCCATCTCATGTTCAAAATAACAACCAGCTACCAATCCAAGAATACGTTTACCTGTTGCTGTAACATCTTCACTCATATCACGGAGATGACTATGGCCCACAATAGAAGAAGTAAGACACTTAGTAAGAAGAGATCTTGCATGATTCAAACCTCCAATAGGTCTTCCCATTACCCCCGATGTAAAATAATGGGAGAATGCTATACCTTCCACGATTGCAGGTTTAGCCAAAGGATGAGTTATCCAACCATACTTATTAAACTGAAGATCAGCTAAGGAGATAGTGCCATAGAGACTGGGTGTACTTTGTGCTGCTACCGTGATTCTATTCTCATGGTTCCCCTCACACATAATCATCTTAGGTTGATACTTCTTCTTCTTCCATCTTGTAGAGGTCTTATTATAATCAGCTAAAGGTCTGTTGAAGATCTCTAGAGCCTTGTTAGCACTAACTACATCATCACAATAGCGCTTTCCCTCTGCACTCAACCTACCCACATCATACTTAGACAGACTACCCATCTCTGTCCAATCACCAAGGCATACCACATACTCGGGCATACGATCCATCATAAACTGACCTGCTATACGGAACCTGTCCTGAGATATACCAGGAGAATCATGGGGGTCGGGGATGATTAGCACCTCTTTATATTTTTTCATCTTTCTCCCTGTCCTCCTTATTTATAGGCCACCACTCACAATATCGGCAACGCCAAAAAGAATTAATCTTCATTTTCCTTCCTGTACTTAAGCTCATCAGTAAAAACCTTAACCACCTTTTCAGAGATGTGATGTTGAGTCTCTAAGATTGCTTGAATGTGGTCTGTCTCTAAATCTTTTAGTAGAACCCGTCTCAAACTACCTTGGACCTTAGGGATATATTTCCCATCCTCATTAAAGGTTCCATAAGTACCCCAAGTAAAATAGTTTCTAATTCGTATGTGAGAATCATTAGAGTAAATACACAAATCTACAGCGGGGACTTTATTTAAGTTTCTTCTTATATACTCTGTACCTCCATCAACCATATAAGTCTCACCTGTCAATTCATCCTTGTGAGTCTTATAATCATGAATAGAGTAGGAGGTAAGGATAGTACCATCAGGTGTCTGAATACTATTCACAAGAATTTGATTTTTCACTCATTACCTCACACCTTACATTTTCTTCTACACACTCACAATAGCTTTCCTCAGTACAAGGTTCCTCTGTACAAACATGAGGGTCATTATGTAGGCAACCATCACATCCATGCATACCAGACATAGAACAGATATAAAGTTTAATCATCTCACTCATAAGTGTCTCCTCTTCTCTAAGGATGCAGAGCATTTATTTGTATCAAGCTCAAAACTACCACACTTAGGACAGCAAGGAATATCATCATAAGCTAACCAATCGTCTGTGATATGATCTAGTTGGGATTTATACCCCATCCATCCACAGCACTTACACAATAACTGCTTACTCATCTTCCTTTTGGCTCCAAATAATTGCCAGTCTCATTAGAATAATACACAGGAAACTTTACAAAATTACCAAAGTTCCTATCCTCTAGTAATACGAAAGTGCTTGTATTACGTTCAATGGGATTCTCAGCTTTCTTGTTTCTCTCTATCCCTATACAATATTGTGCAACTCGCATCATAGCCCTTGAGTTAGCAAATTGTGCAGACTTAACAGACCCTCCCTCCTCATGAGGTTTACCAGTAGCAGGTATATTAAGATGACAAAAGATATAAAGAGAAAACCACAAGTCCTTTGTCATATAATCAAGCTCACGAGTCACTTGCTTAAGGAGTCTATCAGCTTCGGAAGATTCCTTACCATCAGTGAGGCAAGTAATAGGATCAATAATAATATCTTTGATACCCTTACTAACCACACAGTAACGGATAAACTCCTTGATCTGTTCCCATTCAACAGAAGCATACCGGTTATAAAGATATACCTTCTCCTTAACCTCTGTTAATGCCACAATAAGCTCTTCTTGTGTGAATCCTGAGTCTGGTATGTGAAACTGCTTACCTGCTATTTTACCAGCTATCTTCTTATAAGACATAGGAGCAGACTCTTCAGGGAAGATAGCACCAACCTTTAAGTCCATACTTAGAAGGTGCTGGATGATCTGCTTCTCAGCTTCACTTTTACCTACCTTAACACCCGCTCCAAAGTAGTATACTTCACCTCTCCTAATACCATAGGTAGCCTTTGTAAGTGTAGGCCAGGGCCAAGGTATACCCCACTCTGGCATCTTAATAGCCTCTTCCCATACATCATCTACTGTAATAATACCAGAAGGCTTATACTCCTTAGCTCCATTGATAGCGTCTATATACTCATGCTCTTTACCTTTAGTTAGCATATCAGACACATCATGTTCAGAGAAGTTTACAACCCTTACCTTCTCATAACCAAGGAGATCAACTAACATCTTCTCTAACTTCTGTCCAGCTACGTCCTTATCACAAGAGAGATAGATTGTCTTAAAAGATTTAAGGAAGGTGACAACTTCAGGAAGTTCAAAGCATTTAAAGTTGTCACCATCTGGAGGTGAGACAGCAGGGATTGGGGTTGTAAGATACCTACCTGTGATAGTGTAAGAGGCAAGGGCATCTTCCTCACCTCCTGTGATTACAAGTTGTCTCTTGTTTAAGAAGCCTGGGACACATTGACCAAAGAGCAGGGCTGGTTGTTGTTTGTCTTGAGCTATTGAGAATTCTTTGGGTAAAGTCCTGATTTTATAACCTGAGAGTATAGAGTCTAGAGAATATCTTGGATAATAGTGAGCTTCTATCTCGCCAGTCTCTTCTGAATAAGAACAACGTACACCATAGAGATTAGAAACCCCCTTCGGGATAAGCCTAGAGGGGAGAGCGACGATTGGATATTTATTTATCTCTTCTATTGAGAGAGGATTAAAGTGCAGGTAGTTATGATTAAGAGTTTCAAATCTATTAGTGGCTAGTATTTCTGTGTAAGCCTTGCCGTTCTTATGGTGTTCTTTCTTTCCACAGAACTTGTTACCATCTTCAAAGACCATGAGATGGTTCCCGGTCTTATCTCTCCCACTCTTACGACACTCTGGACAAGGCTCAGATCGTACTATGTTTTTCATATTAACCCAATTCTACATCAATATTGTTTATAAACTTATAAACCCCAGACCTTTTTAAAGGATGATCATACCACATACACAAAAAGATTAGGTTATTCTTTGCATCCTTTAGTGCATCTTGCATCTCTTTAAAGATAATCAAGCTACTTCATCCTCATCAAAGGGACAATTACTACAATCTTCCTCTCCACAATCGTCGCACATATCTTCATCATCCCAGAATCTGTTGAAGTATTGATACTCACGTTCAGATTCTTCTTTAGTATAATCGATTAGATTATCAAAGAGAGCATCCATTCTACCTTCACTCCTCCTCACGATAGTGAGCTTCCATACAATCAAAATCTACTAAAAGCTTTATTTTCTTCTCAGGTCCAAGAATTCCTTCAAGAGTATTCACAATATCCTGTATTAGATCTAAGTAGTTTTGCTTTAATTCTTTACATTTTTCATCTATCATAGCTCATCCATATAATAAGCATTTAACTTCTTATGATTCCTCAACACAATATCTTCTAAACAATCTACAAACTCATCTACATCGGGGTCAAGTAAATCTAGTATAGAAGTGGTATCCTCTCGATCTTTTAATAACTCCATAATTTCTAAGTGAGTATACATCTAAATCAACCTAAAGTATTTCTTACATCTTACTTCAAACTTAAGGTAAGCTTTCTTAAGGGAAGGTGGTACACAGGGGACCTGATTAATAGGGATAGCTCTTATGTAGGCGAGAGCTTTAGAGATGTAGGCATCAAAAGGTAGCTTTTCTTTTCCTTTAGCATAAAGACTCCAACCAATACACACCTGACCTGTCTTAGTTTTATACCCTAGTAAGCAACCTCTCTTCCTTCCATGTCCTCCCTTTACATATTCTGAGATCTGGTATTTCATAATTGTTACCTCCTTAAACTATATCACATGCATGTAGACGAAACAACTCTATCATGAATGCACAACCAATTAAAAATTCTATAAGGTATTCCATACTATTTTAACCACTCATCAGGAACTACCATAATAGCATAAACGAATCCATTCTTGTTACACCAATCAGAGTATCTCTGCTTCTTTAGTTTAGTTACCCAGTTGTCAAACATAAATAACATACGAATATCTAATGTTGGGTTAGCCTCCTTAACAGAGATCATTTTTGAACGAGTCTTGCTATCGAAATACCCTTTAGCTTCAATCACTAAATTACCAATTATAAAATCTGGTATGTAGGTATGCTCGATAGAAATTTGAGTTGAACCACACTCGTGACACTTACCCTTTTTTCCTTTAGGTTTAAGATAATATTTCAAGGAGATTGATTCATACTCAAAAGGTATTCCACGTTTAGTAAGGTTGATTGCTATCCCTCGTTCAAAAGATGACTTATATTTATTAGATGTCTTCTTAGTTCTGTAGCTCAAACTCTTCCACATCCTTTTCTATCTTTACAGCTTCCTCTATCGAAAATACCCCCTCGTATAAAGGATGTACCATCTGGAAGGGCTCGCCAAACCCATCAGCCTCCTTCCATCCCCTGTTCCGTATATAGCAGTAATCCTCTACGAAGGTGTCAAATACCGGGTCTTTTTTAATCATTAATATTCATCCTCATTAAACCCCCCACCTTTTATTAGTTCCACAACAATACCATCAAAAGGAAAAGGATGTGCATAATATTGATAAGCATAAGTTAAAGACTCCAAGTTTGATTGGGTTTCCTACGAATCCAAAGCAGATTTCCTATCTCAGTAATAAATTGGTTCGCATAGTTACCGAACCTCTGTTGATAAGCATGATACACAAGAGCCTTCATAGCATTCTCATCTGTACAAAGGTTAACTTGCTTAATGAGAGCACAGCCAGCACCTAATCCAAAAAGTCCTAAGATATTATCCGTTGCATCACCTGTAATCAACTGACAATAGAAGTTACGGAGTGCCTCTACCTCTGAGACTTTATAAAGTTCATTATTAGTCCAGTTAAAATGAAAACCTGGGATCATGTTGAGATCTTTATCTATTGAACATATACAAGAACTCTTAGTTTGACTGTAACCACAGGCATCATCAGCCTCTTCTCCATCTATCACCTCTGCAAAATATTCCTTAACCATATACTTTCGTAAGGCTGGCAAGTGATGAGGTCTATGAACGTCCTTACGATTACCCTTATAAGGCTTAATAGTAGCAAGAGTCTCTCTGAAATTTCCCTTACCAGTTAGGAAGATTTTGTAGTTTGTCTTAAGGTGTAAAAAGAAGTTGAAGAGATTATTTATTCGTACACGAAGATAAGTCTTAGCCATGTTAAAGGTCTCAGGCTTGTAGTGTGTTTCAATCAGTGCAGGATCTTGATCGTTTAGCTTACACCAGACATCCATCTCCTTCTTAACTGGAGTACAAAATTCATCCTCAGGATAAAAGTAGAACTTGCCGTCTGCCTTACTACCAGCTTCATATACTAGAATATCTCCGTCAATAATCAGACTGGTGACTTCTTTTACCACTTTAGTTTCCCCTTACCCCAGTAATACCAGGAGCCAAAGGGATTAAGGCGTGGTACTCGTAAGTAAAAGGGAGGGAGTGTTTACTCTCTATCCCCTCAACATTATATGCGGTCATCGTGAAATTGGAAAAACCAAAAGGAATCTTATAAGTTTCACAAGAGATAGCTGTTATAGTAGGATCAGCTATAGAGCATATAAGCTCACCATCTGCATAGAGACGGAATCCAGCCAACTCAGTACGAGGGGCAGTGTAATTGAACGTAGCCAAAACTCCTGAGTTAGCTTTAGTGATACCAAAAATTAGAATTGCCAGCAACATAACTGATGTACTGATTAGAAAATATTTAGAATTCATAAATCTCCTTAAATTAAAAGAAAAGATAATGTCAGGTGGAGGAGTCTAACCTTAAGATATTATCCTTCCAATGGTTTCAAACCATCTTTATCTATGAGATGGCATTTGCTATGTGGTACTTCTACTTAGAGTTGAACTAAGATCTAACGATTATAAGTCGTTTGCTCTACCATTGAGCTATAGAAGTAATGGTGGACCCAGAGGGACTCGAACCCCCCATCAGCGACATGCAAGGCCACTGTATTCCCTTTATACTATAGGCCCATAAGATGACTCACCCTTAGAACATCTTCTAGGTAGCAGATGCGCTTCTTCAAGAGGCGTCTGAGTCTTAGACAGTATGAGGTGGAGCTACCTGTAGGACTTCAACCCACATTTCCCTCATTACAAGTGAGGTGTCTTAAGCATTAGACGAAGGTAGCAATTTACTTATTGGATGTCTTCAACATCTGATTAATCAAACATATTATTTACTTTTTCAGGCTTTTCAAACTCAAAGGCTTCCGCTACATTATCCCCATCTTCATAAGGTACAAGTTCAAGTACTTTAACACCACAGAGATCAGCACCATTACCCTTGATCTTACCATAAGGGAAGACTGTGAAAGCTACCTCTACCTTACTACCATTACCGATATTACAAGTAAGAGTATTACCGTATCTGTCGAAAACAGCAGGTGCCTGATTATTTTCACCGTCCCTACGCTTGACATGTCGTTGAGGACGGAAGATAATACGACCATCGTCCTTCTCAATCAAGTTGATCTTAGCTTCCTTAAGAATTTTAATAGTTTTAGCATCACAGATAACATCTATCATCCATTTTCCTTCCTCATTAAATTTACAATTTGGTTTATTTACAAATGCCCAGTTAGCTATGCCTTGTACTTTTTCCATCTGTTACTCCTTAAGGTTTGAGAGATAGAAGTACATCTCCTATCCCATACGCATATTATACCACACCCAGTTAGAAGCTGCAATCATTTTCTTTAAGCTGAAGTAAAAAAGAAAGAAAGACAAAATACCCTAGACTTTAGAGACTTATAAGACTTATAAGAAAAGAAAGAAAAAGAAAAGATTGTTTAAAGTTTTATTAAACTCATAAGACTCATAAGACTCATAAGAAAAGAAAGAAAAAGAAAAGATTGTTTAAAGTTTTATTAAGCTCATAAGACTCATAAGACTCATAAGACTCATAAGACTCATAAGACTCATAAGACTCATAAGACTCATAAGACTCATAAGACTCATAAGACTCATAAGACTCATAAGACTCATAAGACTCATA
>Ga0100394_1000859_pt1 | contig 25121 bp, 20 predicted proteins | sample CryGeymeta201518_FD_81549 | JGI IMG/M metagenome (GOLD analysis project Ga0100394, IMG submission 81549) | Groundwater microbial communities from Crystal Geyser aquifers in Utah, USA - Crystal Geyser metaG 2015-18 | ecosystem: Environmental > Aquatic > Deep subsurface > Groundwater | place: USA... | reverse complement strand
TACTGCTTTCAGTGTGTTTAAACAGACTTTAATTATCAGAGTAAATTCAATTTACAAAGTTAAAAACTAGCTTGATTTGCTTTAAACGAGTACAATTTTTTTTTCGTGCGTTTACCCTAATATGCTTCCTAAAGTATTTATGAAAAACGAACAGAAAACTATATTTGGAATTTCGAAAGATGAAATACTGACTTTAGATAGCGAAACTAACTTTAAACATGACAAAGAATTTGAATGGATAAGACAGATTTCTGTTTATTTTTACAACAGTTTAATAGAATTTAGGAAGAGAAATAAATTTTCTAGCTTGATACAAACATCGCTTTCCAAAAGTCTAAATTCCAATCTTGGTCAGCAAGAATATTCTTATTTAGATTTATTGTTGAGTTTTGTAAATTTCTATAAGAAGAATAAAAGCATAATTTTATTTAAACACATTCAATCTACGTCCCAGAATATCAAAAACACAAATTGGCAGAAAACTATAAGAAAATCTGTTTCAATTCTCAATCAAAATGGACAACCTGTATATTCAAAGTTTTCTGCTAAAAATAAAAAAGTAGATTCTGAAGAAGAACTTCTAACTTATTTTGTTTCTATTCTATATCATTTCAACAAAGAGCATTTACTTCATTTAAAGATTGATAAATCCTACAAAATTATAAAAGGAATTCAGTTTGAAACTCTTCAAAAAAATGGCTTATCCAAACTAAAAAAGATAAAGTATAAATATTTCAATGATACTTTGAAAAAAATATATTACTTATGTGAAGCCTACTTTCATCAAACTAGCTTAAATAATGCGAAAGAAAATAGAGAGGAATTTATATCGATCAATAATTACAATCTAGTTTTTGAAGATATGGTAGATAAATTATTTTCAGATAAAATAGAAGATATTGTTAATGAAGAAGGCCTATCACTCAAAAATTTAAAGTACAATGAAGACGGAAAAATAATTGACCATGTATATGATTATCAATCCCTTATAGACACCAGTAATATTTTTTACATTGGAGATTCAAAATACTATAAGTCCAATAATATAGCAAGAAACACTTCAAAGTATAAGCAAATTACCTATTCTAAAAATGTCATTCAATACAATATTGACCTTCTAAACAAACAACAATCTTATAAAGAAAATATAAGATATAGAGATGAATTAACAGAAGGTTACAATATTACTCCCAATTTTTTTATTTATGGATATATTGATGATTACAGAAATTTTGAAGGTGCTAAACTAGAGGAAAGAGGCAAAATTATAAATTCTTTTCACTTCGAAAACCGTCTTTTTGATAGAGATACTTTATTTGTGCATCAATATCAAATAAATTTTTTGTATGTCTTGAAAAATTATTCACAGTTTAGTCGTAGGAAAATAGAAGAGTTCAGAAGAAATACAAAAAAGCGTTTTCGTAACAATTTTATCAGGTTCTTCAATGATAATCAAAAATCTAAATTTACTTTCTATGAGTATGAAGAATCAGATATTTCAGATTTTGTGGAAACAAATTTTAGAAAACTGAATGGTAAATGTTTTAAAACAAGCGATAATCGTTTAATTATTGCAAAACATAATGAAGATAGACAGTTAGAAGACGTAGTTTCCAAACTGAAAATTTATATACTTGTATAGTTTAGGAAAAACTTAACTTTCACAACAAAATTCAAAAAAAATATTTTTTACCTCAAATCGTCATTTCCACCAAGATAATCCAATAATTTCTGTTTAGAATCTGGAAGTCCTGCCTGTCTCATGAGTGAAGAAAAGTTAGTAAAAATCATATCCCCTACTCCCCAACCTTTTGAGTTTGCAATGGCTTTTAGGGCAATTATTTCATTTTCTTTTAAGTCATTTATATGGGTATCTTTGATAGGAATTGTTCTGTTTTTATTCAAAATTGTTAAAATTGAACTTGTTGTACCGATGGCTTGATACGTATTCATTTTTCCTATTGTCTGAGATAAAGCTATAAGTGTTTTTTGTTCCTCTTTTTTTGTTTGTGTGTAGTTAGAAAGTATTTCACTTGCATATCCATTAATATTTCCTTCGTTAAATGGAATCTCGCTAATTTTTTTTAGCTCTTCATCTGAAGTAATAGCCTGAATTAAAATTTCTAAAATCTGATTTGTAAGTGGAGAAGTTATTAAGGAAATGGCTGCTGAAGTCTGTAAAAGTAAGGATTGAGAATCCAAATAATATTCTAAAAACGAAATATCTACTTTTGGCTTTGTATTTTTGGAAAGCAGACCAATAGCCAAAATACAATTTGCAATATCTGTTTCGTGTTTCAAAACAGGAATCTGATTTTTGATAAGTTCTATTGATTCTTGTCCCTTTTCTGCGAACCAACTCAAGGCATAAATAGCTGCATTTATCAATTTTCTATCTTTATGATTATCATTTTTAGGAGTATTTTCTATTATTTTCTGTAAAATCGGAATTCGATCCTCTACAAAATTATAACAATCCAAAAGAGCTAAATAACTATATCCATAATCCTCATTGTTTTGGATTTCTTCTTCAGACATATTTTCGTGTGCATCTTTGAGTTCTGCATTTATCTGGCTTGGATTTATTCCCTCCAATAAATACGAATATTCGTAACCTAAACCCAAATGAATGACATAATAAATAAGTTTGTGTCTGTCTTCAGTATTTTCATTTGCAATAAGTTCAAATAAAAATGGAATAGCATACGGAGTAGCATTATAACGTGTTCCTTGATGAAAGATATTACTGTAAAGAGTTGAAAGTGCTTTTTTACGAATTTCTTTATCTGAACTCATTAAATCACGTATATTGTCGGGAATATCAGCTGCAGAGCCATAAGCATGTTGCAACTCATTCCACGGAATTGTATCTAGTTTTTCTAGCATTTTAGTAGGTTTTAAAAATGATTTGATAGGTGTTTAATAAAGATTAAGTTTTGAAAAGGTTTTATTTATTCTCAAATTTACGTTTTTGAAAAATAGTAACTAGGAAATTTGTATTCCCATCACAACTACATCATCTACTTGTTCGTAGCCGTTTTTCCATTCTTCAAAATGAGTTTCTATGTTTTCTTTTTGTTCTTGAATAGAATTTGAAGCCATTTCTTTTAATAAATTTCTAAAATTCTTTACCATCAGTTTTTTACCTTTCTTTCCACCAAATTGGTCTTGATAACCATCACTAGAAAGATAAAATTGGGTAGGAATAGGTTGATTATTTTCATCAAGAAGAGAAATAAAATGATTTTTGAAGGTGTTAGATTCTGTTTGTTTGGAATAAATTGTTCCTCCTAAAGATTTTTTGGTTGCTTTTATAATTTTGAATTCTTCAATATCTTGATTGAGTTGTGAATAATAGAGTGGATTCATTGCTCCTGCGTACTCTACAGACACAAACTTACCATCTATTTTTTTAAAATTGAGAACAATAGCATCCATTCCATCTTGACTTTGATTGTCGTTTTGGTGTAATTTTTCATTGATTTGATTATGAAGATTTTCTAAAATCAGATTTGGAGAAATAATATTCTGAGTGATAATTTTGTTAAGTGATTCGATACCTAACATGGACATCAATGCTCCCGAAACACCATGTCCAGTACAGTCAGCTACACAGATGATGATATTCGTTTCTCGTTGTCCGTTTTTTAGTTTCTTTTCAATTTGTTCTACAAAATAAAAATCTCCACTTACAATATCTTTTGGTTGATAAAACACAAAAAAATCGTTACCCAAAATAGTTTTCATTTCTTTTTGGGTGGGCAGAATGGCATCTTGAATGCGTTTTGCATATTTTATACTTGAAGTAATACTTTTATTTTGCTCATTGACAATATCTAATGTACTCTGAATTTCTTTGTTGAGTTTGTTGGCATATTCTGTTTTTATTTCTATTTCTTCTTTTTGTTGTTCGATTTCTATATTTTTTATTTTGAGTAAAATATTAGCTTTATTTTTTATCATGCGCTGACGGTTCAGAACAAAAGCCAAACCGATAAATAAAAAAAGAAAAAAAACAGAGGCAATAATAAGGCTTTTTTGTGTACTTAGTTTTTGCTCTTGTAGCTTGTTTTGAGTAAGTAATAACTGGTTTTCTTTTTCTTTTTTGTCTGTTTCATATTTTGTATTTATCTCTGTAATTTGTTTTTCAGTCTGTTCTGTAAATACACTATCGTTATATTGATATGATTTTCTCATTGCCTCAAAGGCATTTTTGTAGTCTTTTTCAGCTTCATAAACCTCTGTAAGAGTGGAGTAAACAGTTAAAAAAACACGATTCGAATTTACTTCTTCTGCCATTTCGATAGCTTTTTCGACATAAAAAATAGCCAAAGTATGATTTCCTAGCTTCGAATACATCCTACCTATTTGTCTGTAATCGTCAGCCAAAACATATCTATAATCTAATTCTTCATCAATTTTTGCAGCTTTTTTAAACTCCTCTAATGCTCTTTTGTATTTTTTTTGAGATTCATAAACTTGTCCTAATCCAAAATAAGCTCCTGATTCTCCCTCTTTATCTCCAATTTCTTTTTTTATAACTAAAACCTCTTCAAACATTTTGATAGATTTATCAAAATTTCCTAATTGTTGATGAATAAGAGCAATATTTCCTAAAGAATTTGAAATAGTGCGTTTGTTTCCAGTTTTTTTCTTAAAAACTAAAGATTCTTCATAATATTTTAATGCTTCTTGTGGTTTTTGTCGTTCTACAAATATATTTCCTATGCTATTTAGAATGTTTCCTTGTAATTTTTCAGCATTTAATTTTTGTGCTATTTCTAATGCATCCAAAAGGTATTTAGTAGCTTTATCATATTCAGCTTTATATCTATAAAGTACACCTATTTTTTCTAATGTAATTGCTCTTTGTATGGTTTGGTTATTTGTTTTTTTAATCAGACGATAAGCCTCTTTAAAATAAATAAAAGCAGAATCGTATTGTCCACGAATTTCATAAGAACTACCTAAACAATTAAGAACAGGTATTTTAATTGAACTTTTTATTTGAGTTTCTGCCAAAACAAGTGCCTTACGAGCATATTCTTCTGCTTTTTTAGGGTCAGAATAAAGATATTCATTTGATAAATCAGAAAGTAATTGTATAGGAATTGTATCATTTTTGATTTTCTCTTTTGAATATTTTGTAATCTCATTGAGTAAACTATCTATTTTATTTTGTGAAAATGATTTTTCAACACCAAAAAATAAATAACATAAACTTACAATAATAATGATATAGTAATTCTTTTTTTGATTTATAAAGTAATCTATATGTTTATAAAAAATAATTTGCATACATTATGTTCAATTCGCTGTAATAGGGAGAGGATATTTTTTATACAAAATACGATAAAGACTATAAATTAGCAAAAATAGTTGAAGAGAAGTTAAAGCAAGTTAAACCTACTTTATTTTTGTAAACTATATAGGGGAACTCAAACTTATAGCCCGTCAAGTAAATGAAAAACAGGGAAAATACCAATTTATTGACATAAGTTAATAAATCAATCATAAAAGCAACTTTTACAAACAAACTTGCGTCTTTGTCATTTGTAATACAGAACCTCCGAAACACAAATAAAGCATACAAACTATTAAACGTTATCATGTTTTTTATGGCATTGATTACCAGTGATTTAGCAAAAATCAAATCGTGCTTATTTTTCCATAACGATAGGTTTGCAAACCTATCGTTATGGAAAAATAAACTTTACAAAATTAACTGTGATAACGTTTATTCACTAAATCAATAATTCCATTTCTCAATTTTTAACTCTTATGAAACGAAATGATACGCATTTTTTATGCGTTTTGTCCACGCTATTATTAACTTTTGCTTTTTCTTTGTTTTATCAAAATTCAGCTTTTGCTCAAGAAACTCGCTATACAATTAGTGGCAAAATTAGAGATGCAGCCAATGGCGAAGAACTCATTGGAGCAACCGTTTTGGTAGAAAAAATGCCGGGAACGGGTGCAGTAGCCAACGAGTACGGCTTTTATTCTCTTACACTTCCAGAAGGAAAATATAGAATTATAGTTTCTTATATTAGTTTCGAAAATCAAATTTTTGAAGTAGATTTAAGTAAAGATATTGTACTTAATATAGAAATGAGTACAGCTACAGATTTGAAAGAAGTCGTCGTTACTGGCGATCGTGAGGCTGATGCCAACATAACAGAGGTACAGATGAGTACGCAAGTATTGGAAGTCGAGCAAGTAAAAAAACTTCCTGCTCTTTTGGGAGAAGTTGATGTTTTGCGTACACTTACCCTTTTACCAGGGGTTCAGAGTGCAGGAGAAGGCACAGGAGGGATTTTTGTTCGTGGTGGTGCAAATGACCAAAATCTGATTCTTTTAGATGATGCGCCAGTTTATAATGCGTCGCATTTGCTTGGTTTTTTCTCTGTTTTTAATCCTGATGCTATCAAAAGTGTAAAACTCTACAAAGGTGGAATTCCTGCTCAATATGGAGGGCGTTTGTCGTCTATTATTGATATTCGTATGAAAAATGGTAACAATAAAAAATTCAATGCTTCTGGTGGAGTGGGAACAGTTTCTAGTCGTTTGACTGTTGAAGCTCCCATTAATGATAAAAGTTCGTTTATTTTGTCTGGGCGAAGAACGTATGCAGACCAATTTTTGAGATTTGCCAATGACACAAGTCTTAGAGAAAATAAATTGTATTTCTATGATTTTAATGCAAAGGCGAATTATGAAATTTCGGATAAAGACCGTATTTATTTATCGGGTTATTTTGGTAGAGATGTCTTTAAGTTTGGAGAAGGTTTTGGTTTGAATTGGGGAAATGCAACAGCTACTTTGCGTTGGAATCATATTTTTAATCAAAAATTATTCTTAAATACGACAGCCGTTTATAGTAGTTTTGATTATGGTTTTGATATTAATGATGGCGCACAGAACTTTACTTGGAGGTCAGGAATTACGGATTATTCTGTCAAAATGGATTTTGATTATTTTATCAATCCTAAAAACACAATGACTTTTGGAACAGAAAATATTTATCATCATTTCAATCCAGCCGAAATAAAACCTCAAAACGAAGAATCGATTTTTAATGAATTTTTATTGACAGATAAATTTGCCTTCGAAAATGCTTTTTATGTAGCCAATGAACAAAAAGTGAGCGATAAAATTATTCTTCAATATGGTTTACGTTTTTCTATGTTTCAAAATGTAGGAAAAACAGAAGAATACGAATATGCAGAAGGACAACCCAAAACAGATGCAAATATTACCGATACCTTGCGTTATGGTAGATTAGAACCGTATAGTTTTTATGCAGGTTTTGAGCCTCGTTTTGCTATCAATTACAAAATCAATGACGTATCAGCCCTAAAAGCCTCGTATAATCGTACTCGTCAGTATCTTCAAACGGTTTCTCCAAATACGGCAGCACTTCCTTTTGACCGTTGGATTCCGACCAACAAACACATTGACCCACAGATTTCTGACCAAGTGGCACTCGGTTATTTCCGAAATTTTGCAGATAATAAATGGGAAGCCTCCGTAGAAAGTTATTATAAAAACATGCAAAATCAGATTGATGTACGAGATGGCGAAGATTTATTATTAAATGATAACATCGAAGAAGCACTTGCAGCAGGACGAGCGTGGTCGTATGGGTTGGAGCTTTATGTAAAGAAAAATTATGGCAAAACAACAGGCTGGATTAGCTACACACTTTCGAATACACAACGTCAAATTGACGAGATTAATTTAGGAAATGCCTATAGTCCTCGTTATAATCGTCCTCACAATTTGGCTGTCGTTGTGGCGCATCAATTTTCACCTAGAGTTACTTTAGCTGGTAATTTTATCTTCACTTCGGGTGCTGCTGTTAGTTTTCCAGTTGGAAGATATAAGGTAGGAAATCAAGTTGTAGATTATTACGAAGCAGGAAAACGCAATAATAGCCGATTACCAGATTATCACAGAGCTGATATTTCGCTTACGATTGATGGAAAACAAAAGAAAAATTGGAAAGGAAGTTGGAATTTTTCTATCTATAATTTCTATAATCGTAAAAATGCGTTTTCTATTTATTTTAGAGAAAAACAAGACGAAAACGAAGAAGGAACAGGAGAATATGAAGCTGTTCAGACCACTCTTTTTGGAATAATTCCTTCTATTACTTATAATTTCAAATTTTCTTTTGATAAAAAGTAGCCGATAGCTAAGCTATCATAAATTACAAACATTCTTTATAACGACAGCTTGGAAGCTGTCGCCTACATAAATCATTCTATGAAAAATATATCATTTCTAAATAATTTGAATAAAGCATTTATTTTGCTTTTCCTTCTAGTTGCTTTTTCTTCGTGTGAAGAAGTAATTGATTTGCCTTTGCGTGGTAAAGATTCTCCAGCCTTGATTGTGGAGGCTGAAGTGGTTGATGTAAAAGGCTATTCTTTTGTTCGTTTGGGCGAAACTTTAGATTTTTATGACCCTTCGGAAGAACCAAAAGTATCAGGCGCAATCGTTTCTGTAACCGACCAAGATGGAAACAAAATGGACTTTTTGGAAAGTAGCCAAGAAGCTGGTTTGTATCTGCCACAAGACCCAAAATACAAAGGTGTTGTGGGAAATATCTATAATTTATCCATTGAATATAAAGGAAATACATTTACTTCAGAGAGTGAAATTTTTCCTACTGCAAATATAGATTCGGTTCAGATTCGTTTTACGCCAGAATCCCGTTTTCAAGATGAGGGATATTATTTGTATTTTTATGCCAAAGAGCCACAAGAAACAAAAGACTATTATTTTTGGAGAAATTACAAAAATGATACACTTATCTATGACAATGCAGGTGATTTATTGTATGCTTCTGATGAAGTTATAGGAGAGGAAATAAATGGTTTTCAGTTTCCGTTTGCTTACGAAGAAGGTGATACAGTTCGTTTAGAGCAATATTCTATCACAAAAGATGTTTTTGAATATTACGATGATTTGGTCGATGTTTCTTTTAATGATGGTGGTCTTTTTAGTCCTCCTCCTGTCAATCCAAGAACAAATATAAAAGGCGAAAATGTACTCGGAGTTTTTATGACTTCGTCGATGGTTTCGATTACTACGATTGTTTCTGAAGAATAGGTATTTGGGAAATAGATAGTGGGAATGAGGAAATGGGAAATGAAATACTAAATCCTAATTCTTATTTTGTAGTTACTTCTAAAATCTAAATTCTGACTTCTAAATTTATTAAAAAATGCGTTTCAAGCCTTATCCTCATAAAAGTGGCAAAATTGTTCGGTGGCTTTTTCCACGTTTGTTGTGGTTTAAGCCTTCCGAAAAACCGACTATTTATCTGACTTTTGATGATGGCCCTATTCCAGAAATTACAGAAAATGTATTGACTATTTTAGAAAAATTTGATGCAAAAGCTACCTTTTTTTGTATTGGAGATAACGTTGTCAAACACCCTCATATTTTTAAAAAAATCGTAGAAGCAGGGCATTCAGTAGGAAATCATACTCAAAATCATTTGAATGGTTGGAAGAATGAAAATGAAGTTTATTATAAAAATATAAATGAATGTAAGAAGATAATTTTGGACGAATATTCTAAATTAGAAATATTCGAACAGGTTTCTTTATATCGTCCTCCGTATGGAAAACTAACTCCAGAACAGTTTCAGAAAATTTCGACAGAATATCAAGTAGTAATGTGGGACGTTCTGACAGGCGATTTTGATAAATTTCTTTCTCGTAAAGTTTGTTTGCAAAAATCGATTGAATGTACCGAATCGGGCTCGATTATTACTTTTCATGATAGTATAAAGGCTGCCAAAAATATGCTTTATACATTGCCTCGTTATTTAGAACATTTTTCTGAAAAAGGATTTGTTTTTGAAAGACTTTGAAATACTGGAACTTATTGGTAAATGATCTTTATGATTTATATGATGAATGAAGATAAATGCAAATACAGTTTTGTAATGAAATAAAAATGGCTATTCACTTTTTAATGAATAGCCGTTTTTCTTATAATAGGAAAAGGCAAGCCATTTCCCTATAAATATAATTTTTTAGACATTAAATCTAAAGTGCATTACATCGCCATCTTCTACGACATATTCTTTTCCTTCTACGGCTAATTTTCCAGCTTCTTTCAATGCTACTTCGGTTCTGTATTTTGCATAATCATCTAATTTGATTACTTCTGCACGGATAAATCCACGCTCAAAATCAGTATGAATAACACTTGCAGCTTTAGGAGCTTTCCAACCTCTTTCGATGGTCCACGCTCTAACTTCTTTTACGCCAGCCGTAAAATACGTAATTAGATTCAAGATAGAATACGCACTACGAATAAGTTTATTCAGACCCGATTCTTTCAGCGCATATTCTTCCAAAAACATATCTTTTTCTTCTTGGTCTTCTAATTCTGCAATTTGAGATTCGATAGAAGCACAAACCATAATAACTTCTGCATTTTCATCTTTTACAGATTCTTTGAGCTGCTCTACAAGTGCACTTCCAGTATGAATAGATTTTTCATCTACATTGGCTACATAGATTACAGGTTTGCGAGTAAGCAAAAAGGCTTCTTCTACAATTTCGTTTTCGTCTTTTTCTAAAACTAAAGAACGAAGGTTTTTTCCTTGTTCTAAATGTAATTTTACTTTTTCGAAAGCCTCAAATTCTTTTTTTGCCGTTTTGTCGCCAGTACGAGCCGCTTTTCCGATACGAACAAGACGTTTTTCTACTGTTTCTAAATCTTTTAATTGCAATTCAATATCAATCGTTTCTTTATCTGAAACAGGATTTACTTTTCCATCGACGTGAATTACGTTATCGTCTTCAAAACAACGAACTACATGAGCAATAGCATCTACTTCTCTGATATTTGCCAAAAACTGATTTCCTAATCCCTCCCCTTTACTTGCACCACGTACAAGACCTGCAATATCTACAAATTCGATAATTGCTGGAACAGTTCGCTGTGGTGTAATCAAGTCTTCCAAAACTGCAATACGCTCATCTGGAACAGTTACGATACCTACATTTGGCTCAATCGTACAAAACGGGTAATTGGCTGATTCTGCCTTTGCTGAAGATAAAGCATTAAAAAGAGTAGATTTCCCAACATTTGGCAAACCAACGATTCCACAACGTAATCCCATAATCTATTTTTCTTGTTTATATAAATAAATACTTATTTTTTTAGAATTTCAAAGCGCAAAGGTACGAAAGTTTGGAAAGGTAAAAAAGTTTTTAGAAATGAGTTTTGATAAGTAGTAAGACATAATTAGCGAGTGATTTGGCTTCGCTGAGCTATCGGTTTTATGTATTGTTAATTTTGTACGACTACTTACCCTACTATTTTTCTTTACATTAGTATAGTGTTTCAAAAGTTTTGCAATGCTTTTTGTGCATTCAACTCCTTAGAGTTGAACGAAACGCTTCCTCAGAAGTGTGATTCAAGCAAAGAAATCACGCTTCTGAGGAAGTGAAACATTCGTTTTTGAGAAAACGAATGCACAAAAATACTTGAATATTATACAAGAAAACTTTCAGAACACTCTACTAAGACAGCTTAAAACTAGGTAAAAACAAAGTTTCTAATTTTGAAGAAGAAGTTTGCTGAGTAGCGTAATAGTTTTGAATAATTGTTTGAACAAGACGATACGCTGAATATTCAAACTTAATCGGTTGTGGACTTTCTTTTTTGAGCCATTTTTCTATTTCTTTGTATCTTTTTGATTTGATATTTTTCAAAACGGTTGCTCCTACGGATTCCAAACCTGCTGCGTTGTAATGCTGTTCGTATTGATTTTTCATTGGAATAACCAATAATTTTTTACCCAAAAAAAGAGCTTCTGCTGGAGCTTCAAAACCTGCTCCACAAACAAAACCTTTACAAGTCCTCAAACTTTCTGTAAAATCTGCTTTATTAATTGGACGAATATGAGCATTTTCATTTCGGTAATCCGTTTCCGTGTGTTTAGAAAAAATCTCCCAGTTAATATAAAAAAAGTGTTTACAAAACTTCAAAAGCTGTTTTTGGTCGTAAGCAGGAAGATAAATTGTATAATGTTCTTTCGTTTCTGCAACTGCATTACGAATTTCAGAACGCACCAAAGGAGGAAAAACAGTATCAGCCAAAGGCAAAAAATGAAAACCATAACCTTCTGAAGTGGGAGCATAATTTTTGATTACAAAATCGCCTATTTTATCGCTGTGTTTTGGTTTGGGAATAGTAGGTAATTTTATGGCTTCTTGATTGCTAATTCCGATACATTTTTTTCCTTTTAGTTTGCACGCCCAAGCCGAAACAGGCTCAAAATCAGAAATTATAATATCATATTTTTCGACAGGAAGAGAAGTAACTGCTTTTATGAAAGGCTTAAATTTTACTTTTTTGAAGGTATCTATAAAATCTATTCCTCCATTTTTTCCAAATGTAAAACTAAGACCTTTAAAATTATAATCTACATCGAAAGGTAATTTGAGTTCGGCAGAAGTTCCACTAATCAAAACATCTACCTCAGCATATTTTTTAAAAATTGGAATCAATTCATAAGCACGGCTAATATGTCCGTTTCCTGTGGCTTGAAGTGCGTAAAGTAAGCGAGGTTTTGAATGATTATTTTTCATAATTTTATTCTATTTTTATTCAAATTCCTTCAAAAGCTGTTCAAATAAATATTCATTTGTCAATGGACTTTCGGAAACCGTTTTTAATTCTTCTTCCCTTAGGTTTTCATCTATTTTATGAACGTAAAGCGTCCATTTTTTATCCTTGTATTCCAAGGCAGTCATATTTTCTACCCAGTCGCCCGAGTTGAGGTAACATACTTTTTCATTTTCTATTTCTATATCTTTAATTATGGGTTGATGAATATGCCCACAAATCACATAATCGTAACCGTTTTGAATTGCAATTTCGGCAGCCGTGGTTTCAAAATTATTTTTGGATTTGACAGCCGATTTTACACTATTTTTGATTTGCTTAGAAAGTGAAATTTTGCCTTTTCCTACTTTTTTAAGAATAGAATTAACTGCTTTATTGAGAAGAATCAGAAAACCATAACCGTCAGCACCCATTTTGGCAATCCATTTTGAATGACGCATCGTAACATCAAATACATCTCCGTGAAAAATCCACACTTGTTTTCCATCTAATTGTAAAACTACTTTATTGACAATTTTGGCATTCGAAACTCCAAAACCGACAAATTTTCGCATCATTTCATCATGATTTCCAGTAACATAATAAAGCTGAGTGCCTTTACTTACCCAATCCAAAATCTTTTTGACAACCTCTACATGAGAAGTAGGGAAATATTTTCTACTAAACTGCCAACCATCTATAATATCGCCATTCAAAACGACTATTTTGGGTTCGATACTATTCAAATACTCTAAAAGAGGAAGAGCTTTTGAGCCATACGTTCCCAAATGCACATCTGAAATAATGACTACTTCTACTTTGCGTTTCATATTTTTTGTACTTTAGATTATTTGAAAGTAAATCTTTTATTTTGTTATACGATTTATCCATTTGCAAAGTATCAAAAACAAATCAACTCCACTTTATAAAATAGTGAAGTTGTGATAAAGTTTTCTTGAGAAGTGTGAATAAATGATGTATGAAAAAAAATCATACCTAAGTAAATGGACACCTGCCAAAGCAGCCAAGCTAATTTAAAATGGATAATTGATAATTATATAAAATATTGATTATCAAGTTATTACATTAAAAAATAAGATACATTAATTTTGTACGATTACTTAATATAAATTTATTTCAATTGAGCAACACGTTTTGTAGCCACTGTCAACGAGGCGTTGCCGTCGTTGAGGTTTTTGAGAAATAAGCCTCATTGACGGCGAAGCCTCAACGACGGTTTATTTTATTTTACTTTACTTTATTTTCATTCTGTTTTTTCAATCGTCAACGAGCTTAAAAGCGTCCTTGAGGATGAAAAAAGCATTCAAAAAAAGCCTAAGAAATTAATATTTTAATTAATTTCTTAGGCTTTTTTGTTTAAAGTAAAAATTTTGACTTAAATCTAACTTTTGAAATCTGATTTCTAAATTGGTTTGCTATTGCTTATTTAGTAATAAAAACGTATTTTGTGAGATAATACAGTAGAAAATGAATTGATAAAGTTTAGATTGCTTTTTTTAGGCTATTTTTTCCTGTTTTCACTCTTGCACACACCAACTAAGAAATTATAAATTATTTATGAGTACAAACACTACACTTACTATTCCCAAAAATATTCCTGAAGAAGTATCTAATGCGTGGCTCAAAACTTTAGAGCTTGCCAAAGAGAGAGAAGTTCCAAAAGATGTTCAGAAAAATATTGAAGTCTATTACAAACATTTTGATCAAAAATATACAGAAGCACTCATCGAACATGTAATTGCTCCGATGTCAGATTATTATTATCGCCCTGTATTTGTGGGTTTTGAAGAGTTAGAAGAACGAAATAATTCCGAACGACCACTAATTTATTATAGTAATCACTCTGGAATGGCTTTTCCTTGGGACGGAATGATATTTTTAGCAGAAATTTTTAGGCAGTTTGGTTTTCAGAATAAAGCTATTCGTCCATTAGTTGCGCCGATGCTCTCACAGTCTGCACTCATGAATCCTTTTGGTGCTTATAATTTATGGAAAAAAGTAGGTGGAATAGATGCCACAACTATCAATTTCGAAACGATGATGAACTGTAATGATTATAATATTATGGTTTATCCAGAAGGTGTTCCAGGAATTGGAAAAGGATTTAATAGAAAATATGAAGCACAACGCTTTTCTACTTCTTTTATCAGAATGGCTATCAAATACAAAACAGATATTGTTCCTTTTGCTACTGTCAATGGCGAGTATATCAATCCTCACACCTATAGTATTCCTTGGGTTAATAAATTAGTGAATAAAATTGGAATTCCATTTTTGCCTTTAGGATTTATTACAGCACTTGTTCCGATTTTTCCTTGGGTCTTTTATACAGGTTTTCCAGCAAAAATGTATTACATAAAAGGAGAACGAATCAATCCTTCAGAACTCTTGGGTAAGCCTGCCGAAGAAGCAACACAAGAAGATGTAGTCAGAATTAGAGATTATGTAAGAGATGAGTTTCAAAAATTGCTTGACGAATCCGTAGAAAAATATGGTAAAAAACCATTTAATTGGAAAAATTTAAGAGCTGCCAACAAAGGAAAAGAAAAACGAGGAAGTAAAATTCGCTTTTTCCCTTATCTAACGCCAGTCGGATGGCCTATGCTTTTTGGAGAATTTGATAGAAAATACAGAAAATACGAACAAGAAGGTAGAAAAGGAGAGTTTAAATTAAGAATGCGTAGAAGAGATTTCTTTACGTTGCTTTTCAGAAACTTGATTACAATTTGTTATTTTATTCCTGTTTTGGGTTGGATTCCACTTGCTATTCGTGGTTATTCTAAACCAAAAGGAGAAAAATAAAGAGGACTCTTCCGACTTTTTAGCGAAACACCGTGTGTTCAGTTCCTCAGAACTGAACCGTAACTTTGTATTTAACTGTCAACTAGTGCCGTTTGGCTACTCTGTAGCGCTAATAAAATTCATTTTTACGATTCTACCAAGGTTGCGTTATTCTGCAACTAAAAAGCAAGAATGAGAAGTGTTACTCATATTGATTTTTGGTCTTTTTAAATCAAAATTATATTTTTATGAAACAATTACTTATCACATTTATAGGATTTGTTATTTTACTTTCTTCTTGTCAAGAGAAAAAGAATAAGGAAAAAAACAAGTAGAAATTACAGAGGAAAATTCAGATGATATGGAAATGATGGAAGCTGTAGGAACAATGCGACAAAAAAATGTTAGTATTGATAAAGATTATTTCAAGAAATTTGATAAAATAGAACTTCTCTATTATCCTAATAGTAAAAGAGCTATGTTTACTATGGGTTGTGATACATTATTGAAAAATGGTGTTTTTCAAGTTGATTCTCTTCAAGAAAGAGTTATATTAGACAAAGAACAAGAAGAAAGTCTAAACAGAATAGTTTCACAAAATAGTGGAGGAAATAACCCAGCAGATTGTTATATGCCAAAACATGCTATTCTATTTTATAGAAATAATAGGGTAGATAGCTTTATAGAAATATGCTTTGAGTGTAATCAATCTTGCTCTTCTTTTTCCTCTTATTATTTAGGAGATATACAACTTAATAGTTTAAAGCCATTATTTGATGAAATTCTAAAAACTGAAAATGATTCTTTGTAAAAATATTAAACAAAAAATCACTCACTTGTCGATAATACAATTCTAAAAGTAGTTCCTTTGCCCACTTCTGATTTCAAGACACTAATTTTTCCATTGTGATATTGTTCTACAATTCTTTTTGCTAGAGTAAGTCCTAGTCCCCAACCTCGTTTTTTTGTAGTAAACCCGGGTCTAAAAACGGTTTTGATTTGACTTGGAGGAATTCCTTTTCCAGTATCTGTAATATCCAAAATAAGTTGTTTTTGACTTCTATTAGACGAAAAATATAAGGTTATACTTCCTTTTCCTCCTGTTTCTGTCATGGCATCAACAGCATTTTTACAAATATTTTCGATGACCCACTCAAAAAGAGGTTTATTGATTAAAGCATACAATTTAGCATCTTTATTTGCTCTAATGGTCAGCTTTACTTTGGTAGAAATTCTTTTTTTGAGATATTCAGTTACGCCTTCGGTTACTTCCAAAACATTTTCAGAAGTCAAATCTGGAATAGAACCAATACTTGAAAAACGCCCTGTTATCATAGTAAGCCGTGCAATATCTTTTTCTATTTCCTGCAAAATATCTTCTTCTACACTTTGGTCGGCTCTAAAATATTCTACCCACGCCATAAGCGCAGAAAGTGGTGTACCGAGCTGATGCGCTGTTTCTTTTGCAAGCCCTACCCACACTCTATTTTGTTCGGCACGACGAGAAGAACTAAATAAGAAATAAGCAAAAATTAAAAAGACGGAAATAAGTGAAAGCTGTGCATACGGAAAATATTTGAGTTGAGTAAGCAAGGTAGAGTTTTCATAGAAGATATAATATTTCCATTCTTCCGAAACTTTTACCTCAATAGGTGGGTGTGCTGCTTTCATCGAAACCAAGTGTTCTCTCAAAATCTCATCTTTTTCCTCTTGTGTAGCATTTTTTTTGAACTCAATATTTCTTGATTCATTGGGGTTGCCATCTTCATCTGCAATAATCATTGGAATAGATTGGTTTCCTTGCAGGATATTTGTTACTAAAAAGTTAAGCATCAAACTATCCTCTACTTGTACCACTAATTCTTGTGCTTTTGCAACCAAATCAATTTGTTCTTGTTCACGCTTTGCCAAACTATCTACCAGTTCATTGGTATAATAAAGGGAAGCCAAACCGATAAGCGAAGCAAAAAGAATAACAATCCATTTGAGTTTGGAAGGAGATTGATTTATTGAAAGCATAGTTTATGACTAATTTTTGACTAATTTTGCAGTCAAATTTATAAAAAATACAGCATAAAGGCAGTTATTTATTTTTTGATGGTAAGAAAATAATACGAAAACGAACTTATTAAGCAAAAATAGAGTTTAAAGAAAACCTAATTATTTTATTTGGTGCTAATTTATCATTATAAATTTGTCATTTTTTATTCCACTTTTTACCCCAAAACTACGATGAAAAAAAACAAGCAGAAAAAACTAGAGAGAAAACGTGAAAAATTAGCAAAAAAAATAGATAAAAAGTTGGATTATGAATTTGAATTTTTGGGAATGCGAGTAAATGATTTGCTCAGAAATGCTACTCATGAAGTAATTGCACATCCCAAAATTCAGAATAAAATGTCGTATTTACATCTTTGCGCTATGTTTTTTAATGAAGACAAACTCAAAGATTTTTTGGATATGCCAGAATGGGACGAAAAAGTAAAAGAAAGAAAACAACTTCTTACTGTCATTGGAAAAGTTAGAAAGGAACTCAAAGACATTGAAGACAAGCTCTATAAAAGTATGATAGACAAAAAAGATGAGAATTAGAGGGACGATAGAATAGAGAATAGGGGTGAGGGGGTAGAGAATGGAAGTGAGGGAATAATAAATTTTTTAATTTGATATTCAGTTCTGATTTCTAAAATCTAACTTCTAAATTTATTTTATTCTGAACTTTTCTTTGTTCTTCTCAGTTGTAGTTGTATATTTGCAACCCAATTGATTTTCGAAAGTAAAAAGCAATTTGTATAAATAACATAAAGTTAATTATCATTACGTAATTTGTAATTCATAATTTTCTTCAATGGGGCTGACTGGTTTCGACAGGACGAGTCTTTGCGTGTATAAGCATGTAGGCTAATGAGAAAACTAGCCTTATATCGATTTCTCAAAACAACAATCGGCGAATCTAATTACGCCATGGCTGCCTAACTCTAGGAGTTAAGTAACCATTGTCTTTGCTTAGTGTCTTTACTCTTCCGACACTAACATCCGTTTACCATGTAAACACATAGACATCAACCCCCGTAAGAGTGAAGCAAGGATGAGTTCAACGGCATCTGCGACGAAAATTCAGTTGATACGGAAAAACCTTGGACGTTATCGCCTAGTTCTTTTCCGACAATTAATAGGATAACTAAACATGTAGAAACCACGACGAACGCCGTATCTGGACGTGGGTTCGACTCCCACCAGCTCCACAATCTTGAAGGCATATCTTAATTGATATGCCTTTTTTTTGCTTTAAATGGAGTTTTTGCTATATATTTGTGTACAAACCTGAAGTCTAAATATTAATTTCAATTCCACAATGGATACGATTAATTGGAATGATAGAATTATTTGAGTAATTCTTATTTATAGTTTCAATTCCACAATGGATACGGTTAATTTTTTTGTTTAGACAGACAACGGTCTGTCTTTACTTTGTTTCAATTCCACAATGGATACGATTAATTTCTTATTTTAAAGAAGATTAAAAATGCTACTTACTATGTTTCAATTCCACAATGGATACGATTAATTTACAACCTTAAAAGAAAGAGTAGAAAAAGTATCTACGTTTCAATTCCACAATGGATACGATTAATTGAATTACAACACATAAATAGATAGCTTAGAAAGTTAGTTTCAATTCCACAATGGATACGATTAATTTTGTTTATAATCTCGGTAAGTGTATCTACATCTTCTAGTTTCAATTCCACAATGGATACGATTAATTTATCAAAAACAAAGAAGAGTGCAAAGGACTGGAAATGTTTCAATTCCACAATGGATACGATTAATTTTTTTTTATAAAAAAATATTATCTACCTTTAAGCTAGTTTCAATTCCACAATGGATACGATTAATTCGTAGTATATTCCACGATAACGGTTTTGTAAAAAAAAGTTTCAATTCCACAATGGATACGATTAATTTAATACCTAATAAATCAGCAGCAAAACAACAACTTAGTTTCAATTCCACAATGGATACGATTAATTAATAACTCGGTAAGTCTTTTTTGTAGTCTTTCCGTTGTTTCAATTCCACAATGGATACGATTAATTAAAGCCGTATGCAGCGTTTTAAAGAAGGTATTCAGATGTTTCAATTCCACAATGGATACGATTAATTTAGTTAGATTTTGTAATGCGTTTGATGTAGATATGAAGTTTCAATTCCACAATGGATACGATTAATTTAATAAATTTATTCGTAAAGGTAGGGAGCTTGTAAAGTTTCAATTCCACAATGGATACGATTAATTAAATAGAAACTGAGGTGCACTTAGCAAAATCTTTAAAGTTTCAATTCCACAATGGATACGATTAATTTATGCGATTTAAGAAGCAATGTCTATAATTTCCATTGGTTTCAATTCCACAATGGATACGATTAATTTTGCACAAAGAAGGCTACAAAGGAATTGTTCCCTGGTTTCAATTCCACAATGGATACGATTAATTTAGTCTAAAACAGCCGTATAAACAGCGTTTTTGGTCGTTTCAATTCCACAATGGATACGATTAATTAGCTCCTTTTGAAACATTAGGAACAATCGTAAAGTCGTTTCAATTCCACAATGGATACGATTAATTTCAGTAATCTCCTCTATAAGTGTGGCGATATTAATAGGTTTCAATTCCACAATGGATACGATTAATTATGGAGCTAGCTTTGCCCTTGCCAAACTATCAATGGAGTTTCAATTCCACAATGGATACGATTAATTAGGCAAGACCATTTTTGCAAAAACTTGAAAATCGTTGTTTCAATTCCACAATGGATACGATTAATTCGGAACTATTCCTTTGTAGCCTTCTTCGTGCAAGTATGTTTCAATTCCACAATGGATACGATTAATTTTTAGGAATAGAATACTATTCGGCTATTTTTCCTTTGTTTCAATTCCACAATGGATACGATTAATTTAGTTTCTGATTCAACTATTAAGAAACTTAATTCAGGTTTCAATTCCACAATGGATACGATTAATTTACGCGTCAAATACAAAATAAACACAAACGTTCATTGTTTCAATTCCACAATGGATACGATTAATTAAGCAAGTGGAACGGAAAAACCATTTGGAATTGAAGCGTTTCAATTCCACAATGGATACGATTAATTCCCAAGTGTTTTTGGAAGTTGAATACCAAATGCTTGTTTCAATTCCACAATGGATACGATTAATTCCAATTGGTACAATTGGAAAAAGGAAAGCAAAAAAAGTTTCAATTCCACAATGGATACGATTAATTTATAAAACTCTTTTGTATGCCAGTTTTCTTTATTCATGTTTCAATTCCACAATGGATACGATTAATTAAAGTGCTATTGAAAATTACGCTACCGAAAACGGTGGTTTCAATTCCACAATGGATACGATTAATTACTAGCTGAATATTTTCGTTTTAACGAAGAGCTAACGTTTCAATTCCACAATGGATACGATTAATTCCACCAATACTATCTAAAACCTTCATTTTTTCCAACGTTTCAATTCCACAATGGATACGATTAATTTGACAGAGTAAAATCATTTTGGATAGAAAAAGGATTGTTTCAATTCCACAATGGATACGATTAATTTCTCTAACACCATTTTTATAGGCTTTGTAAGCCCTTTGTTTCAATTCCACAATGGATACGATTAATTGGTAACTCCCATTTAGTACCAAAAGCATGTACATATGTTTCAATTCCACAATGGATACGATTAATTGGTAACTCCCATTTAGTACCAAAAGCGTGTACGTATGTTTCAATTCCACAATGGATACGATTAATTACCTTTAGTCGGCGATTCCCAAGTGCCTTTGGAAATGTTTCAATTCCACAATGGATACGATTAATTTATAATGCAGTTTTAGTTTATCTGATAACTGGTAACGTTTCAATTCCACAATGGATACGATTAATTATTTATCCTATATCCTATCCTTAACCTTCATGTCAAGTTTCAATTCCACAATGGATACGATTAATTAGATTTTGCTAAGTGTACCTCTGCCTCAATTTCGTAGTTTCAATTCCACAATGGATACGATTAATTAATTTTCAAATCAATAATTAATATACAACAAAAATAGTTTCAATTCCACAATGGATACGATTAATTCGGCTGGTTACGATGCACAAAAGGCAAATTTCTGTCCGTTTCAATTCCACAATGGATACGATTAATTTTAGAGAATCGAACTCTAATGCAGTTTTAGTTTATCGTTTCAATTCCACAATGGATACGATTAATTAATCTATATTATAGATTTGAGCTACTTTTTGTAAAAGTTTCAATTCCACAATGGATACGATTAATTCTGTCGGTGTAGTAGGTTATCTCAAAATGATACACAGTTTCAATTCCACAATGGATACGATTAATTGCCAAAAGACATAGAACGGTTTGAGGAACAAGAAATGTTTCAATTCCACAATGGATACGATTAATTAGAGTATATGCAAACTCGTAAGTTAGTTAATAAAATGTTTCAATTCCACAATGGATACGATTAATTAAAGCACTTTGGTAGGACATAGCCAAACTCTCAATTGTTTCAATTCCACAATGGATACGATTAATTTTTGCTCATAAATTGTAATATTTATGGTGTCTTACTGGTTTCAATTCCACAATGGATACGATTAATTAATATGGAATCCTTCTCAAAAAGGCTGGGTATTCTAGTTTCAATTCCACAATGGATACGATTAATTAACAACGGAAAAAGTTCTTTCTTATTTGGCATTCAAGTTTCAATTCCACAATGGATACGATTAATTAAAAGCCGTTTATTTGGCAGTTTTAGACTACTTAAAGTTTCAATTCCACAATGGATACGATTAATTCGGCTGATTGTGCTGAAGTTTCACACGATGCGATTTAGTTTCAATTCCACAATGGATACGATTAATTAGCCAAAGGTGGTAATGTTTGGGTTTATTTTGTCTTGTTTCAATTCCACAATGGATACGATTAATTATTTTCAAATAATAAAAAATAAACAGTACAAAAATAGTTTCAATTCCACAATGGATACGATTAATTCACAAACAAGTAAATTACCGCAATACTTAGCTTTTTAGTTTCAATTCCACAATGGATACGATTAATTCATTTCAAAGAACTATTTATAAAGTATTCCGTACATTGTTTCAATTCCACAATGGATACGATTAATTTTTCTTTTATGTACTGCTCGGAATAACCAATTACCTTGTTTCAATTCCACAATGGATACGATTAATTCACAAACAAGTAAATTACCGCAATACTTTGGTCTTTAGTTTCAATTCCACAATGGATACGATTAATTTACTTGGTGTGTTTGAATACTTGCACAAAGAAGGCTAGTTTCAATTCCACAATGGATACGATTAATTAAAGCTAACGGATTTAGAATACTTTACGATAAAGTAGTTTCAATTCCACAATGGATACGATTAATTATTAAAGTTAGTCAAACGAGCTATACTTGGTATTTTGTTTCAATTCCACAATGGATACGATTAATTGGCTGATTGTGTTCAAGTTTCACACGATGCGATTTAGTTTCAATTCCACAATGGATACGATTAATTACTGCTTATTTTTTGCCAATTCCCTGCTCTTATATCGTTTCAATTCCACAATGGATACGATTAATTTTTTATAAAGCAGTACAAATATCAAGAGGAGTTGCAGTTTCAATTCCACAATGGATACGATTAATTCTAATTGTGCAGCCTGTGGAATGCGATTAAATTTATGTTTCAATTCCACAATGGATACGATTAATTTAATAAATTCATTAATCAAGATAAGGAGCTTGTCAAGTTTCAATTCCACAATGGATACGATTAATTTTTGGATTTATCAAGGCAGTAAATTTATTTCAGAGGCGTTTCAATTCCACAATGGATACGATTAATTTTTGTCTTAAACGTGCTGCTGGTGTTTTACGTCTTTGTTTCAATTCCACAATGGATACGATTAATTCATCAGCATTCTTGATAAAATCATAAATGGCATCGTTGTTTCAATTCCACAATGGATACGATTAATTAATAGCTAAAAAGGACGTAGAAACAAATAAATGGAAGTTTCAATTCCACAATGGATACGATTAATTATCTAATGCTAATAAAGCATCCCAAACGAGCTCACTTGTTTCAATTCCACAATGGATACGATTAATTACAACTATTATTCAAAAAGAATTTTTTATTAAACGAGTTTCAATTCCACAATGGATACGATTAATTTTTTTATAGTGGATTAAATAAAGATATTTTTTCATTGTTTCAATTCCACAATGGATACGATTAATTAAGAAATGCAAGAAACACCTACAATTTCTTATCGTACGTTTCAATTCCACAATGGATACGATTAATTGGTTCTTGGGGAATGGGTTTGCGAAAATGTAGAATAGTTTCAATTCCACAATGGATACGATTAATTAAAGTGGGTTTGGTCTTTTTGGTTCTGAGTTTCCTTTGTTTCAATTCCACAATGGATACGATTAATTAATATCGTATCTTTATTGAAAAAATTGTAATCATTAGTTTCAATTCCACAATGGATACGATTAATTTCCATTCATCAAACCCTAAATTGTAGCAAAATTGATGTTTCAATTCCACAATGGATACGATTAATTTATTTAATCGTACAATTATATATATAATATAGACCTGTTTCAATTCCACAATGGATACGATTAATTATGCCCATTAACTTTGTTTACTTCACACTCATACTCGTTTCAATTCCACAATGGATACGATTAATTCATTGGCAGCCCAAGATAATGTTGGCGCAAGATTACAAGTTTCAATTCCACAATGGATACGATTAATTGCTTTTCGGCTTCTAATTTTGCAACGACATTCTCTTGTTTCAATTCCACAATGGATACGATTAATTAAGGCTTTTTTTTATTTAGTTAGTATTATAGTTCCTTGTTTCAATTCCACAATGGATACGATTAATTGGAATATCAAAATGGAGGTCTGCAATTTGCATTAAAGTTTCAATTCCACAATGGATACGATTAATTTTGAGCGGTCTTATTCAGTCGTACAATACCGTAAAAAGGTTTCAATTCCACAATGGATACGATTAATTTTGAGCGGTCTTATTCAGTCGTACAATACCGTAAAAAGGTTTCAATTCCACAATGGATACGATTAATTTTTCATAGACATTGATTCCTACAAAAAAGGTTTCAAGTTTCAATTCCACAATGGATACGATTAATTCCACTTTGAATTATTGCTAATTGCAAAAAATAGTCTGTTTCAATTCCACAATGGATACGATTAATTCGAACAAATAAAGCAAAAAACAAAGGCATTAAGAGAGTTTCAATTCCACAATGGATACGATTAATTGGGTCTTTCGTCGGCTAAGCTTTGCCATACTTGCCTGTTTCAATTCCACAATGGATACGATTAATTCAGCAACTCGCTACTCTGCTCCTGCTGGGTTGCACGAGTTTCAATTCCACAATGGATACGATTAATTAATGTTATCGTGTCAATATGCAGCTCTTTGTTCTGCGTTTCAATTCCACAATGGATACGATTAATTGTGCCCAGCCCAGCTTATATATAAGCGATAGCCGACGTTTCAATTCCACAATGGATACGATTAATTCAAACTT
>Ga0100394_1000835_pt1 | contig 25492 bp, 17 predicted proteins | sample CryGeymeta201518_FD_81549 | JGI IMG/M metagenome (GOLD analysis project Ga0100394, IMG submission 81549) | Groundwater microbial communities from Crystal Geyser aquifers in Utah, USA - Crystal Geyser metaG 2015-18 | ecosystem: Environmental > Aquatic > Deep subsurface > Groundwater | place: USA... | reverse complement strand
TGTTAGGTTGTGGTGGCACTGAACAGGGGTTAACCGCTTGTGCTGAGGCCAGAGTGCAACATTTGGCAACGTTACTGCCCAAAGAAGGCAGTAGCGTGGTAATTACCAGCCAGCATTGCAAACCCTACGTTGATAAATTACACAGCTTGGTATCGAATGTGGCGATTGATTGTTTTGATGGCGGTGAAAATACCTATCAGGAGTTTACTAGCTTGTCCCAGCGAAAAGGCCTGCGACCGGACTACATTTTAAGCAGCGATTTTCATGCCTGGCGCGTTAAGCAGTTAGTTAAACAGTATAGAATGCCAAGCCAGGTACTGTCGGTCTCCAGCCAAACATTTCGCCAGATTAAGTGCAGTGCTAACTGTATGCTGACTGTTAACCTGTCAAACTATGATTTTTACAGCAAACTTATTTCTGAATTTAGCAGTTTTACCGTCTATTCGCTTACCCGCAGTTGGACTGACTGGTACACGCCAGATCCGGCTTAATGGCATGTTATTCATTGTATAAATTCGCCGTTACTTAGTAAGGACTTCAAAGCCATGCCACAAACAAATATCGCGGTGCTCCCCTGGATTGCAGGCTTTTTAGCACCATATCGTTGGCGAGTTGTGTTGGCGGTGATGTTTCTGCTAATTGGTTCACTTAGTTGGTTAATGCTGGGTCAGGGCGTGCGCCTGCTGGTAGATGATGGTTTTGTTGCCAATAACACTGACACACTTAATAAGATAACGTTGGCGATTTTACTTGTGTGTCTGCTGGCGTCAGCGGCCATTTTTTGTCGCTTTTATTTAATGAGTTGGCTGGGCGAGCGTGTCAGTGCAGACATGCGTAATCAGGTGTATCAGCATATGCTTAAGCTTACGCCGTCTTTTTACAGTGAAATGCGAACCGGCGAGGTGATATCGCGATTTACTGCTGACACCACCTTGTTGCAAAGTGTCGTCGGGTCTAGCTTGTCTATGGCGTTGCGATCTGCGGTTACGGCAATAGGCGGCTTGCTAATGATGGCTCTGACCAGCTTTAAAATGACGGCATTGGTATTGCTGGCTGTGCCGCTGGTATTGCTACCCATTATTGTACTTGGACGAAAAGTACGCAAACTGTCCCGAGACAGTCAAGACAGGTTGGCCGATGTAGGTGCCTATGTTGATGAAAGCCTGCATGAAATTCACACCGTGCAATCTTATGGCCATGAAGCACAAGACACCAGGCTATTTACCTCGCGAATTGAGCAGGTAATGCAGGCGGCTCAAGGGCGTATACTTTACCGGGCTATGCTAATTGCGGGCGTAATGCTGCTTAGCATCAGTGCTATGGTGCTAATAAGCTGGGTAGGCGCGCATGATGTTATTAACGGTAATGTAAGTGCGGGTGAGCTCACCGCGTTTATGTTTTATGCCGTAATGGTGGCAGGCGCCGCCGCGACAATCAGTGAAGTGATTGGCGATATTCAGCGTGCTGCAGGCGCTGCCGAGAGATTAATTGAACTTGCAACCATGCCGGTTGATATTGTTTCACCTGTAGCGCCACAGCCACTGGCACAGCCGGTAAGAGGGGCTATTCGTATTGACGCTTTGCAATTTGCCTACCCGCAAGTACCCGACAGCACAGTGCTGCATCAATTGAGTTTAGAGATTAAACCGGGCCAGCGATTGGCGCTGGTTGGCCCCAGTGGTGCCGGTAAGACAACCTTATTTCAACTACTACAACGGTTTTATCAGCCGCAATCCGGACAGATTTATTTGGATGATGTTGATATTAGTCAGCTTGATTTAGCGCAGCTACGGGCAGAATATGCATTGGTACCACAGGAGTCGGTTATTTTTGCTATGTCGGTGTTGGAAAACGTGCGTTACGGCCGTCCTGATGCCAGTGAAGAGGATGTGGTGCAGGCCTGTATTGCAGCAAGAGCTGATGAGTTTATTCGTCAATTTAGCCAGGGCTACGCCACTGAGCTGGGCGAGCGAGGCGTTAGGCTGTCCGGCGGACAAAAACAACGCATTGCCATTGCACGGGCTATATTAGCTGACCGTCCCATATTATTGCTGGATGAAGCCACCAGTGCATTAGATGCCGTGAGCGAGCAGCACGTTAAGCATGCGTTAGACTATCTTATGCGGGGTAAGACCACCATAATTATTGCGCACCGGTTAGCCACTGTGCTTAATGCTGATAAAATTTTACTGCTTGAACAGGGCAAACTCATTGCCAGTGGAACCCACCAACAGCTATTGCAAACTAGCCCCTTGTATCGGCAACTGGCAGAGCTGCAACTTTTGCACTAATTCGGCTGTAACTAACAGATAAGGTAATTAGCATGATGCAACCTAATTGGCAGTGGTTGGCCCGTGTTGCCGGGCCTGGCGCTTTGTTATTTACAATGCTCACTGATGCGCCGCAAGGCATGACTGAGCAAGCGTGGTTAACCAGCGGTCTGGCGGTGTGGATGGCAGTGTGGTGGATAAGCGAAACAGTTGCGATTGCTGTTACGGCGTTACTGCCCCTTGTTTTGGCACCATTACTAGGGCTTACTAGCATTAAAGAGGCTAGTGCACCTTATGCCCACCCGCTAATATTCCTGTTTCTAGGCGGTTTTATACTTTCCATTGCTATGGAACGCTGGTCGTTACACAAGCGAATTGCCTTAACCACTATGCTAATGGCTGGCAGTAAACCCAGCCAACAAATAGCGGCCGTCATGGCAGTTACCGCGTTTTTATCAATGTGGATGTCTAACACGGCCACTGCCGTTATGATGTTGCCAATTGGATTGTCTATTTGCCAAATGGTGCAAGCGGGAAACAATGGCAGTTTCGCCAAAGCGTTACTGTTAGCCATTGCGTATGCTGCTTCTATCGGCGGTTTGGCAACATTAATCGGCACGCCACCCAATGCGTTATTAGCGGCCTATTTAAATGAAACTTATCAGCTAAATATCGGTTTTGCTCAATGGATGTTGTTTGGTGTGCCGCTAACATTGGTCCTTATTGTTTTTGCCTGGTTCTGGCTTACCCGCGTTATGTATAAGCTGGATCAGTCCGGTACCCTGTGTGCCAAGGCAGCGTTGCTGCAACAACGTAACGCGTTAGGGCCCATTAGTCAGGCGGAGAAAACGGTCGCACTGGTGTTTGTGACTACTGCGCTAGCGTGGATTTTCCGGCCCGTGTTAGTTAGCGTAACGGGACTGGCGATAGATGATACGATGATTGCAGTTATTGCTGCGGTAGTGTTGTTTATGTTACCCAGTGGCCAGATGAAACAACCAATTTTACAGTGGGAAGATACGCAAAAGTTACCGTGGGGCATATTGTTGTTGTTTGGTGGTGGCTTATCGCTTGCCGCCCTAATGTCCAGCTCAGGCCTGGCTGCTTATATTTCACAGCAGGTGAGTAGCTTTGATACGTTGCCGTTATGGCTGATGGTGGTTTTGGTTACCGCTGTAATTATTTTCTTAACTGAAGTCACCAGCAATACCGCTACCGCTGCCGGTTTCTTGCCACTATTAGGTCCTGTCGCAATGTCATTATCAGGAAGCCCTTTAACCTTAGTTATTCCTGCGGCAATAGCCGCCAGTTGTGCCTTTATGATGCCCGTTGCAACGCCACCCAATGCAATTGTGTTTTCATCGGGTGAGCTTAAAATTATCGATATGGCTAAAGCGGGGCTGGCACTTAATATTTTCGCCATCATTATTATAAGTGCACTAACCCTTACCTTGGGCAAAGCGGTGTTTGGCTTTTAACTTATAGCCGGTTGCTGTTTAAGCGTATCTAACCAGTGTTGTGCTGGCTGAGGCTTTGAAAAAAAGTAGCCCTGCATTAGCTTACAGCCCAGCTGTGCCATAAAACGACGCTGGACATCTGTTTCTACACCTTCTAATACCAGATGCAGATTAAGCGCTTTAGCCAGTTGAATAACCGTCTGAACTAATTGTACTTGCATTTTATTATGTGGAATATCCCGCAAAAAACTCTTATCGAGCTTCATGGTATCTAGTGGCAATTTTGTCAGCATGCTTAATGATGCCTGGCCAGTACCAAAATCATCTAACGCAATACTAAAACCCAGTTTTTGTAACACGGCTAACTTATCAAACAGCGGTTGCTGGTGGCTAACGATACTGTTTTCTGTCAGTTCTAACGTTAAATACTTCAAAAGCTGAGGTCTGTGCGTTGCCAGATCAACCAAGGCGTTATAAAAATTCGATGTTATAACATCAGAGCCGGAAAGGTTTATCGCAATGGGGTAAAACAGCTGCTGTTGACGAAATTGAGCTATGACATTCAGCGCGGCATTAAATACATAAAGCGACAACTGCCCAATAAGCCCATATTGCTCAGCCAGAGCGACAATCTTGTCCGGTGGTACATATTCGCCGCTACTGCGTTGCCAGCGTAACAAAGCTTCAAAGCTTTGTATGGTTCCTTCTGACGTTACTTTAGGTTGTAACCATAGTGTCAACTCTTTTTGTGCCAGCGCTATTTTCAAATCGGCCAGTAGCTGTAGTTCTACATTACGTTCGTGCAATGAATCCTGGCGAAAATATGCAACAGGTTGATGGTAGGTGTTAGCTAGCTCCAATGCTGACTCGCATTGTTCCAGTAAAAGCTCAGTGCTGGCGTCAGCTATTTTGGCAGTGCTGACGCCAATTTCATAAGCGGGCATTATGTCACCGTGCGATAAGGTTAATTTTGCCGGCAGCAATTGCCTTAGCCGCGACACTTCATCGGACACAGAAATGCTGTGTTCGCGTAACGGATGCCAAAGTACAAATTTAACTCCACGCAAACGACTTAGTATAGTGCCATCAGGCAAGCTTTCACGAAATTGGCCCGCAAACTTGCTTAATAGCTCATCACCTGCCGCGTAACCATATTGTTGGTTAAATGCCTTTACATGACATAAGCGGACAATTAGCATCACGCCAGATTGTGTATTTTCCTGCTGTACTTTACGCATCAAATGTAGAAAAAACGTCATATTGGGTAATGAGGTTAAGCGATCGTAATTTCGCCAAAGCAGATTTTGTTGCTTGGAAGCGGTAAGTTTCTCATGAATAAGCTTTAAGGGTGTTACGTCATCTAATTGAATTAAATGATGTTCCTGGGCTGTCGTTGTGATGTGATTGAGTAATAAGTGGATACCTGGTTCACTGGATAGCTGGCAGTGCATGTCGTGCCCCAACCAAAACATCGGGCTATTAGTCGCTGTAGTGTGTAACAGTGCTGTTAGTCGGTGCTGCTCAATGTTTTCAAGTTGAAGTAGTTGTTTGGCTTTCGCATTGGCTTTTAAAATGCGTCCCTTTGATGCAACCAGCAAGGTAGCATTGCTGTGATGATTGAAAATTTCCTGATACAACTGGTTACTTTCACTAATCGTATTATTGAGCGCTTTAAGTGCATTGGCGTTGCGTTTAAAGGTGCTTATCATCCGCATGATAGCCAGCGGAATACATAAATTTATAAATAAAAATAATAAGCTATGTAGATAGGTGTGAGTAGCGGGTAGCGTAATAGAAAAATCGAACAGTTTAATGGGGGCGTCAATGTTAAGCAAAAACAAAAACGGAATAAAGTTGGCCGCCATCACCCAAAACGTTACTGCACGATTGAAAAATAGAAGAGCAATCAGCGGTGCAACATAGACAAAAATTGCGCCAAGTTTTGACAGTTCAAAATCATCAATAAATAGCTGCATGCAAAGGCCCGCACCAAATACCGCAAACAACATAATGACCCGACTAATGCCAAGTTGGCGCGTTGAAAGGTAGAAAGCCGCGGCCAGCAACAGATAAAAGCCAAAAGTTATTACAATAATGTACCAGGCTCCCTGCTGGAAAGCTTGCCACGAGCTGTGCAGCACGATACCCAGCACCAGCAATAAGCCTGAGCTTAAAATAATTCTTAAGGCACTCTGTTGCAGGATGGTAACGGAAGGTGAATTGAGATCAGACTCTGTTAATAACAGCAACTGCTTGATACGGCTAAACATGAGGTTCCACTAATAATAAAGTAAGTTTGTTGCTTCCATGCCGTATTTTGGATGCTGAAATTGCTAGTTTATTAACGTCCGGTTAATTATGGTACTAGGGTAAACAAAATTAACTGGCCCTACAACAGAAAAATTGTAAAGAAATATACACTTACCTGTGTTGTTATAGTGAGAATTTCGAGCATTTACACTGATCCTGGACAAGTGTGTTAACCTGAAGCTCACTATTTAAGCTGTGGGAGTGTTTATGGAAGCAAATCATGTGGAGATCCGCCATCTAACTCAGCAAGATATGACTGAGCTGCGTGAAGCGTCAGAGCAAGTTTATCCATCAGGGCCCTTGCTTGCCTGGACTGAAGATGTGGTTGATACGTTACTAACAAAATTTCCAGAAGGGCAGATTTGTGTCTGTGTTGATGGCAAGGTGGTTGGTTGTGCGTTTTCACTTATCATTGATTACAGCAAATTTAGTGATGAACATACTTACGAGCAAATTGTCACTGGTTTCTCGTTTAGTTCGCACGATCCTAATGGGGATGTTTTGTACGGTATCGAGGTGTTTATTCACCCGGAATATCGCGGTTTACGTTTGGCCAGACGTTTGTACGATGCAAGAAAAGAGTTGTGCGAAAATCTGAATTTGCGCGCCATTATGGCTGGAGGGCGCATGCCAAACTTTGGCCAGTTTGCCGACAAGGTTAGTGCCAAACAATATATCGAAAAAGTAAAAGGCAAAGAAATTTATGATCCGGTATTAAGTTTTCAGCTGGCTAACGGTTTTCATGTGCGTAAGTTATTAAAAGGCTACCTTCGCGGCGATGTTGAATCGCAGGAATATGCCACGTTGCTGGAATGGGCTAATATCTATTACACCAAGTCCGTTAAGTTAATTAATGCGCCTAAAGCAGAAATAAGACTGGGTTTAGTACAGTGGCAAATGCGCAACATGAAAGACATAAACCAGCTGTTTGAGCAAATGGAGTTTTTCGTCGATGCCGTGTCAGATTATAAAAGTGACTTTATCCTGTTTCCCGAGTTGTTTGCTGCGCCATTAATGGAACATTACAACCACTTAAGTGTAACGCAAAGTATTCGTGAATTAGCCAAATATACTGAAATTATCCGTGACAAATTTATTGATTTTGCTATCGCATACAACATCAACATTATCACCGGTAGTATGCCTTACTTGGTTAATGGCAAGCTGTTTAACAGCGGTTTTTTATGTCGCCGTGACGGCAGTTGGGAGCAATACGATAAAGTACATGTTACGCCCGCAGAGAAGCGCAATTGGGCAATGACAGGCGGCAATCAGGTTAAAGTATTTGATACGGATTGCGGCAAAGTGGGCATTATGATTTGCTATGACGTTGAGTTTCCTGAGTACGCCAGGCTACTGGCTGATCAAGGCATGAATATCCTATTTGTACCTTTTTTAACCGACACGCAAAACGGATACACACGCGTGAGACATTGTGCCATGGCCCGTGCGATAGAAAACGAATGTTATGTGGCTATAGCCGGTGCTGTCGGTAACTTAGCGCGGGTTAATAATATGGATATTCAATACGCGCAGTCTGCACTTTTTACCCCGTCAGACTTTTCATTTCCTACTACTGGTATTAAAGCTGAAGCGACTCCGAACTCCGAAATGCTGTTAATTGTTGATGTAAATATTGACCTGTTAAAAGAGCTGCATAGTCATGGCAGTGTGCATACGCTACGTGATAGAAGGCATGACGTATATCAGCTGTCGCTAGTTAACTCAGACAAACATTAGTAACACTATTTGCCAAATTAACTCAGTGGGAAGGTAACACATACCGTTGTGCCTTTGCCCACATCAGACTGCACATGGATGTCGCAGTTATGCTGTTTTAGTATTTGTAATACGATCGACATACCAACGCCTGTTCCAGTGCCAACCGGTTTGGTCGTGTAAAAGGCGTCATACATTCTGGTTAGTGTTTCCTCCGACATACCACAACCGTTGTCCGAAACTGATAGCGCAATGTGGTTAGACTGATGCGTCAATAGCACATTAATTTCTGATGCTTTCTCTGGCATAGCCTCGCATGCTTGTATCGAATTAACCAAGATGTTGATTAACACCTGATTTAATTCCCCTGAGTTAAAAGAGATGGTCGGTACGCTATCAAGTTGATGCGTTAACATAACGTTTTTTAGTTTTGGACCTAATAATTTTAATGCCAGCTCTACCGCATCTTTTAATTGTAAAGTTGACACGACTTCAGCATCTGTTCTGGCGAAAAATAGTAGGTTTCTGACAATGTCTTTAATTCGGCATAAACCTTGATTAGTGTCAGATACAAGCTCAGGGAAATCTTCCAATATCATTGTAAGTGTATTGTTATCGATGTTTTTCGCAGAACGGGAGGTTAATGCACTTAATAAGTTATCGGTATAACTGGTCAGGGTATTAACATTGCTCATGACAAAAGCGAGTGGATTATTAATTTCATGTGCCACACCTGCTGCCAGGGTACCCAAAGTGGCAAGTTTTTCCTGATGAATAATGGATTGCTGTTGTAGTTTAATTTGGTGGATTTTTTGTTCAAGTAATTGATTTTTTTCATATAACTGCCTAATGCTATCTTCAAGCAACTGCTCAATTTCTTGTTTGGCTTTTTTTTCACGTAAGTAGGCAATGTAATAAGGGTTTGATGCATCAGTCATGTTGTAACTCTATCGCTAAAATACAGTGATCTGCGCCATTGTGCATGCAAACAGTATGCACAATGGTGATATTCTGGCCAAAATGCTGCGCCGCACCAAAAAGTAAGCCTTCAGCACAAAAGCACATTTTTCGTGGCGAGCGATAAGTTACTTCTATTTGCTCCGGTGAAATAATGCGGCTAATAATCGTTGGCAAGGCTGGCTCATGATAAAGCTTATTTACTTCTACATGAATAACATCATGAATACCCATTACTAAAGAGGTGAAATCTTCAAATCGTTTTATCACACCGACATGTCGACTAGCTAAACCGTTAAATAAGTAATGCCCAAATGCTTTTACAACGTCCTGTAGTGGCATGTTAAGCATTAATGCCACATCGTTTGTAATCGCCATTAATTCTGTTTCAGCGTAACTTTTGGCAGAGATGTAGACTCTTTCTGGTGGAGCATGTTTTTTTAATAAGTCATTCCAAACAGCCATGCCACATTGTTCTACAATCATATCTTCAAGCACATTGAAAATAATACCTTTCATATCACCTCTTTTATTGCTTTGTGTAAGTTAACAGAAATGGCGCTGGCTTTGTCTCATTTGTCTCTTTGTGAGTATGGCAATGAATTAATACTAAAACCAGCTTTTGTGAAGAAATATCGAGATATTTTTGACTTTGGTTGCAGTAGTTACCATACTGCCTATAAGACAAATGAGACAGGCTGGAGAATGTAATGCCAATACCAGTAACAATTGCAGATGATTCTATGATGTCACGAAAAGCTGTGCGACGGGCACTGCCCGCAGATTGGGATATCGAGATAACAGAAGCGACCAACGGCAAAGAAGCATTAGCGGCAGTTGAGGCGGGGAAGGCTGAAGTGCTTTTTTTAGATTTGACCATGCCAGAACTAGATGGTTTTGGGGTGCTACGCTACTTACATGAGCATCATGCCAAAACCATTGTTATCGTAATTAGTGCCGATATACAACCTGAAGCTAAAAAGTTGGTTGATTCACTTGGCGCATTCCGTTTTTTGCACAAGCCACTTAACGCTGAGCAGTTATCGCAGGTTTTATTTGATGTGGGGCTAATATGAACAATGCTTTAGGCGATGAGCAGCGCGATGCGTTGCAGGAGCTGATGAATATTTCAATGGGTCAAGCGGCCAACTCGTTGGCAAGGCTTATTGAGGCGAAAATTACACTCTCTATTCCAAAAATATCTTCAGTAACACCGAGTGAATTTGTTGCAATGTTAAGCTCAGAAGGGATGTGGCACACCAGGCAGTCATTTTTAGGCTCGGTTAAAGGGGAAGTGGTTTCTTTGCAATCTCGCCTCGGTTGCGAAGCTATTGCAGAGTTAATGGAGTATCAGTTGCCCTTATCAGATACCACACGTGAAGAATTACTGCTTGAATTGTCAAATATTCTGGCAGGTGCCTGCTTAAGTGGCTTTGCTGAACAACTCGCACTAACGGCTAAGCTTAGTATGCCAACGGTGTTTGACCCTGAAAAGCTGTCACCTGACCATTACCGTTGGGCTAACACCTTGTCCATGGAGGTCGAGTTTAAAATTGAGTCCAGCCAGTTTGATTCAAAAATTGTTATTTGTTTAGAAGAGGATTCTATATCAACGCTATTAAACCGTTTGAATAGTTTGCTGGAGTAAAGATGACGACACAAAGCGTGTTAGAAAATCTGACAGCAAAATTGCCATTAGGTGTTTGTGTGTTAAATGACCAAATGGAGGTGTTGTACTGGAACGACTTTTTTGCTGACAGGTTAAATATAAGCAGTGATGACGTTAAAGGTCAGAATTTATTAACACTGTTTCCAAATGAAGCAAAGTATCTGAAAAAGAAGATTAATAGTGTATTTGTGCTAAACAACGCCAGTTTTTCTTATTGGGAGCATCGTCCTCATGTTTTTTTGTTCAGTAGCAGCCGTCCAATAACGGGGGAAGAAACGTTAATGTATCAAAACATTGAGTTTTTACCGTTAGATGTTACAGACAATAAGGTAAAAACAGTTTGTATGATTGTGCAAGACGTGACAGAGCTAGCGAGTTATTACCAAGGACAAAAAGAACTGTCTGAGCAGTTGTCTCAAGAGCATAACGCGTTACAAGAATTGAACCGAAAGTTGGAAGAGGCTCAAAATCAGCTGTTACAAGCCGACAAAATGGCAGCTATTGGACAGTTGGCTGCAGGGGTGGCACATGAAATAAATAACCCAATCGGCTTTATTAATTCCAACTTACAAAGCTTAGAAGACTATGCGGTAAAGTTACTTAAACTGGTTAATTTCTACGAAAAAGTGGTTCATAAAACGCAAAACAAAACATTTATTGCTTTACAAAAAGATATGCAGGAGCGAATGAAATATCAGTTTATTCGTGAAGATATGCCAGAGTTGGTTGCTGAATCTATTGACGGTATTAATAGGGTATCAGAGATTGTTAAAAGTCTGAAAGCGTTTTCTCACGTCGATAGCAGTGAGTGGCAATATGCTGATATTGTTGAGGGTATCGAAAGTACGTTAAAGATTGCTAACAACGAACTTAAATACAATGTTGAAATTCATCGTGAATATCAACAGCAATTACCTAAGTTGTTTTGTCAGCCGATGCAGTTGAATCAAGTGTTTTTAAACCTTATCGTCAATGGGGCTCAGGCAATTGTTGATAAAGGCCATATTTATATTACGGTGTCTGCTACTGACAATGACTATCAAGTGGCAATAAAAGATACCGGCTGTGGTATCAGTAAGTCAGCAATGAATAAAATCTTTGAACCGTTTTACACCACTAAGCCTGTTGGGCAGGGCACGGGGTTAGGGTTGTCGTTATCGTACAGCATTGTGCAAAAACATAAAGGTAACCTAGTCGTTACCTCTGAACCTAACGTTGGTACTACCTTCACGGTTATTTTACCAATACTTACTCCCGAACAGTTATTACCTGAGGCATCGGCACCGGCTTAACCACCAGCGGCAATTGATTTATTAAGCGCCATAATAAAGGTGTCACATACTTGTTCTATGGTAAAACCCGTTTTTAAATCACGTTGTGCGTCGTTTGCAGCGTTACTTATTTCTGTAAGGCCAAAACAGGCACTAGTGCCTTTAACTTTGTGAAGCAGTCTGATTATGCCATCTTGGTCTGCCGCTTTAACAAGCGACGATATTTCACCGGGCAAATTCTGCAAACTGTTTAAATAGGCTTGCTGCAAGTCTTCGTCTTCGTCAACCGAATGCTCAATCTTGTTAGCAATACTGTTAGCCGCTGGCATGCCAATTTCCTTATGAGTTAATAACTTCGCTATTACTTCGAGCAACTGAGATTTCGCGATAGGTTTTGTTAGCGTTGCAGTAAAAGGTGTGCTCTTACCTTCTACTGGTTCATCTTCAAAGACATCGGCGCTTAAAGAGATAATAGGCACATTAATGCCCTGCTTTCTAAGCTTAACTGCTGCACTATAGCCATCCATTACAGGCATTTGCTGATCCATAATAATAATATCCGGTTTTTGTGAAACAGCGGCCTCTATTGCTTGTTGTCCATTTTCAGCGAACAACAATTCCATGTTGGATTGTTTAACATAGGATGCTAACAGTAAACGAATATCCGCCACATCATCTACAATAAGCAGCTTTCCTGAGAGCGTATTCTGGCTAATTTCTACTGGGGGTAATGTAGCTTCTGCGATACTGAGGTCTCTTGATGATATTGCGGTGCTGTTGAAGGTAAGAATAAAAGTCGTCCCTTTGCCTATTTGACTTGTTAGTGAAAGGGTAATATTCATCGCATCAGCGAGCTTCTTGCTAATATACAACCCGAGCCCTGTACCACCATATTGTCGGCTTGTGCTGGAGTCAGCTTGCGTAAAAGCATCGAAAAGCTGCAGTTGCTGCTGCTCACTGATACCGATACCCTCATCTATTACTTTTATAGCGAGGGTATCATCGTATTTTTCGGCTTTCAGTGTAATAGTGCCATGGGCAGTAAACTTAATAGCGTTACTGAGTAAATTTAGTAGTATTTGCTGCAGGCGAAATGGATCTGCCATGACTGTTAGTTGGCGCGCTTGACTAAGATCACAATTAAAAGTGAGACGTTTTTGTTGCGCCAGTTGCAAAGTGCTATCAATGACATTGTTTAAAAAGGGCGTGATTTCTATGGGTTCGAATGACATAGTCATCTTGCCTTCATCAATTTTTGCTGTGTCGAGGATATCGTTGATAACATTTTGCAAATGCAACGTGTTTTGGTTTATCCGCATCAGCGTGTGATGAATATCTCCGTGTGTTTCGGCAAGGAGCTCCTCTGTAAAGCCTTTGATAATAGTAATAGGTGTGCGTATTTCGTGGCTCATATTGGCTAAAAATCGCGTTTTAATTGCGGCAAGTTGTTTTGCTTTATCTCGCTCTTGCTCTAGTTGTTGTGTTCTCTCTTTAACTCTGTGCTCCAATTCATTGTTTAGCAACTTAACCTCTGCCATCGAGTTGATCATCGCTTGCCTGGAGGCAATAACACGTTTTTGCATTCCGTTTAGGCTGTCTGACAACATTTCAAATTCGAGTGCTGTTTGTTTAAAGGTTAAAGCAGGCGTTTCGGGGGTTTCAGACTGCCATTGGTGCGCATGTTGAGCAATTTTCTCAAGTGTGTCAGTGTAGTTATGAATAAATCGGCCAGCCAAAACTCTGATATATTGTAGTAATAACAGTGCACAAAGCATGGCGATAACTAAATAAATAAAATATCTGATGGCAAAAGGCGTTGTCTCTAAGTAGTAATGCGCTGACCATTTCACCCCATTTAGAGGTTTTCGTATCACGACATAACGCGAATCAGCGGTGAACCGCATAGAGGTTATGGGTGTTAAAAACAGGGTTTTAAACCATGACGCCTGCTCTGGTGGAAGCAAAGGACGCTCAGTCCAGACATTGCCCAGCTGGCCTAGTGTATCGCTACCCCATATTTTTTTATTTTCACTGTCAAGCAATATGCGGTTTGTTGCCATTTTTTTTGACGGCATTAAGCTATTGGTCAGTGTTGCTAGATCTACCGATATTTCTACTACGCCGTCAAATGCTGTATTTTTATAAAGTGGAGCACTGACTGCAAATAACAGATCCTTACCTAAGGTTCTGCCTTGAAATGTTTCACTAACATAACTTTGCATCAGTGCTTTCGGTTGAATAAAATAGCTACGGTCTGCAACCGACGAATGTTGAATGCCAGTATCCGGTAAGTCAGCTTTATAAAATAAGGTAATGTTGCCTTCTGCGTCGGTCAAAAGCGCTGATATAAATTCGGGCTGCTGCTCTGTTAAATTCTGCAGTATATGTTTAGTAATATTATCTCGTCCCAAACTAGCAACAAATTCAGCTTGGCTAAGATATCTTTCGAGTTGGCGCTGAATATTGTTAATAAAAACGTCTTGTTTACGGTCTATATATTGCAATTGTGATGACAGGTGCATATCAATTGCGCCTTGTAAAATAAACGCAATTAAAATGGTACCAGGAACTGCGCTGTATAAACCAATTCGGTGTGTTAGTTGCAGCTTTAAGCTTTGGTGTTGTTGTTTTGCTGGAGAAATCGCAATAGCATCAAGCATTGAGGTTGTTTTGATACAGAGTGCAAACACACAGCAGTTTAATAGCGCTGTACAGATTATCATCAAAGCAGAATCAATTAATAATCCATAATCAAACGCAAGATACAGCACAGTAATACCAATAGTGTAAATAAAAAGCAGCCGCCATAGCGTGTGTTTCGTGTTGAGTTTTACACTCATAAAGCATAACAACTGCAAAATGCTGTTAAGCCAAACAATATCGCTATTAAGTGGTAGACAAACAATTAAAAGGCTCAAGGAGGACCAGATAAACCCCAGGCGAAGTAATATAATTAGAAATGCAATATTGCCGATTAAAAAGGGAACAACAATCGGGAGGTTCACTGCCATAGAATTTGCAATAAAGCCCAGCAGTGAGGTTGTGATAAAAAACCACATGCGTCTGGACGAGAATGGCAAAGAGCAATTTAGCCTTTCAAGAAACGTTTGTATTATTGTTGTTGGATAACGCATTTAGTATGCACACGTTATTATTGCATGTAATCGTTTCATCAGTTTTCCTCCGGAAGTGGCTGAGCGATAACAATAGGCTCAACTTGAATCAAAAGTTGCTCTTGGTGTTTGGCTTGGTAACGTACCAGGTTATTTAGCGAGCTTTGACTAACAGTATGTCCTTTGGGTAGCAACAGCATGTGTTTCCGATTGTATAAATTGTGTGTTAGCCGCATACCTACAGTAATTTGTTCTACAGAAAGTCCTTCTTCAATTCTATTGTCGTTAACAATCCCATTGTTTGATATTAGTTTGCCAAGTGCGGCTATTACGGTTGGGTCATAGACGCTACCTTGTTGCATTTGTAATACTGCGTAGGCCTCTTGTCTGGTATGACGTTTTGCGTTGAGTTGTTGATAAATGGCCAACCAAAAGTCTCTTGCAACAGCGAGAATGCGTGATCCAATAGGAATGTCTTCCGCAACTTTTTGCATCGGCTCTCCTGTGCCATTAAAACGCTCATATTGGTTAGAAATAATTTCGCTTACACCATTAAGGTGAACAGCGGGTGCCAACATGTCTTCAGCTAATTGTGGGTGTTGTAAAAAAAGCCGTCTATCTTGGCTGTCTAATTTATAAAAGGGGGTATTGATACAATGTGCTGGCAATCCAAGTTTGCCTAAATCGCAGTAAAGCCCGGCTTTGCCGATAAATTCTCTATCTACCGAGTTTAAACTCATAATGCTGGCGAGATTAGCACTGGTTTCACTTACATTTTGTGCAAACTTACCGCTTAACGCTGGATTGATACTAATGATGTTGTAAAGCACTTCTAACGTCGCTTTTTGTTCATTTTCTCGTGTTACAGCAAGTTGTTTAAATTGATGCAATGTTTTTTTCAACTGTGCAGTACGTTGATGCACCATCTCTTCAAGGCCATGGTTTAATTCCTTAAGTTGTTTGTTCTGTGCTGCGACCTTTGCAGTGAGGCGTTTATTTGCTGTCACTAAGCGAAACATCTCTAACCCATCTTCTACCTGTGAAAGTAGTTCAGCGTTATCCCAGGGTTTTTGAATATAGCGGTGAATTTTCCCAACATTAATTGCGCTTACGGTTGATGCTAAATCGGAATAGCCGGTCATTAAAATGCGGTAGGCATCGGGTTGCAGTATCGCTGCTTGTGCTAAAAACTCTGCGCCAGTCATATTGGGCATGCGCATGTCAGAAATAATTAAATTAACTTTCTCTTTTTGCATAAATTCAATAGCTTGCTGGCCGCTTGATGCTTGCAGAAGTTTGACATTTTTAGACATAAATAAGCGTTGCAACGACTTCAATATACTCGTTTCATCATCGACACATAAAATTACTGGCAGCAAAGTTGTCTCTGATTGGCTCATAAGATCCTCAAATGTCTCATTTGTCTCTTTGTTAAAGTTATGCTATAACTGTTCAATGATCAAGTTTTATTATGGAATATAGTTAATGAAGACATTGCGGCCAGGAGAAATTGCACAGTATTGCGATGTGCATCAGCGGACGGTGAGTCGTTGGATTGCCCAAGGGCAGTTAAAAGGACATAAGTTGCCAGGAAGAGGAAATTACCGGGTATTGCTGAACGATTTTATTCTATTTCTGCAACAACAAAATATGCCCATTTCCGATGACTTTATCAAAGCCAACCGTGAGGAAGCAGACCAAGAAATAAGCACCAAACGAATATTAATTATTGATGACGAACCTGAAATTAGAAACGCAATCAAACGTGTTTTGCTGCCTTGTGGCCACGATATTATTTTAGCTGCTGATGGATTTCAGGCCGGCGTTAAAATTCTGTCAACCAAGCCAGATTTAGTCACACTGGATTTATCTATGCCCGGACTTGATGGCTACGAGGTGCTACAGTTTATCCGCCAGCAACCTGAAACCACAAATATAAAAATTGTGGTAATTTCGGGCTTGTCAGACGTTGGCCTTACTAAAGCGCTGAGTTTGGGGGCCGACGTGGCATTGTCTAAGCCGTTCGATAACACCCACTTACGTGATGTTGTCAATAAACTATTAACTTAAGTGGTATTGATATGCCAAATAAACTCTTAATAGTTGATGATGAGCCTGCCATTTTGCGGTCATTAGCTCGCGTTTTTACCCGAGAGGGTTACAGTGTTTTTACGGCGGACAGTGGCAATGCTGCGCTTGAAATTATGCAATTGGAAGCCTGCCAGGTGGTGATTTCAGATTTCAGGATGCCGATAATGGATGGCGCCGCGCTGTTAGCTGAAATTAAGATATTATACCCAGCTAGCCTTTGCATCGTGCTCAGTGGATTCGCTGATTTTAATGCGGTACTGGCCTTACTTAATTCAGGTTCTGCATTTCGTTTCTTACAAAAACCGTGGGATGAAACCACCTTGCTCGTTGAGGTCGCTGAGGCTTTTCGAACTTATGATGAAACACGCGACGAAAAAATAATCACGCAGCTAATGGCCAGCAGTGCCGATGGTTTAGTTGAGGTATTTGCTGGGGGGCAATTGGGGAGGGTAAATGGTATCGCAAAGAACTTACTTAAATTAAATGATGTAAACCATTCAACCTTTGTTGAGCTTTTTTCACCAGTCTCAGACGACGGGGTGGCTCATCTTCTTGACAGCCCAACAGGGCATGCAGTTTTAAAGACTGTTGCTGGTAGAGAAATTGAAGCCTTTGTCAAAATTGTGTATGAACATTCGAGGGTGTTGCAAGTGCTGTTGGTTGATGATGCTGAACCGGTATTTTCAAGCCTTATAAATTTACCTGCTGTTTTGGATCAAAAATCAATTCTGTGCTCTGCTGATGTCCACCTCCAAGCTGGAACGCCGTTTGCTATGGTAGCGATACAGCTTAAAAACTATGGGTTTTGGTCTGAGATGGTAGGGTTCTCGGAAGCGGAAGCTTTATTTGAGGACATTTCAGCCGTTTTGCTAAAACAAGCCAGCAAAATTTCAGCATTAATGGGGTATTTGGCGAACGAGCAATTTGTTTTGCTGCTGGACAATATTTCCGCTGAGCTGGATGTGCATGCAAAACTTGCTGCGTTAATAGAGCCATTTGGTCCGCTAAATTATACTAAAAGTGCTGTCCGGGTGGAATTCGTTATAACGTATTGTATGGCACCTGAAGATGGTCAATCAGGTCGTCAACTTTTAAATAACGTATTAATTTTAAACAGATTGCACGCAAATGGGCATGCTAACTTTTTTATGCGTTATGACGCCTCGATGATTGAACGTAAAAGAAGCCAGTTGCTTATAAGTGAAGCCTTGTTTTACGCCATTGATAATGAGCAGCTTTTTTTGCATTACCAACCAAAATTTGATCTTAAACAGCGAAAAATATGCAGTTGTGAAGTGTTATTACGTTGGCAGCATCCCTCTTTGGGTTTTGTATCTCCTGCGGTTTTTATTCCAATAGCTGAACAAGAGGGGCAAATTGTTGAGTTGGGTTATTGGGTGCTTCAGCGTGCTTGTATGGCCATTTCGAATTGGAGCAAGCAAGGGGTTCAACTGGATAAAGTTGCGATTAACATATCCGGCAAACAATTGGCGCAAGACGATTTTATTCCTCGTGTGGAGACATTATTAGCCGGGTTTGATATTGAAACCTCGCTGCTTGAGTTTGAATTGACGGAAACGTGGTTAATTGAAAATCTTGAGCAGAGCATTGAAAAACTTAGCAGGTTAAAAAAAGCCGGAGTCAGTATTGCTATAGATGATTTTGGTACTGGCTATTCATCATTGTCATATCTATCCAAACTACCAATTGATGTTATTAAGATTGACCGGTCTTTGATTACTGACATTGCTCAAAATCTCAATACGCAAAGTATGGTTGCCAATATAACACGTATGGCGCACGACATGAGTATGCAGGTCGTTGTCGAAGGGGTTGAGACGTTGGAGCAACTTAAAATGTTGGAGCAACTTAACTGCGATGTTATTCAAGGCTTTTTGATTGCCAAGCCGCAATCTGAGCAAAGCTTTATACATTTTGTTGGTATTGCAGGGGCTGGGCTTGCTTCTCTGATGGAAGGCCAATAACTATGCTAAATATTTTGTTTATTGACGATGACAGCTTTATGCTCAAGGCGCTACAGCGCACGGCGCGTCGGTTAAAGCCTGATTGCCAGTTTTTTCTCTGTGAGCAAGCTTCATTTTGGCAGTCCGCGCTACCCGAAGGCGTTGTGCCTGATGCAGTATTTTGTGATTTTTTAATGCCACAAAAAAATGGTGATAAAATTCTCGAAGAAATTGAGAGCGTTTATCCTTCTACAGTGCGAATCCTTTTAACCGGTGACACAGCTGAAGATGTTGTTAGTCGGGCGACTGAGGTTGCGCATTTTGTTTTGAGTAAGCCGTTTTCTGAAGATGATCTAAATCATGTGTTTAATTGTTTAGAACGATTAAATGCACTTAACTTTAGTCCGGAACTAAGGGAGAAATTAGGTCGAGCTCAGTATTTTTTTGCATTGCCTGAATCTGTCAGCAAGCTAAGATCGTTATTTTCACAGACCGATGTTGATGTCTCTGACGTTGCAGAACTTATTAGCCATGAAACCTTGATTGCGGCAAAGCTAATTCAGTTAGCAAACTCGGCATTTTTAGGCTATGCGCGACATACAGCTTCGCTTGTTGAGGCAATAAAGCGTTTAGGTTTACGACTTACTGAAGCAATTATTGTTGCTATGTCGATAGAGCAACTAGCGTCTTCTAAAGTGCCAGCAGCTTCGCATAAACGATTTAGTGCCTGGGCGTTTAGTTATGCTAATGCCTGTCGGCAAAACAGTAAATTGCTTGGTTTTAATATGGAAATGCAAGATTTCATCTCTGTGGCAGCACTGTTAACTGGGGTAGGGCATTTAACATTGGCAGCAGAAAAAGCCAGTTATAGCCCACAACCGATTAATTTGGATGAAGGGCTTAGGGTCGATGATGCCACGTTAGTGACAGCATATTTATTGACTTTGTGGGGGTTTTCGGCCGAGTTATGCCAACTCGTCTTACTTCAAGATAAACCCGATTTTACAGTGACAGGCCTTGATATTAAAACGCTTTGTTTGGTTATGTTTGTGGTTAAATTTAAACTGTCGGGTCAATTAAATACGGAGAATGAACAAAGATTACAAGCTCAGATTATCGACCCTTCAATTAAAAAATGGTTAACTCACACTCTTTAGCTTTACTCTTCTGTACAGATGTCTTACATCGGCAAAACAACAGATGGTAAGCGTTGTAGTGTTGAGTTAACACTGTAATATCAAAGACTAGCGGTCGCGGCTGCTAGAAAAACGGTTAATAATAGATCGGACATGGGCAACGGTTTCAGCCAGTTGTTTACTTGCATCAAGTGCTGAATTTGCTGAGGTATGCGTGGCAGAGGTGCTATCGGCAATTTCGACAATTTGTTGATTAATATGTTCCGCAACCGTGCCTTGTTGCTCAACTGCGGCAGACATTTGCTCTGTCAGGCTGGTTATAGTGCGCACAGAGTCCCGAATATTAGCCAGTGCATCACGGGTATGTTCCACTGTTGTCACACCATGTTTCGCAGCTTGTTCACCTTTTTCTGATACGCCTACTGCACTCATAGCACGTGCTGTGAGTACCTCAACAATTTTATGTATTTTGTCGGTTGATTCCCGCGTTTTCGACGCTAATGAACGGACTTCGTCGGCAACAACACTAAAACCACGGCCTTGTTCTCCGGCTCTGGCCGCTTCTATAGCCGCATTAAGTGCCAGCAAGTTTGTTTGATCTGCAATGGTTGAAATCAGATTGGCGGCTTGACCAATTTCGCTAGTCGACTCTGCCAGTTCCCGCACAGTATTAGCAATACTGGCCACTGAATCGCTTAATGCATCAATCGCGGTTTTGGCGTCATTAGCCAGTGTAGCACCTTCGGTTACACTGCTAAGTGCGTCCCGTGCGCTGCCCGCATTGGTTTGTACATTGCCCGCTACTTCTTGAATAGCCGCCGACATCTGTGTGATAGCTGACGCAATTTGCTGCGTTGCATGGCTTTGCTGGGCTACAGCTGCCGACGTTGATTCAGATTCAATTTGTGTATTTTTCACAATAGTGTCAAGCACCGCTGCGGCATCTGCAATTCGGGTTAAAGCGGTTCGATTTCTGGCAATTTCACAAGCAAGCGCCAATTTAGCTTGTGCTTTAGCGCCAGCGTCAGCAAAATAGGTCTCTGCTACAACACTATTGGTATAAGATTCTGGGCTAATGGTGAAGATATCGCTGAACTGTTGTTGTTGGGTATAAGCTAACCAAAGCGCCGAAAGTGCTGTGGTACTTAATGCAATAATCCCAGCGGTGGTATCATACAAAGTAAAAAAGCCCGCAGAGGCGATAATACCCGGTACAAGTACCGATGACACAGATTGCAGGCCATGCGCTGTTCGACTGATTATTGATAAGTTAGACTTGCCGTCGCGGATACGCGCATAGGCTTTTTCAGCGCGGTCTTTTTCTTCTGCACTGGCGCAGACACGAACTGACTCAAATCCTACAACGCTTTTACCTTCAAACACGGGGGTTACAAAAGCGCTAACCCAATAGTGATCTCCATCTTTACGTCGGTTTTTTACCAATCCCATCCAAACACGGCCGGCTGAAATGGTCTGCCACATTTCTTTAAATACTGCCGCTGGCATATCGGGGTGGCGAATCATATTGTGCGGCTTGCCAATCAGCTCATCTTTATTGAAGCCACTGACATCAATAAAAGCCTGATTGCAGTAAGTGATATTGCCCTTTGCATCGGTCCCGGAAATCAACCGTGCTGTTGCTGCAAAGCTGTATTCTCTGTTAGTGACAGGTTGGTTGTTTCTCATAAGTGTCCTGTATAAGTCGAAAAATATATTAAAAACATACTTTTATAAAAAGTAGTATAGCTGATTAAATTAAGGCTGCTATTGAACTTTCGTCAAGTTAACCGTCTTTTAGGGTGAGTATTAGCAGGCAACACTTAAAGCGTCATCGTCGAACTAAACGCGGCTTTATTAACCTGAAAGTTGTTTTGGTACTGCGACAGATCAAAGTTGAACCAATCCAACCAAACTACAATGCAGCAACTTTCGTTCATTCAGGTTACTTTGTTATGCAATGCGATCCCGCGCTAATCCGTAAATACAATATTAATGGCCCACGCTACACCTCGTACCCAACCGCATTAGCAATGCAGCATAATTTCGACCCGTGCCATGTACAGCGGGCTATTGCATTGTGCTCAGATGACCTGAGCCTTTATTTGCACATCCCATTTTGCCAGCAACTTTGTTACTACTGCGGCTGCAATAAAATCGTTACTCGTCACCAGCATAAAGCCGATATCTATTTACAAGCACTCGAGCAAGAGATGCTTTGTTATGCCGCGCGTATTGCAGGTAAGCATATTAAACAGGTGCATTTAGGTGGTGGTACGCCAACCTTTTTAACTGAGCTGCAATTAACCCGGCTTATTGTGTTGATCCATAAACATTTTACCCTCAACGCCGATGCTGAATTAAGCATAGAAATAGATCCCCGTAGCTGCAGTGATGACAAGCTGCGCTTTTTGCACAAATTAGGTTTTAACCGAGTGAGTTTTGGTGTGCAGGACTTGGATGAAAAAGTGCAAATTGCGATAAACCGGGTGCAAGATACCGATTTAATACGCCGGCAAATGTTACTGTGTCGTGAAATTGGTTTTGCATCAGTTAATTTGGATTTAATCTATGGCTTACCGTTTCAGCACCCTGATAGCTTTGCCCAAACACTGGATACTATTATTCAGTTGAACCCTGATCGCATTTCACTGTTTAGTTATGCCCATCTGCCTGAGCGTTTTGCGGCACAACGAAAAATCCCTGATGCCAGTTTGCCGGATGCGGCAACTAAGCTGCAGTTGCAAACTATGGGTATTGAGGCTTTTGGCAAAGCGGGATATCAGTTTATTGGCATGGACCACTTCGCAAGGCCTGACGATGCCTTAGCAAAGGCACAACAAAATGGCACGTTACAGCGTAATTTCCAAGGGTACACAACGGCAGGCCAAGATACGCTAATCGGGCTTGGTGTCTCAAGTATTAGCCAGGTAAGTGGTGTACTGTGGCAAAATGTTAAAACCTTACCAGAGTATTACCAGATGGTAGCGCAACTGCAATTACCAATCGAGCGTGGTTTTTGTTTGAATGATGACGATAAAATTCGGGCAGCGTTGATTAGTCAGCTGATTTGTCACTTTAAACTTGATACGTCAGCATTTTGCCAGCAGTGGGGTATTACCGCCTTTTGGCACTATTTTGCCGATGCATTAACCCTATTGCAGCCGTTTATGGAGGATGGATTGGTCGAGATATACGCAGAGCGGATAAAGGTCACAGGTAGCGGCCGGCTTTGGGTTCGTAGTATTTGTGCTTGCTTTGATGCGTACTTAAACCAAGGCCAGCAACGATACTCTAAAGTCGTATAATTTTAGCTGCGCAGGTGTCTGCAATTGAGCCTGTACAGCACATCTAGCGCATCGCTACTGGCCGCAAAGGCGCTGCTGAGCTGCGCTGTACCGGTTCGGAGGTGGTGTTCGGCTTGTTGGCGCAGTGAGGAGCTTAATGGTGGAGGTGTTGTTTGGTCAGTCATGCAAGTCTGTGCTAACAAAAAGTCGTACTGCAGTATAGGCTTAATCGTCGGCACAGGACACTGAAATTGCCTGTGGCTGCGTCTGATAAAACGTCACCGCAATCATTTTGCCGTTATTGCTGGTTACTGCCATTTGCCAGCCTTGATGCTCACAAAGCCGTTTAACAATAGATAATCCAAAACCAACGCCAGTAATTTAGCGCTAGGAAGCGTAGTTCTAGCTGGAATGTCGTTGTAAATTCCACCATTTTAAGTAACAATGCGAATAATTTGTATTTCCATGTTGGAGCGATGTGCATGATGTCACTTTGGGACACTGCCGGTGGCCAGACGGTAACGGTTACAACGCTGGATGCAGGCTTGGATCAGGCTGTTAGCAGCAGGCTACGTGAAATGGGGCTGGATAATGGTTTGCCTGTATTGTGTTTGCGCCGAGGCCCTTTCAATGGTGCATTGGTGGTTGCAATAGCCGATTGTGTGTATTCGCTAGAGCAAAAAGTTGCCAGTAAAATTCGGGTTAAACCCCTGTAGTAGCCACTGTTTAGTCAGTAATGTTGTGCCGGCGTTTACACCGGTAAGCCTTGTCATTTCGCAGGTTTTTTATGAAGCGTATTATATTGGTCGGAAAACCCAACTCCGGCAAAAGTTTGTTGTTTAATCAGTTAACAGGCTTACGCCAAAAAGTGGCTAATTTCCCTGGGGTTACGGTAGAGCTTAAATCAGGCCGGTTTGACCAATATCAGTTAGTCGATTTCCCCGGTGCATATTCAATGAGTACGCTCACGCGTGATGAAGATATCGCGGTAGAAAAAATCAATCAGGCATTATTGGACCAGGACACGTCGCTGATTATTTGTAACCTTGACGCCACCCGGCTGCAAAGTAGCCTGATGTTTGGCATGCAAATGCAAGCATTAGCGCATCAGTATGGTAAGGCACTGGTATTTGCCCTGAATATGATTGATGAGGTTACGCGCTTTGGTCATCAAATAGACGTAGCGGGGCTAAGTCGTGATTTAGGTGCACCGGTATTTGCATTGTCAGCCAAGACATTAGATGGCATAGCCGAATTTAAAACGGCAGTAATACAATTGGCCACTGAGGCTGATAGCAGCAATTTAAACACTGTCGCGCTTCCACCGTTGGATTACAGCGTGCAGGTAAAGCAAAGCCGCTTGCTGGCAACGCAATATGGAATGCCGTCTTCTGTTGTGTTGAAAAAGCAAAATGCTATTGATGCTTTTATGCTAAATAATGTCAGCGGAGGCATCGCATTCTTATTAGTGATGTTTTTGTTATTTCAAAGTATTTTTACCTTTGCTACACCGCTGATGGATGCCGTTGAAAATGCTATTGGTGTCAGCGCAAGCTTTATTACCGATTTAACCGGCCCGGGTATGCTGGCTGATTTTCTTAATGATGCCTTGTTTGGTGGTTTGGGATCCTTTTTAGTATTTGTGCCACAAATAATGGTGTTAACGTTAATTATCGGCGTGTTGGAAGACAGTGGTTACCTTGCGCGGGCGGCGTTAATTTGCCATCGGCCGCTTAGCTATTTTGGCTTGTCCGGCCGCAGTTTTATTCCGTATTTATCAGCACATGCCTGTGCTATTCCGGCTATTTTAGCGGCGCGTACTATTGAATCACCCCGAAAGCGCCTTATTACTATGTTAACTGTGCCGCTAATGTCATGCTCAGCGCGTTTACCGGTATATGCGTTGCTGGTAGCGGTGTTAATCCCTGATACCCGTTATTTGGGCGGCATCGTTAACTTGCAGGGCGTGGCCTTCTTTGGCTTATATCTGTTTGGTATCGTTACGGCATTGCTTGTTAGCCTGTTGCTGTCTCGCTCGGCAGTGACGGATAATGAAAAATCCGATATGCCCTTTATTCTTGAGCTGCCAAGTTATCGGTTTCCCCACTGGAAACCGCTAATACACCGCGTACTTAGCAGTGCCAAACAGTTTATTTATCGCGCTGGCCCGGTTATTTTTGCGGTATCGCTTGGGATCTGGCTGCTAGGGTATTTCCCTACCTCCGCCGGCGGTTTACAAGACTCTTATCTT
>Ga0100394_1000827_pt1 | contig 25600 bp, 25 predicted proteins | sample CryGeymeta201518_FD_81549 | JGI IMG/M metagenome (GOLD analysis project Ga0100394, IMG submission 81549) | Groundwater microbial communities from Crystal Geyser aquifers in Utah, USA - Crystal Geyser metaG 2015-18 | ecosystem: Environmental > Aquatic > Deep subsurface > Groundwater | place: USA... | reverse complement strand
CTGCAGGCATAAGAAGCACCTGAATCTTGCCCCCCTTCTTCGAGGCATCTATTGCATTAAGGATAAGGTTCAGAAATACCTGGCGAAGCTGCTGACTGTCTCCGTGGACACGGGGAAGATACCCGGTTGACTGAAGCTCTATCTTCATCCCTGAGAGTTTGAGCTGATTGGATGCCAGGGAAACGGTTTCCTTAAGCATTTTCTCAAGGTCAAGCGGTTCCACATGTGAAGTGCTTTCCCTCGCAAAATCAAGAAGATTACTTATTATAGCCTTGGATCGGCCCGCCTCTCCGACAACGTCCTTGAGCATATCAATCCGCTCCTCATCGGATAGCCTCTTGTAATCCTCGAGCAGCATGTGGGCCGTAAGCGTGATATTATTGAGAGGATTATTGAGTTCATGAGCCACTCCCGCAGTCAGGGTCCCTACCGCCCTCATCTTATGAGACTGGACAAGCACTGCCTCCCTGCTTTCCAATTGAAGTATCATTTGATTGATGCCTATGGCCAGATCTGTGAACTCATCTCTGAAACGCCTTGCCGGTGTTATAGGTGTGAAATTACCAGAGGCGATCCTTTGCGCATAGAGCGAGAATCGGTTGATTGTGCCCAATATTCTCCTTCCCAGCAGATAGGCGTTGACCAGAAGCAAGGCGAGCAGGAAAGCAAGGGCGTAAACGTGAATTGTTCTTGACCGGAGAATGGTCTCTGAGAGCGATTCCTTCTCCTTCTTCATAAGCTCCTGCCCGTATGAGACCATCTTCTGTCCCTGCTCTCTCAATTCCACCTCTATTTCCTTGATCTTTTCTCTATAGGAAATATTGTCCGCCCTTCCCCTCTCAAGTTCCGCCAGAACCTTGAGCAGAGTCTCATATCTTTCCAAGTTTTTAGTTATCTGGGAATGCCTTACCTGTCCCAGTATCCGTATGAGTTCATCTTCATCGCCGGCATAAATTGTCTTTGCGCTGTAAACGTTTTCAAGCGCATCGCTAAGGTTCGTGCCGTAAAGAAAAAAGTTCTTCTCATACCTTCTTGCCTGCTGTACCTCCAGCATATAGTCGTTTACGATTTCAAGGAACCTCTGTTTTTTCTCCACTTCATGGCTTACAAATATTAGAATTGCCCCCGTTGCTGCGGCGAAAAGAAATACCAGAAGAAAACTGAGATACAACTGCATCCGGAAGGTATAACGTGGCCGGGCAAGAAGACCCTTCTTGGCGGATTCGGCCGCCTTGATGCGCTCATAGTGACCTTCAAGGGTGACCGGAGCAGCGCCTTCGGAATCTACGGCGTCTTTCTTTTCGCTTTCTCTCACAAGGATCACCTCCGCTACTGGGTCACTGAATTCTGAAGCGGAGTCCCCAGCGCCTCTGCGGCCTTCGCGATGGCCTTTCTGAGTTCCTCCGGGGTAAAGGGCTTTGCTATGAAATCATAGGCACCCTTTTCCATCGCCTCCCTTGCCAGGGCCATCATCGCATAACCCGTAATCATGATGACCTTTGTCCGGGGAGACTTCTTCTTCACCCGCTCAAGGACCTCTATGCCGTCTATCTCGTCCATGCGGATATCGGTAACCACAATGTCGAAGGTCTTTTCGTCTATCCTCTGAAGGGCCTCTCTCGGGTCTTCAAAGACCTCCACCTCGCATCCCATCCTTTCCACCGCGGGTTTAAGCCTCTTACCCACTATGGGTTCATCATCAAGCATCAGGACAATTACCTTCTTATCCATCTCAGCCTCCCTCCCAAAAAACACATACGTTAAGAAAAATGCCTATTTAAATACGGTTCAGCGCAGACTCTCCGCTGCCTGTCTCAATATATCATTCACGATGTGAACCTCAACGAAGTTGACCCCGGGGATTTTTCCAACCATCTCCTTTATTATCAAAGCCTTCTTCTGTTTTTCCCGTTTCATCCCCTTGGTTATCACAACAACAGTGGGGCCGTTCGCCCTGACCTGAGCGTCCGGGAAACGAGGAAACAGAATAGTTCTTGCCTCTGCCGCGGTTTCCTCGTCCTTGAGGCACTTGAGGGAATAGCTCATAGCCTTGAATTTCTTGTATCCGACCGCCTCGGCAATGGACTTCACGGCCTCGTTTATCTCTATCTTGTTGAGGCTTATCACCATATCATAGTTGGAGGGATCGGTCTCATCCAGAGAAAAGGCCTTTAGCGACCACCTTTTTCTAGCGTTTTCGTTGCGGCCAATGAGCTTTTCCATGGCATCTCCGGAAAGGTCCTTTCCCGGAGCAAGTTCTTTGCCGAGGACTTCCGGATTGGAAAGAACCCTCACCTTCAACACATGGCTCACCCCCAATACGTATAGATGGGCCGCAAGACCGTGGCATACCACATTGTCTTTAAGAAACTCCCCGATAACCTTCTTTTCGATATGAGCAAGGTAAACCGCCTGATCCCTTGCCGACATACCAAGGGCGGACGGGGTCTTTTCAAGGGCCTTCAAGAGTTTTTCCTCCGAGATTCCGGAGCCGGCAGAAATTTCCTTAAGAATTTCCCGGTCAAGGTAGCGGTACCCAAGCCTTTTGGAAATCTTTTCGCCTATCTCTCTTCCCATCCTGTAGGAATCTGATGAAATTGCAATGATCGTCATTGTTGCCTCCTTTCAAGTCGGATTTTCTCCCGTAGGCACATGCTGCTGTATGTCGTTGCCGCAAAAGGGCCGCGCAATTCTTAAACGGAACCCGGCGGGGCATTTCCATCCGCATGAACCTCTATGCTGTTTATTCCCCCGATAGTGGTTTCAAGCGCGCCGACGGCCTTTCTGATTTTTTGGGCATGCCTCCCTCCAGAGGCCGAATGAATAATTACATTGCCGTATTCACTTAAAACCATCACCTCGGGGAATTCTTCTATCAGCGCCGCCTTCACAGCGCACGCCGTCACTAGGTCTTCCATCTTTTGCTGGGAGGCTGGAGTGGTCTTGAATGCCTCTCTTTTCGCGGCGTCGCAAACAATATCCACGGCATCGGCTATGGAGAGCCTATCAACCTTCACTACCAGGTCATAGAGGGAGCTGTCCCATGGATCAACTCCGTAGAGGCTTTGAGTCCATTTCCTCCTTTGTTCGTCATCGGCGATTATCGCTGAGCGCGCCTTTTCCAGTGTGATGCCCTCCCTCTGAGCTTCCATGGCCGACCGTCTGTCAATATCCGCTATTATCCTCACCTTTACCACGTGGGGTATACCCCTCAGAAGCAGGTGCCCGGCCAGACCGTGATATACCACGTTGTCACTTCTTACCCTGGATACCAGAGCACTTCTGATATAGGCAATATAGGTCTCCTTCTTCCTTCCTCTTCTTTCAAGGATGGAAGGAGCATCGTGGATGGCCTTCACCAGCTTTATCTCATCCACCTCATACCGGTCGCTCGCCTCCAGCAAAATGTCCCTGCTGACACAATCGTAATGAAGGCAAGCCGCAACCTTTTCAGCCACCTCTTTTCCGCTGCTGTATGATCCTCTCGATATCGTTATGATGCACATATCAACGCCTCCATTCAGGGATAGATTTTACACAGTCACATGACATTGCATTCGTTGGCCGGTCGCCCCCTAGTAAAAGAGGTAGATCATGGCGATCATGACCACAAGAAACATGGCACTAACAACGGTGCCTGCCTTCATGAAGTCCACGCTCCTGTAATGTCCCGGCCCCATGTAGAGGGCGTTCACCTGGTGGGTGGGAAGGATGAAGGAGTTGCTCGTAGCCAGCCCCACCACCAGCGCCGCCATGCGCGGATCTCCGTTAGCCGCTGTCGCCATGTTGACGACAAGCGGAACCAGGAGGACCGTAGCACCTACATTTGAAATCACGAGAGTGAATACCGTTGCAAGAACACCTATGACGGCTAGGAGCACAATCGGAGAAACCGTTCCTATAGCGCCCAGAACCGCGTGCGCGATCCAAGCGGCTGTTCCTGTTTTTTCGGTCGCGATACCTAGCGGTATAAGGCCGCCTAGGAGAAAAATAGTTCGCCAGTCAACGGATTGATATGCCTCGTCTATACTTAGAACTTTTGTTACGATCATTCCTATGGCCCCTGCCATCAGACAAACGGAGAGCTGAATCTTGAACACCAGGATCATCACCAGGGAAGCCGCCAGCCATGCAGTTGCCAGGATCGCCTTTTCAGGTCTCATAAGTTCAACATCTATAGGGGTGGTAAGAAGAAGAGTCCGATCTTTCTGAAGTCCCTGCAGCCTCTTCCAGGAGCCGTGCAGCAGAAGGGCGTCGCCCACTCTGAGAGCCATATCTCCGATATCGCTTCTGTAGATATCGCCCTCCCTGTAAATTGCAAGCGGTGTGGCCCCGAACCGCCTGTGAATATCATATTCGTTTATGGTCTTTCCGACAATCGGAGACCTGGGGGGAACGACCGCCTCGACGGTCCCCGAGCTGTGCTCGGCAAGCTCCTCCTTGAAGACCTCGACATGATCCTTAAGAAGCATCCCCTCCGCCTCGGCCATGCGTCTTACGTCCTTTTCCTTGCCGCACAGGGCGATATCCACATCGCTTCTTATCTCCACATCCGGCTCCGGGTTAAGAATCTTGAAGTCTGGAGGTGCCACCAGAGACACAACATTTACCAGGTAACGCCTTCTCAGATCACCCACCATGACAGGATCCCTGTAAAGGGTGAAATCCGCAGGTGTATGAAGCTCAAAGGTCTCTCCTATCATTTGAGAGATATCCTCGGACTTTGCCAGCGAGGCAGTCTCTCCTGATTCCGATTCGCCTCTCGGCAGTATGAAGCGGCCTAAAATAATGAAAATGGCTATCCCGCTACCCACAAGGGCAAGCCCAATGGGGGTCACATCAAAAAGGCCGAAGGGTTTGAGGTTGAACGGCACCAGAAGGTCATTTAAAAGGATAAGGGGGCTCGATCCCACCAGCGTTACTGTGCCCCCCAGGATAGCGCTGAAACCGATAGGCATTAAAAGTCTGCTTATAGGAATCTTGAGGGTGCGGCTTACCCTTTGGACGGCAGGAAGGAAAAGGGCGGCTGCCCCCACGTTCTGCATAAAGCTGGAGATGACAGCCACTGCAAGGCATATCGCTATGATGATGCGGGAAGCGCTGTTGCCGGCTATCCTAAGCAGTGGCGTCACCATCCTGTTAACAACTCCTGTCCTGTCAAGGCCTGCCCCTATGATTATGACCGCAATAATGGAGACTACGGCGTTACTGCTCAAACCAATGAAGGCTTCCTTGGGAGTGACAAGACCAAGGAGCGGAAGCCCCACCATGACCAGTATCGCCACAACATCCACGCGAACCCACTCCACAATGAAAAGAAACACCGCTATTCCGATGATTGACATCACCATTATCATTTCAAGCGTCAAAGGCTTCATTCAAAAAACACCTCATAAATTAGATTTGCTCCAAGCCCTATCTTGGAGATTCTCTTTCCTGCCTCTTTGGCCCGACTGTAACAATCGGGCACTCGAGCTTTGCGCTCAACCTGCTCAACCAGTGGCTCTTTAATCCCTGTCCGCATTCCTGAAGATCCTCGCTGCTACCCCAAACTATTGTCTGAAAGGGTGGCCTTTCTGCCAGAAACTTGAGAAACTCCTCCGCCGGGCTCCCTACCCTGATTGCCGTTCCAAGGGTAATGCCCTTCTTTAGAAACTCGCTTCCCCTTTGAGACAGCTCTCTTGATATGCGCTTTTCTATCTCCATTAAGGCCGCCCGCTTGGTTCCCAAAAGAGACCTCTCCTGAAAGGGCATCTCAATAAGCATGAGAAGGGTCACCTCGGAATCCATCCGCAGGGCGAGACCCCTTGCAAAATCAAGCGCCTCAGGGCAGATCTTTTCATTTTCGAAAACAACGAGAAGCCTTTGAAACATGGCAGCGAACTCCCTCCTCTGCAAGCCGCGCTGCAAAAGGCATTCCCTGTAGGTACTAACTTGACTTTATTGTGTTATTATTAAGATTGAAGACTCTAAAGGCTATGAAAAGGAGAAGATGTTGTTTCAGGCTAGATGAGTTTTGAGATAAAAATGCGCTAAAATCGCATCAATAAAGGATAAATCAATATGTTTCATAATCGAACATGGATGTTGCATTAGCGAAAGGATCACTCCAGATCGTATTTTTTCATTCTCCTCCACAGGGACGCACGATCAATGCCCAGTACCCTTGCGGCGTCTCCTTTCACTCCGCCGCTCAGATGGAGCACATGCCTTATGTAATCACGCTCCAGCTCCTCAAGAGTCATGAGATGGGAATCGGGGCGCTCGAAGATATGGAGATCAACCCGCTCAAGGTCTTCCGGAAGATCTCGCGTCCGGATCGTGTGGCCGTCGCAGAGGGCCAGAGCCCTCTCCATAATGTTTTCAAGTTCCCTGACATTGCCCGGATAGGCATAATTTACTAGGATATTCAAGGCATCCGAGGCTATTGCCTTCACGGTTTTTCCGGTCCTGCGCTGGAATTTAGCTAGAAAATGGTAGGCCAGAAGAGCTACGTCTTCTTTTCTGTCAGCGAGACTCGGGAGGTTAATGTTAACTACATTAAGCCTGAAATAGAGGTCCTGCCTGAATGTCCCCTCCGTTACGGCGGTTTTTAAGTCCCTCGAAGTTGCAGCTATTACCCTTATATCGAGCGGAACTGGGCTTAAGCCTCCTACACGCATAAGCTCCCTTTCCTGTATGACCCGGAGAAGTTTTACCTGCATGGAAACCGGCATCTCTCCTACCTCATCCAGAAAAAGGGTCCCGCCGTTGGCCGTCTCTATGATACCTATCTTTCTAGTCCTGGCTCCTGTGAACGCATCCCTTTCATGGCCGAATAGTTCGTTGGCTATCAGCTCCTCGCTGAATCCCCCGCAGTTAAAAGCAACGAAAGGCCCTTCCGCCCGGCTGCTGTGGCTGTGGATGGATTTGGCAGCAAGCTCCTTTCCGGTCCCCGAATCCCCCGTAATCAGGATATTACAGTCAAGGGGGGCTATCTTTTCTATGAGTTGCTCCACCTCCCTTATTTTCACACTTTTGCCTATAAGCACGCGGCCGCTGCTTATGGATTTTTCAGCCTCATCCCTGACGCGCTTCTCTTCAAGGGCCTTCGCGACAACCTTTCTGAGAACTTCGGGGGTAAAAGGCTTTGCCAGATAATGATATGCCCCTCTCTTGGTCGCCTCCACGGCTCCCTCAAGACTGGCGTATCCTGTAATGAGGATTATCTCAGTAAGGGGAAAACGGCCCTTGACCTTCTCCACGACGGAAAGGCCGTCAAGGCCCGGCATCCTGACATCGCTTACGACAAGGTCATAAACCTTCTCATCCATCCTCTTGAGAGCCCGTTCCGGATCGCTGAAGGTGGAAACCGAGTAACCATCGTTTTCAAGTATTCGCCGGATGTTTTTGAGGGTCACAGGGTCATCGTCAATGACCAGTATATAGGCCTTAGCGGACTTTTCGGCTTCAGGCTTCATATCCTCGCTTCTGAGTCCCTTGTTTTAAATGAAATGCCCCTCACCATCCGTATGGCAGGGAGTCCGATATGAGCCATGACATATTCTCCTTTTCAATGAGGTGGTGGGCCTTCCGGTCAAAGGTCAGCCAGCAACCTCCAATATCTAAGGCAAGGGCCGCATAGCAGGCATCATATCCGGTTAGCCCCATTCTGACGAAGCGGCCTGCCTTGATAGCCAGTCCTTCAGTCATAGGCTGTCTCAAGATGCCGCCTTGCAGAATAGGAATTATACCCATCGTGTAAGCCTTGACTGCCTGAGGATGGATACGATTCAGCACTGAAAAAACCTCGAAAGCGAAAAGCTCAGGGACCGCGAATCGGTATGGTTCAGCAACAATGCGCCTGAGTACTTCATCGGCGTTGACATGGGCCTCATCTTCTATCAGCCATCTAAGGGCCACAGAGGCATCCAAGACCCAGATCATTGTCTATATCCCCTCAGAAGCCTCAACGCTTCCCCGCTCTCTATATTCCCTTTCTTCTTCCTGCGTAATGACCTGACTACCTTAAGGAAGAGCTCCTTTTCCTCATTGGCCTTGACATCAAGGAATCTTCTCTCAAAGTCCTCCGGAGTAACAAGAACAGCCCTTATCTTCCTTCCCTTGCTTATTAGAATGGGACTACCTGCGGAATTTAAGCGATCCAGTATCTCCCCCAAATTGTTCCTCAGTTTCAGTGCATTAACTTCTTCCATAATGGCTCTCCTGGACTTTCCTATGGATCAGCCTACGCTTCAGACCTGCACATGTCAACTGCATATATACCTATACATATAATTTCTAATGCCCATGAGTCAATCGCGATCCAGGATGCCCAAGGCTCTCTGTATTCAATGGTTCAAGCTGGCAGAGCGTATGGGAACCGGTTCTCAAGATATCTCCTGGAACTGCAACACGGCTGTTTTCTTTTCCTCGTCTATGTAAGGCCTGATGTCTTTCCTGGGATACTTGTCAAGATAGGAGGCATAGTGCCTTATAAGCGCATGCTCTCCCTTTTCACCCTCGAGATCACTTGCTGCGGAAAGCCGATAGAAGGAAGGATCATTGAAATTGAAGGTCTTGTTCATCTTCTTGATGAAGTCCGTGACGGAGATGGCCTTACCCACCTCTGGATTTGAACTTTTTATCTCATCTGAAAGGGTGTCAAACACTTTTAGAACAGATTCATCAAGAACTGCGTACCGCTTTTTCCCCTCAAAGACGACATTCAGGCTTACCGTACCGGAGAAGTTCTCGTTTATGAAAGAATCGGCCTTCCTGATGGGGGCATCCTTCTTGAAAAAGGTTATGTTGTTTACCTCAACCTTTAGAGAGGCAATGCCTGCGGCTCCCGCCCCGAAAAGAAACAGGGCTGAAAGAAGCACGATCCACGGATGCCTGGACGAGGCACCCACTATCCCGTCAAGAAGTCTGCCGGAGATTCTGTCCATAGAGCCTGTTCTGGCGGTTCTCTCACCGGTTACTTTCCCGCCGAACCTGACCAAGGGCGAGGGGATAAGATAAAAGGATATGAGGAGGGCAAAGAGGATACCCGCCGCAATAAAGATCCCGAAATCCCTTAGAGGAACTATGGGGTTGAATCCGAGGGATGCAAATCCGGCTATGGTTGTTGCCCCGGCTACAAGCACCCCCCTGCCTACGATCCTGAGAGCCGCGGATACGGCAGATACCCTGTCCGGCTCATGAAGGCTTTCTCTAATCGTCTCATGGACTATGTGGATGCCGTAAGCGGAACCTACTGCCACCATTAGGACCGGAATCACCGTTGACACCACGGAAATGGGCGCATCAAGCCATGCCATGGTCCCAAGACACCAGAGGAGAGAAAGTAACACGGTTATCATCGGGTATGCCACACCCGCAACAGACCTGAAGGAGGCAGCCAGAATAAGCGTGACAATAGCAATTACTATTGGAAGAAGCCTTTTCACATCCCTTGTCATGAGATCTGCGACCTCTTCATCAATCACCGGCTCTCCGGCTATGTGAACCTCGAAGCCTGATCCCCCGAAGACATCGCTGATGATCCTTTTTATCTCCAGGAGGAGAAGAGCCCTGTTTTCCTTGTCGAGATTAGGAGCGGTCCTTACAAGGATCAGGGTACTTTTTTCATCCGATGAGCGAAGGATACCATCAAAAATGGGCCAGGCTTTAAGGCGCTCTCTCAGAAAAGAAAGAGCCCTTTTATCAAGTGCATCCGCACGCTGCATGAGAGGCCCGACCCTGATCTGTTTGGGCGCGATTCTTATCTCTTTGATGATCTCTTCAGCCGAATTGATATCAATCAAACTTCTTAGCGTTTCTATGAAATCCAGAGGAAATCCCGCTTCCTCCAATTCCCTGCTTTCAGGAGCAAGGATACTGAGGAGCCCTTCAGCGCTTCTGAAGCCCCTTTCAACAAGATGATCCAGAAAGGCATCCAAATCTGGGGTAATCTTAAGATGATAGTCCCTGAACAGGCAGTGGAGGGATGCCTTACTCTCTAATTCAGGCCAAACTGTGTCTGTTTCAGCAATTGACACAACATCTTCAACCCACAAACCCCTTATCCGGCCACGCCTGTCTTTTGGAGAAGTGACGGCCTCAATCAGCCGTGAAGCCAGCCTGCCGTCTGAAGCAGCCTTGTCTGATACGAGGCGGGCAGTCTCGCTGCAAATGGACTCCATTTGGGACTGATCCAGAAAAAATGGAAATGCATCTGTGAGTGACTGCGAGAGGCTTGCAGCGTCCAGGAACTCCGAACCCAACTCAGAGGCCGAAGCCCCCTCAAGAATTCTTGAGTTAAGATAGGATGCCACTAGAAGGGCCTGCTCAATTCCGGAATCCAGGATCAAGCGGATTTTGTCCGCGGGTATGCGAAGATTTGCCTGTTTAATGCGATCTCCAGCAATTCCGATCCTTTTAAGAAGATCGTAATTGTATATCGAACCTGAGGATGAAATGGCGATGGCAATGCCTGCGGAACTTCCGAACCTTTCCTCCATATCCTGATAGAAGACCTTCACCCTGTTATCATCAGGGAGCATGAACATGAGATCGTTTTCTATACGAAGGCGCGAAAGAGACCAGGCCGCTAGTATGCTGAGCAAGGCAACAACCGAAACTACAAGCATCCAGCGTCTGGAAATCGGCATTATAAGTCTTCCAATGAAATCCATATATACTATTAACCTCTTAGCTTAAGACTGACGCGTCAGTCATTAGCAGTTTAAGCTTATGACCTAATCAAGGGCTTCAGAAGTAGCCTGCCTAACCCCCCATGTCTGTGAAGGGCACAACGAAATATGTAGATTGCTCAATCCTTTTCTCTACCAGCCATGCCCAAATGGGGCACAACGAAAGATGAAAATCACCCCCACCCCTCCCTCCCCCGTCGAGGGGGAGGAGTGAAGCGAAGGGGGATTTTCATATAAAAGTCGAATGAGCGGAATAACATCGAAGAAGGCATTCTTTTAAAGGCGTTAGACCTCACTCCTGCCCAGGGAGAGCCCGTGCAATATAAATGACGCCATTGCCTTTGAAAGTCCTTTTTCATCTATGTCCTGCTTGAGAGATAGAAAATAGAACACGCTTCTTTCAAAGAGGCCCAGCATGAATACCGCGGCCTTTTTTGCATCCTCAAATCCGAGTATTCCGCGGGCAAGCCCCACCTTTACCCTTTCCTCTATAAGTTTGAGGAAATGGAGGTATATGTCCTCGTATATCTCCTTAAAAATGCCTCCGTGCCCAACCCCTTCACGAAAGAGGATCTCGGCAACCCTTCTGTTTTCCTTGTAGATGGCGAGAAGCTCACTTATAAAGCCTGCCACCTTCGACTCTATCTCCTTTGCTGTCGCACCCTCGAAGAGTTCAGCGGTACTATGAAAAACCTCACTAAACTTCTCCATGAAGACGGAGCATATATGCCTGAAGATCGCCTCCTTGGATGGAAAGTAGAGATAGAACGTCCCCTGCGCTACTCCGGCGAAGCTCACAATATCCGATACCCTTGCCTTCTGGAAGCCGCTCCGGCCGAACACCTCAACTGCCGCCTCCACTATAAGGTCCCTGGTCGTCTCTTTTTGTTCACTGACTGACATGCCAGTCATATTAATTGCACTAAAATAAATTGCAAGGAGAAATTTTTCATTTTGGTACCAGTCTTTGCTCAGATCACAGGGAGGAGTGGAAAATCAGCAACTGCAAAATTCACAGTTTCGGCATTCCCCTACTTGATCGGGGAATCCAGTCTATCTGTAAATCAATGCGTTATCGATTCCGCCTCCCGGATCGGGGTCCGGGAAAGGCTTCGCCATAATTAAGCGTAGTCATGGTTTTGCAATTGGCTCTAAGGATGATCACTTGGAAAGCGTGCCTATTGTAATCTTATCAAGGCCTGCCAGGCCTCCCTCGCAAGTTAACATGGGTATCACGGTCTCGCCCGGGTTGGCAGAAAAAGCCGAATTGTACCCCCCTGAAAGGGTAATTTGTTTGCCGGCAGCCACGGTAACGGGCTTGTTGAATTGTCCTTCTCTTACCTTTATCAGAACGTGGGTAACCGCCTCGGTTATGGCCGATGGAATGTCAGAAAAACAGTGTTCTCTTCCCCCACAGGTAGCGCCCTGCTCCACATAATAGACGCTCCAGGCATTAGGATCAAATTCGCCATAATCAACCCTTCCGTCCTTGTTGAAATCCTCCTGACCGTCTGTAAGGCCGTCTCCGTCAGTGTCAGACTTAAGAGGATCTGTTTTGGTCGCAGGGTCTAGATCAGGCTGAAATTTAATCAAATCCGTATCGGATCCGACCATGGCAAGGCTGTAGCCCAGCTCTGTACCGTCCTTGATACCGTCTCCATCCGAATCCCTGTCACATGGGTCTGTTTCTCCCTGGTCAACAGTCCCGTTTCTGTTAGCATCCTCAACCCCGTCTGGTATGCCGTCATCGTCGCTGTCAGCATCGTTTGGGTCAGTGCATCCGGCCTGCTCGACCAGGTCGGGGATACCATCTGAGTCAGCGTCCGCAAGTTCAAGAAACTCCGTTGTGTTTGTAGAAATAAAGTCAACATGAGTATCCTCTTGAACCACGATCTCCTTTATACCCCCCGCGACAACAACCCTTGTACCCACAATACCTGCTGCGAAACTCATTCTGGGTATGTTCATGGAAGAAGGATTCTTGCTCCATAACCCAGTCACAGTGTCCAAAACCCAGACCTCATTAGTAACTGCGAAGCCTCCCTCCATGACAAGCCCCCCTATCCTCCATATCTGGTCTCCCACCGCTATACACTGATAGTATATGGAGGGCAGCATAGACTCAGGAGCAGCTATCTCAGGAAGCCATGTATCACTAGCGATATCATAAATATAAGTCTTTGAACCCAGATCATTTCCAGGTATATATATCTTCCCCTTGACAACAGCAGCCGAGATATAGACAAGGCCTATAGGTGAAGGTTTTAGATTGGTAATCCACTTCCCGGAGACCATATTGTAACGCCATAAATTAGTTTCCGCTATCACCGGGGAGGCGGCATCCGGAGTCCAAATGCTTTTCGTCCCTCCGATATAGTAAAGGCTATCGCCGTAGATTACCGCCGCGCCGTCACTCCTCTCCTCCGGAAGGTGGGCCATGGATATCCAGTTGTTGCCACCGCTGACATCCAGCCCCTCAAAGGCATTTTCGATATAAACATTGGATTCATCTGTGCCGCCAAGCGCATAGATGGCCGCTTCATTTGCCGCTCCGGCAAGATAGGCCCTTCCTGTTCCAAGGGCGGGATAATCAAGACTCCAGAGGCCCTCGAACGGATCATAGGTCCCAACCCTGGCCAAAAATTTCCAGTCAGCATCCGTCCTGCCGCCAAAAAGCCACAGGAGCCCCCTGCTTACTCCCGATCCACAGTGCGCCCAACGATCCGGATAACCATTTTCTTCCGGTATGGGACTGCCTAATTGCCATCCCAGCGTAGAATGGGACGAAAATTCTTCGATTACTTCAGGGTAAGCCCCAGTCATCAGAAGTTCATTTTGGAAAGGAAACGACGGGTAGGTATTTCCATCTACAGGACTAAGAAAAGAAAAAAGTCCGATAAATAGAAAGAGGATAATCTTGTCAAGAAACGTCATTACTCTCTCCTCCTAGAATGAAAACAAGTAGGATCGTAGGACTTGCCAACACTCCTTCCCCGAGGGTTTCAGCATCAAAACTCAATCCCTTACTTCGACCCGATTCAGGATCAGCATCGAAGAAAACAGTATAATCTCCATGCAGGTACGCTGACCCAATCGTAAAAAGATAAGCAAGGTATATGCCAAATATTTAGGGCAAAGAGACCACCCACAGCCATGAAAACGCTTCGCGGCCGGTATCGCTATCAGAGTCGCTGCCTCATTTTCACACCGGCCCTATGCATGCCCTTTTTTATAGCTAACCGGCAAGCTTATCGAGAAACTCCAGCACCGGGGGCCGTCCAGCATGGACGCAAGATCAACGCCAAGTTCCTTCAGGTTCTTTCTGTGGGCGGAAAAGGCCGCATCATCCCTGTATTCCTCATAGAAGACAAAGATCCTGGGATTATCCTTTATCCTGCACATGGTGTAGGCAAGATTGCCAGGCTCCTGCCTCACCTTTGGAACCACCCCCTTCATAGTCTCTTCGAACTTCTTCTCATTTCCTTCTTTAACCGTCAATCTGGCGATTAGTGCAAGCATCAGCTTATCTCCTCTTTTTTTGAGTCACACCTAGGACTTTTTTAATTTAGCATAAGCGGACATCCATGGGCAAGCCTATGTCACATCCCAAATCCGGCATGTCTAAGGGATGTTGAAAAGACGGTTTGCGATATCCGGAAGTTCTGTAAGAGATCGAATCTTTTCTTTGGATAAGCCCTCCGCGAAACCGCCATCCCTTTCAATCAGAACCGCCTTGCACCCTGCCTTTAAGGGAGATGCGACGTCATGTTCAGGATCATCTCCTACATGCAGTATTTTCTGCGCCGGAACGTCCAATTCTTCGGATGCCCGGATAAAAAGCTCCGGGCCTGACTTGTCAAAGCCTTCGATGGCGGACACAAGGATGGCTTGGAAATTATTCCCCGGATAAAGTCCATGAATGATCGCGGGCAGGGAGCAGTCCCAGTTTGATATTACCGCCGTCTTAATGCCCTGGGAATGACACCAGGAAAGGACGTAAGCCGCCTCCGGAAAGGGCCTGAACCGGATGGATTCCATAAGAACCGTAACCCGCTCATCGGCCCTGAGATCGCATTCGTACCCTCTCTCTCTCAGAGAATCGAAGAGCAAAGAAGCGCACCTTTTTCTTAGGGCATAGAGGCTATCGGTATCTTTCCCCTCCATATGATTTGCCCTATAATAGATCATCTCTTGAACGAAAGCCTCCCTGACCACTTCAAGGGGTACGCCATATCCTCTCCTTTTGAGCGCTTCCCGGAGTAGTTCAAAAGGGTTTTCCAACTGGACAAGTGTGCCGTAGGCATCAAAGGTGATACCCCCCAATGTGTTAAGCATTTCTCTTAAATCCCCTCCTCACTCTTGCCGCATTCTTCCAGACGCAAGCCAGGGGCAGAAGGAGTTATCCTGCAAGTCCCATCCCCGGCCGCTTTGCTTGACCCTCCAAGGCTTCTTTTTTCCTGGCACAGAAGCTGACCCCCGTCAATACCCCATTCAAACAGAGTTGGTATAATAGCATGCTTACGCATCATTTTATTTTATAACACGAAAGTGCCGCATAAGCTGAGGTAGATTCTTTCTTGACACCAAAAGTCGCTTCAACATACTCTCTTCCATAAAAAGCGATTTCTTATCATCTAACCCTCAAGCCCAACTGGGGCACAACGAAGAATGAGAATGCCGCATGTCATTGCGGACTCGATCCGGAATCCAGGTCGTCATTCCGGCGAAGGCCGGGACAAGGACTGGATAGCAGCTCCCGGATCGAGGTCCGGGACAGGCTACGCAGCTATGACTGTCTATTTTCATATAAACCTGAGTGGAGGCATCCATGGCACCGAAAGAACTGAGAAAGGTTTCCATTGAACCATCCCTTCAACTGCTCTACACCTCCAGTGTTCAGGTGGGTCCGCCTTTAGTTGTCGGAAGCACTCCCTATGGAGAAAGAAGGATCATCCCTATTAAAGGAGGGGCCTTCGAAGGCCCTCGACTCTCGGGCAAGGTCTTGCCCGGGGGTGCGGACTGGCAGGTCATTCGCACGGACGGCGCCGCGGAACTGGAGGCGAGATACACCCTCGAGACGGATGACGGCGCATTAATCTATGTCCTGAACCAGGGGATTAGAAGCGGGTCTAAGGAAGTCATGGGACGGCTGGCCAGAGGGGAAAAAGTTCATCCAAGCGAGTATTATTTCAGAACCAGGCCCGTTTTCGAAACAGGCGCGCCGAAATATCAGTGGTTGCACAGGATCGTCACCGTGGCTACGGGAGAAAGGCTGCCTGATCAAGTCATCATAACAGTTTACGAGGTCACCTGAGGAGATTGGTCCGCCCCTTTCCCTGAGTACCGAAACGGCCCCCTTTGTTTTTGACATTCCAGGCAAGGTGGCTTATCCTGCAGCTTAAGAAAGGAGCTTCAGATCGTCATGCAAGTGTCCTTTTTCGAGAAAGCGGTTACGGGGTTTAGTTCTTTGTTCAACATGGTAGCGTCTGCCTCGCTTGTGGTGATGATGCTGCTCACCTGTGCCGATGTCTTTATGAGATACCTTTTCAACAACCCCATTACCGGAGCCTATGACCTTGTGAGTCTTATGGGAGCTGTCCTGGTCTCCTTTGCCATGCCATATACGATGCTGAAAAAGGGGCATGTAGCCGTTGAGATTCTTATCCAGAGCCTATCCAGAGGCAAACAACTTATAGTCGAAACCTTTACCCATCTCCTCGGCATCTCACTTTTTCTCGTGCTGGTCCGGCAGGCGATTCTTCTCTCATGGGATATGAAAGCGGCCGGAGAGGTCACGCCGACCTTGCTCCTCCCCTTCTATCCTATCCTATACTGCATGGCGGTTTGTTTTTCCCTACTCTGCTTCGCCATTCTAGCTAATCTTCTTCACATTTGGACGAAGAGAGCAAGTTAATGAATCCAATACACATAGGCATAATCGGCGTCCTCATCCTCATCGCACTTCTGTTTTCGAAATTTCCTGTAGCCTTCTGCATGGCCCTCGTGGGTCTGCTGGGCTTCGGCTTTCTTGTTTCACCCGAAGCGGCTTTAAATATCATCATCAAAGATTTTTATACGGTCTTCAGTTCCTACGACCTGACCGTTGTCCCCCTGTTCGTCTTCATGGGACAGGTCCTCTTCTACACGGGAATCAGCCGCAAGCTTTACGACGCCGCATTCATCTGGTTCGGACATTTTAAGGGAGGCCTTGCTGTAGCAACGATAGGTGCCTGTGCCTGCTTTTCCGCCATTTGCGGTTCCACGAATGCAACGGCTGCTACCATGGCCTCGGTGGCTCTGCCGGAGATGAAGAGGCTCAAGTATAGCGACGAGCTGGCAACAGGGACGGTAGCGGCCGGAGGAAGCCTGGGCATTCTCATCCCGCCCAGCGTGATCTTTATTGTTTACGGCATCATGACCGAGCAGTCCATAGGAAAGCTCTTCATGGCCGGGATCTTTCCGGGAATCCTTCTTTCCATACTATTCATCCTGACCATTTATATTTGGGTTACCTTGAAACCCGAGATAGCGCCACGTGTGGAAAATCAGGGTTTCAAAAAGAAAATCAGGGCCATTTCCGGTCTTATTGAGGTGCTCCTTCTGTTCATTTTGGTGATGGGCGGACTTTTCATGGGTATTTTCACGCCAACCGAAGCAGGGGCGATAGGAGCGTTAGGGGGAGTGCTCATTCCCCTTGTAAGCGGACAGCTTTCATGGAAAGGATTTAGAGAGGCCCTCTATTCTTCAACGAGAACCACATGTATGATTCTCATGATCGTCGCAGGAGCAACGGTATTCGGCCATTTCCTGGCGGTGACCACCATCCCCAACACCTTGTCCGGCTGGGTAGTGGGCCTTCCTCTCCCCCCCTGGGGCATCATGCTTGTGATCATGTTCTTCTTTCTTATCGGGGGGTGTTTCATGGATGCTCTAGGGATGATCCTGTTGACCATCCCCATCTTTTACCCCGTCGCCATCGCGATAGGCTATGACCCTATATGGTTCGGCGTGGTGATTGTTCTTGTTACCGAGCTGGGCGTGATCACGCCGCCGGTCGGAATCAATGTTTATGTGGTGAGCGGTATCGCTAAAGACGTACCGTTGGAAGTTATCTTCAAAGGGGCCGTTCCATTTGTGCTGGCCCTGAGCGCGTATCTTGTTATCATGCTTATTTTCCCACAAATCGCTCTCTATCTTCCGAGTTTTGTGGCCTACTGATTTAACGTGCATGATCAGCTAGGGTACGGGATTTTTCGAGGCACTCTGAACCAAAGCGGTTTTAACACCCCGTGTAAGATGGTGGGGTTTACAGGCAATACAATCACTAACCCAAAAGGAGGCAGCAAAATGAAAAGATTTATAACAGTGGCTGGTTCAGTTTTCATCGGAGCATTCTTTTTTTCTGCGCTAATCTCCATCCAAACGGTACAAGCAGCAACTTACAACTTCACCTACAGCACTTTTTTCCCGCCCACGCACATCCAAACCAAGGTACCGGAAGCCTGGGCCAAGGAGATTGAGACGCTTTCCAAGGGTCAGATCAAGATACAGATATTTCCCGGAGGATCCTTGACACCGGCCCCGCAGATCTACGATGGAGTAGTTAAAGGCATCTCGGATTTCGGCTTGTCTGTTTTCGCTTATTCTCCTGGGCGTTTCCCCGTCGTATCGGCGGTTGACAATCCCTTCGGCTACCCCAACGCCTTTGTAGCGACAAGGGTCATTAATGAACTCAACAGAAAATTCCAGCCTAAGGAGCTGAGCGATGTTCATGTCTGCTATCTTTACGCCCATGGCCCCGGCCTTATCCATTCGGTGAGCAAACCGATCCGTACACTGGAGGATGTGAAAGGGTTGAAGATCCGATCAACCGGAACCAGCCAGTTGATCGTCAGGGCGCTTGGAGCAACACCCGTGGCCATGTCGCAGGGTGAAACCTATGATGCACTCAAGAAAAACATCGTGGACGGCACCCTGGTTCCCGTAGAGGCGCTGGAGGGTTTCAAACAGGGCGAAGTTCTAAAGTACACTACCCTTAACTACAGCAGCTCATATACTCAGGGGTTCTTTGTCGCCATGAACCTCAAAAAATGGGAAAGCCTTCCTCCTGACCTTCAAAAGATCATCACTGATGTCAGCAAGAAATACGAAGACATCACGGCCAAGGCATGGGGGGACAGTGACGAGTCGGGGCGCCAATTCTGCCTTAAGCTGGGCCATGAATTCATAAAGCTTTCCGACCAGGAATCTGCTAGATTCAAAGAAGCCGTAAAGCCGGTCTTTGACGAGTATATCAAAGGAGCCAATGCAAAGGGCATTGACGGAGAAGCCGTGTTCAAGGCTGCGGCGGAAATGGTTGAAAAATATAGCAAGGAATACAAGTAGGCATATTTGATCCAAAGGGTTAAGCAGTGCGCGGTATGACCGGTTCTCACCGTTGGATAAGGCTCAGGAGGGGCAACTGAGAGAGAAGATTTCAATTGTTTTCAGTTGAGCCCCCCTTTTACCCGCCCCTGATGTCTTCGGCACCGCCAGAGGCGAGGAGACCTCTTAGCCGATGCGGCTGAGAGGTGAAGGGTGAAGGGAAAACCGTGGAATATGAATAGTGATGGTGTTCGCATCTGGTTGATGGTCAGCGGGGATAGCAATGGACATAGAGAAGGCATTAAGGGGAAAGTGGATACTCGTCGTTGACGACGAAGAGGATGTCCGCCAGATGATTTACGAACTTCTTGATATGTGCAAGATTGATACGGCCTCAAGCTATGAAGAAGCAAACGCGCTTCTTGAGAAAAACCGGTATCATGCCGCTATCCTGGACATCATGGGCGTCCGGGGCTATGACCTCCTGGACATAGCGACAAGACGAGATATCCCCGCCCTGATGCTTACTGCCCATGCGCTCACCAAAGAGCATCTGAAAAAATCCGCAGAAAGGGGCGCGGCCTTTTACGCCCCGAAGGACGAGATGGCCAATATAGCTCTCTATCTCGCAGATGTGCTGGAGGCGCGTGCGAAAAAGCAAAATCCCTGGGCAAAATGGTACGAGAGACTAAGCGGATTCTGCGACAGAAGATTTGGAAAAAACTGGAAGGATCAGGATCCCGATTTCTGGGACCATCTCATCAAGTACTAGGGAGAACTCGGCATGGACGCTTACAAGAATCTCTCCTCTTTTGTTGCCGCCATACTTTCTGCGCTTTCGTTTCTCTTAGTTTTTACTCCAGGCGATGTCCTTGCCCAGACCTATGATTTTGACGAGGGGATCAGGGTCCTTACATCAGGCCTTATCGCGAAGAGGGAGAATATATTAAAGAATAAAAAGATAGCGGTCTTCGGGATAGTCGAGACTAAGACCTCTGAGCCGTGGGAGATTACAACCCACATAGAGGACGGCATTGTGGATGCCCTTGTAAATGAAGGTTACACAGTGGTCGAGCGAAGCCGTATAGATGATGTTCTCAAAAAGGAGATAAAAAAGAGCACCGATCTCTGGTTCGATGAGGCGCAGGTGGCGCAGTTCGGGAAACTTATCGGCGCCGACCTTGTTGTCACAGGCAAATTCTCCAAGTGGAGCAAAAACATCTTGAGGATAAATGTGCGTGGCATCAGCGTATCGGACGGCAAGGTGATTGCGGCAAGCAAGGTCAACGTGCTCACGGACAGAATAGAGGAACTCCTGACACCTGAAAAGCCGAGAGAAAAGAAAAAAGAAGAGACCCGGAAAGAGTCCTCAATGCCGGCCGCCAAGGAATCGCCTCAAAAAGAAAGCCGGCAACCGCAAGTTGATCAGCCACCTCCCGCCCAACAACAACAGCAGTACCCATACACGCCGCAGCAGCAGTATCCACAGCCGACCTATCCTCAGACTCCGGAGTACGGCTATTTTTGCTGCGATCAATTCGGAACAAGGAGGTGCCAGTTGGCCCAACCCGGCATTCTCGGAACTCCATGTTTCTGTTACGGACAAGGCTGGGGCTATACCTGCCCCTGAAGATTCAGGCCTTCACGGAAAGCGTTTTAAATATGACCACGGGAGAGGGAGCAGGAAGGAGTTTCACATGAAGATCCAAAATGTAAGAGAGGCGGAAGAAAGACCTGTGGAAAGATTCCCTTTCAAGGGGATTCAGCGGGAGGTGAAAAAGGTTGGCATCAGGTGGCTTAGCCAGGCAGGCCCGCCCGATTCACCAGATTACGGCCTTAGATTCTTTACCGTGGGGCCTCTAGGGGAGATACCCATACATAACCATTTTTATTTTCAGACTATGTATATGCTGACAGGTTCACTATCTGTCCGCTCGCACAAACCGGACACGGAAGAGGTCATCCATGAGCAGGAGGCAGGGCCCGGGGATGTGATCTTTGTTCCCAGCATGGAACCGCACAGCATGAAGAATCTGAGCGGAGACGAAGAGGCAACCTTTCTCTGCTGCATCGCAAACGTCTATGAAGATGATGACTGAGAGGAAAGGGCGGGGGATTTACCCGCCCCGAACTCTATTTTATGCCCATCTTTGAAAGGATCACCTCCACATCTGCCTCCGGATAATAACCGACGTGTCTGTGGAACTCCTTTCCATCTTTGTCATAAAACGCCTGAACAGGGATCGTCCTTATGCCGTATCTGGCACCAAGAATCTGCTGTTCCCCTACGTGGAGAAAGACCACGTTAAGTTTCCCCTCATACTTTTTTCTCAGTTTTTCAAGTATCGGCTGCATCATGTCACAGGGTTTGCAGCCGCTCGCTCCAAATTCAACCATGCTTGGGATTCCGGCTCCCCTGGCATTTTCAACAGGATTATCTATGGCAAGCGCGTAATTTTTCTTGACCCAGTCTGCATCCAGCCGTATATCCTTCCCTTCAGCCAGACCCAGAACCGCCTTCTGCACTGTTTCCTGCCTCTTTAGTTCCGAGAGGTAGTTCTTTATCTCTCCCTGCACCTGCTCGAATGAGGCCCCGCCAAGGGCGCCTTTGTTCTCCTCGTAGAACTTCTTTATTTCCTCATCCGATGCCGTAACGGATTCCGCCTTGCCGGTCAAGTAGCGTTTTATGGCCTCATCTTCGGATTCCGATGATTGAGCACTGCCCTTCCTGGCTTCAATCACCAGAAATCGCCTGGTTGCCTCGTGGTCCAGGACAAAGAAAAGGCTCTTTTGAATCTGATCTTTCACCTTTGGATCAATTTTGGAAAGTAACTCTGCCATATCCGCTTCCTTGATGACCACCTCCTTTGAAGAAAGGATCGTTCCCTTCTCCAGCTTCTCAAGCTTTGATTCTTTTAGGAATCCATCGGCTATTCGTGGATAAGAGTCTTTAAGCGTAGCAGCGCCCGCCAAGGTCTCAAGAGATGACGCCAATGATACAAAAGGAAGCAAGATAAAAAGAGCCAACAGCGCGCACTTCTTAGTACCATAATTAATTATTCTATTAAACATTTACATCCCTTCTTTTTGCCTGGCTGCGTCTTTCAAACATCAATACTACGCATGCCGGCCATTCTAAGCACAATTATTAATATACTTATTAAATGGAGAGTATGCGCTCAAAAATCTGGGGTAGGTGCGGCTTCGGCCGCACGGGAACCCTACGCCCTGCGCCTGAAGGCGCACCTACAGAACTTGATTCATGGTCTGCATGTTCTGATATGCGCAACGCCCCCCCCGATTATTGAGCTGATACTATGTAGATATGAAATACTTATGTATCAGCCCTTACCTCCAAGCCATTTCTTTACGTCTTCCTTTGCGGGCACCTTTCCGACCACCTTTACCTCCCCGTCCACTACTACAGCAGGCGTCATAAAAACCCCGTATTTAGCTATCTTCATAACATCTTTTACCTTCTCTATGGAGGCCTGCACGCCTGTCTCAGCCATCGCCTCCCTGACAACCTTCTCTGTTTGTTCACATTTAGGACACCCCGGCCCCAAAACCTTTATTTCCATATTACCTCTCCTTTTTATTTCCTGCAGAGTTCGTCTCTTTTGATGCCTGGAAGTCTTTCCAAAACCCCGACGATATCATCATCGGCTTCAAGCCAATGCATCAGATTTCCCAGCAGAGCGGCCGCGTAGGGTGATGATCTCCCGTCCGTGACATAATAATTCACCCATAGACCATCCTTCATGGATGATACTATGCCGGCATCCTCCAGCACCTTCAAATGCTTAGAAGCGCTTGGCTGAGCGATTGAAAGGGCGGCCTGGATTTCGCACACGCACATTCCTTCACCCCGGTGCTGAAGCATCTTTACGATCCTTACCCTTCTGGGATCGCTTAGGGCCTTCATGACCTTTAGAAAGTCCTTCATGACTCCTCCAAGCAAATATTCTAGTTGGGGAATATAAGGGCGAAGTGAAAAGATGTCAAAGATAATCGCTCAGGCTAGCCTCTTCTATACGCTGGCCATCCCTATTTTTATAACCTTATTGGCCACATCTGACGGATTTTTCCCGAGGACCCTCAGCATGGGTTCCTTTCCCATATCCCCCTCGTCATAGATGATATCCGGAAAGACTTCAGCCCCCTTAAGGGCCATCTCCGTCCCCCAATCCAGGCTCGATCCCTCCCTGGCCTTTACGGCCTTGGGCTCCTTTTTCCTGTCAAATGATGCCATTGTAAGCCCTGCCTTTCTACAACCGGCAACGATCTCTTTCGAGTACCTTATGTTCATGGCTGATCTCATATCGGAGTTTTTCCTCATGGCCGCCAGCACCACGCTGGCCACATGGCGAGAAGCCCCGAATGCAGACCCGCGGTGTATTACCAGATGATCGCCCAGGGTTGAGATCCTCCCAGGCACGGCAGCCACATCCATGTAAGATTGAGCGCCGGGAATGGCATAGCACAGGTTGGAGCGCACCTCGGGAATGAGTCTCGCAAGTCTTGCCTCAAGCAGGAGCGAAAGAGTTCTGTCCATGTCCTGGAGGACGGCGTCTCTTTCCTTGTAGAGGAGCACATGGGCGTATGGATTAGCCGGCCCTATGCCTCTTCCGATCGCAATCCCCAGGTCAATAGCCCTTGAGATGAATTGCTTTGCCTCGGCCACGGCATCCGGCACGGATTTGCCCTGAGCTATAAGGGTCACAATGGCAGCGGAAAAAGTGCATCCGGTCCCATGAGTGTTTCGATTGGCAAGACGTATCGCCTCATACTCCCGGAATTCCTCGCCGTTAAAAAGGATATCAACGGCACGGCCTTTCAAATGGCCCCCCTTGACAAGCACGTAACGAGGGCCAAGATCGAAAATCTTCACGGCCGCATCTTTCATGCTGTCAATGCCCCTTACCGCAATACCGCTTAGTGCCGATGCCTCCGCAAGATTAGGGGTTACTACATGGGCCATCGGGATAAGCATCTTTTTCATGGCATCTTTTGCCGCGTTGGAGAGAAGCGAATCTCCGCTCTTTGCAACCATGACAGGATCAACAACGATTATCTCGACCAGGTGCTCTCTCAGTACATCCACCACAGCCTCAACCACCTCGGGAGTGGAAAGCATACCTGTCTTGACAGCGTCCACACCAATATCGGAAAGAACCGAATGCATCTGTAGCCTTATAAATTCAATCGGTACAGGCTGGATGCCCTGCACTCCAGTGGTATTCTGAGCCGTCAGGGCGGTTATGGCGCTCATTGCAAACCCGCCCAAAACCGTGATGGTTTTTATGTCGGCCTGGATGCCGGCTCCGCCGCCCGAATCAGATCCCGCAATGGTAAGAATCCTTTTCATCACCTAAATCTCCTTATGTCGCCTTTATTATGAATATCCTACCATTCCTCTTTTACAAAAGGGAGGTAGTACCAGCTCAATAATTGGGAGGAAATCCAATGGATTCCGGCTTTCATCGGAAAGACGGAACAAGCCAACTATTTGTCATCCCATCGAAAGCTGAAATCCAGAAATATCGCTGCGAAAACATTCTCCCCACTTTATTGAGCTGATACGGAAGGTAAAGGGGGAATTTTCATCCTTTTGCTGTGCCCACCTCGATTATCGGTATTTTATATGAAAATGCCCCTTCCCCTAATCCCTCCCACTCGACGGGGGAGGGAGGGGGTGGGGGTGTTTTTCATCTTTTCTTGTGCCCTATACGGGCATGGGGGTTAGAGGGGAATCAACCTGTCGCATCTTTTAATCAGATAGTCCATACCCTGCCTCTCCCTGGCAGAGATGCGCCCCATTCCCAAACGTGCTCCGTAATATCCGTTAACTACAGCGGCAGGCGCACTCCTTATCCATCTGATCAAATCCTCCGGATCACCCGCGTGAAGATACATGGAGCAGTCATTTATAAAAAGCACTTCGGTTACGTCCCTAAGGGCTGTAAGGAATATCTCCCTTATGACCTCGGCGTTTCTTCCGGCAAGCAGCAAAGCAGCCTCTTCACTCTTACCCCTGAGCCTCGGCGGCGCAATCACGCCGGTAAAACGCTTAACAGGAAAGCGCTCACCCGCGGGGACCTCTATGCCTCCTCCGACACCGGCCAGATGTCCCCTTCCTGCGACATCCGCCTCCTCTATCTGAGGAGCAAGGTCTATCAGGGTTATCTTCTTGATTCCCTCCCTGATTAAGGCGCAAAGTATCCTCTTTGTGAAGGTGGTCTTTCCGCTGTTCACATCCCCGGTGATGAGGGTGAAGCCCCGGAGATAATCCGATACCCCAAACGCAAACTCCTGCATCAACCGGCACCAAGTTTGTGGGGCAGCTCCCACCAGACAAACAGGGCAAAAAGAACTGATGATAAAGCCATAACCGCCCAGTCCATCGCCCCGATCCTCATGACCTTCCTGAATGTCCTTTCCTTTCTCCCGAAACCCCTTGCCTCCATGGCCATGGCAAGATGGTCGGAAAGCAATATAGCCTGTATCAGAAGTGGTATCACGAGGGCAAGAAAATTGGGGATATTCCTCAGACGGGGCCT
>Ga0100394_1000825_pt1 | contig 25620 bp, 25 predicted proteins | sample CryGeymeta201518_FD_81549 | JGI IMG/M metagenome (GOLD analysis project Ga0100394, IMG submission 81549) | Groundwater microbial communities from Crystal Geyser aquifers in Utah, USA - Crystal Geyser metaG 2015-18 | ecosystem: Environmental > Aquatic > Deep subsurface > Groundwater | place: USA... | reverse complement strand
TAGCTTGTTCGGCCGTTTTACGTTGATACTGCTGTTTGTGTTCACGTACAGACACATCACGTTCAGGCCTAGTACGCTGGACTGCTGTGCTTTTCGTTTCGCGTGTAGGCTGGCGGTAACCATAACCTGCATTATAGTCGCGGTTTAAACGTTCATGCCGGTAGTGTACGCCGCGACGGTGTTCGGTGTTGTGGTGCCAGCGACGGGCATCAGCATAATGTTTGTGGCGTTTTGGGTAATAACGTGGCGGTGTGCGATAGTAATTGTGTTGAACTATCACATGGCGTTGACGCCAGTCGAATATGCCAAAATAGAACCAGGGACGAACGTTGACACTTACACCCCAATAAAATGGACTATTACGATAGTATGCGCCTGCTGTGTGCCAGTATACCGGCGGGTGAGAAGGCCACCACCAGTTACCATAAACAACACGAGTATCATATACCGGCACATACACGACTTCTTGACGCGCTGGTTCTATAATGATGATTTCGCGTTCACGTTCTACCACAATGTGTTTGTTATCATCTAGCGCGCCATTGTCATACGCTTTTTGCCGCAGGGTTTGAATGCTGGCAAGAACGGTGGCTTCATCGGCTAAGAACGCCTCACCCAATTGTTCGGTCCAGTCTAAATCATCACTAAGCCGTGTCAGTAGCTGTGGAAATGCCACCAAAGCTTTAACGCTTGGGTCCCAGCCTTTATCTTCAACCGCGTTTACTGCGTCTTCACCCGTTAGATTAGGGTTCGCTTTTACCCAACGTGATGCTTGCACCACTTCAAGTGGATAAGTTGCCGCAATCAGTACGTGGGTTAATACGGTGTCAGGATACAACGCAACGGGTGCGAGCATTTGATCCAGTTCTGCTTGAGTTAAAGCGTCTTCATTGGCTAGTGTAACGCTCGCTGTGCTAAGCAGAATTAAAACAGCGGCTAGTAGCCGGCTTACTTGCAGCATGAGATTTTTCATCTTGCTATCCTCAGTTTCACCGTCAGGGTATTGTTGCGCTGATGGCTTTTTGTACACTGTATAGCTTATAGGGGGCTGGGGCTGAATTGAAACTGAACTTTACGTAACCTTTACATTAAAGCACTGGCAGTATTTTCTGCCAGTGCTGGTTTATAAGAATAGAAGTGAAGAAGGAGGTTAGTCGATATAGCGTGCTTTTTTATTCGCTTTTAACATCGTCATATCAACCAGCACCAAGCCATCAACGCAGTTAGCGAAATCAGGATCCGTGCCGAAGGCTAAAAACTTCACGCCGCCAGGTTCACATAACTCACTGTATTGTTTATACAGTGTGGGCACGCTAACGCCCATATTGGCCAGTAAATGTTTTAACTGGGTAAAATCGCCAAGGTAGTTATTGCCACAAAAGTGTTGTTGCAGCTCAGTGAGTATCGCCTGTGGTAGCTGATAAGGCTGTTTTGATACGGCGGCACAGCTTGGATCACTAAAGTACAAACTGTAAAAATACACCATCAAATCGCGAGCTGCCTGCGGATAGCTATGTGACAAACTCACACCACCAAATAAATAGCGTATATCCGGGTTACGCTTTAAGTATGCGCCAATGCCATACCATAAGTATTCTAAGCTACGTTTACCCCAATACCGAGGTTGAACAAAGCTGCGTCCAAGCTCTAGCCCCGCATCTAAATAAGGCTGCATACTGCTGTCGAATTGAAACAGAGATGCGGTGTAAAGCCCAGTTAAACCGTGCTTTGCAATAATATTGCGGGTGTTAGCAAAACGGTAGGCGCCAACAATCTCTAAGTCATCTTTATCCCATAAAATAAGCTGTTCATAGTAGCTGTCAAAGCGGTCGATATCACGGCGTAATCCGCTGCCTTCGCCCACGGCTCTAAACGCAAATTCTCTTAGGCGGCCAATCTCCCTTAAAACTGGAGAGCTTTGCTGATGTTGATAAAGATAAATCTGTTTACCGTCGGCGGTTTCGCCCAGCAACTCGCAGTTCTCTACCGCTTTTTTAAGCACTATCCGTTCTTCCGGGTGAGCAATGGCACTTTGGGTAGTAAAAAGCGGCGGCTTATCTTTGGCCAGACGATACAAATGTTTTTTAAATAACTTAACTTTGGCTTGGGTTTCCAATGCTAAATTAGCAAAAGCGTCATAAGGGATTTGCTCGCCAATACGTATTTCGAGTTTTTTGCGTTGCTGCTTAAACATTTCCTGCACCAGCAACATGGTTGCCAGCGGTTTGTACAGCATAGAAGCGCCATAGAATAGTGCCGAATTTCGGCCATCAATAAATACGGGTAAAATGGGTGCCTTGGCATTGTTGGCAAAACGCAGGAAGCCGTTATGCCACTTACCATCCCGAATACCATCTGGGCGCAGCCTGGATACCTCGCCAGATGGGAACAAGATTAATGCGCCTTCTGCGGCTAAATGCTGCTGAATATTATCCAGCGCACGCCGTTCAGTACCCCCCTGCATGTTATTTACCGGTAGCAATAAATTATGCAGTGGTTTCAGTGCCATGAGTAGCTGATTAGCAACAACTTTTACATCTGGCCGAATATCGCTTACCAGCTTTAGTAAGGCTAAGCCGTCCAGCGAACCTATTGGGTGATTGGCAATAATAACGATGCGGCCAGACGAGGGTATGCGTTCTATTTCGTTATCGCGTACGGCATAGCGAAAATTAAAGTAATCCAGTACCTGCTCAACAAATTCTAACCCCTGCAAATGCGGGTAGCGCTCAGCAAAGCGGATAAAATCCTGTTCATGCAACAACCGACGCAAGGCACCTTTTACCGGCTTATAAAGCCAGGGCTTGCTGGTTAGCCCGGGAAGGTTTTGTGAAAGCACTTGTTCAACACTGATCATACTTAGCTCCGGTAGCACTGCAATAGGCTGCAATCAGGCTAATGGTGTTGTATGACATTCAGGTGTCTTTTTTATGGCAGTTTGTGGAAATTTCAGGCAGCCTTTTTACTGTTACCTGTTAGCGGCAGACCAGCAATTATCTCGGCTTGTTCTGTCCAATGATACAACGCCAGACTGCCATCTAACTGCTCAACTAAGGCGGTGCAGCTGTCAATCCAGTCTCCATCATTACAATAGATAATACCCTGTTGTAGCCGAATTTCCGGGTGATGGATATGGCCGCATACCACGCCATCAAAATCCCCACGTTTGGCTTTAGCGATAGCCGCATCGCGATAACGAGCAATGGCATTTTGCGCGCCAGGGACTTTACTTTTAATGTAAGCGGCAAGACTAAAATAACTGCCACCGGTAAGACGACGCAGCCGGTTATACCAACGGTTTAAAAATAGCAGTAAATCGTACAGATTATCGCCAAGCCAGGCTTGGGCGCGGCCAAAATTCACCTCTTTGTCAAATTCATCACCATGAAGTAGTAGCAATTTTTTGCCTTGCGCTGTGGTATGGCTACCACGTAGTGCAATATGAATATTGCCAAAGCTTTTTCCGGCGTAAAGTCGCATGGCTTCATCATGGTTACCAGGGATATACACGATTTTGACGCCTTGTTCGGCTTTATCCAGCAAACAACGCACAATTTTATTCTGGCTTAGTGTCCAATGAACTTGTTTACGCATAGCCCAAAGATCCACGATATCGCCCAGCAGGTAAATGGTATCGGCCTTAGCTTGCTCAAGAAAGTTAAGCAGATAATCAGCCTGGCAGTCTTTACAGCCCAGATGTACGTCAGATAAAAAGATAGTGCGGCAGTTCAGCATCAGTCTGTACCATGTTATCTTTGAACCGTTCCAGCATTACTGTTGGCTGTGTCAACGGTATGACGCATTTTTGACGTTTTGGTGACCTATGAGCCTTGCCCTAATCATCCCTGATCGTAAATTAGATGACTTACGCCTGCGTTTGGCGAATTTGCTACCCGATACCCACATTGAAATATGGCCGGAAATTGTTAATCCTGACAAGGTTGATTTTGCCGTCGTTTGGAAGCAGCCACATGGCAGCCTGGCCTGCATGAAAAACCTAAAAGCTATTCAATGTTTTGGTGCTGGTGTTGATGCTATCTTGTCAGATCCCGCGTTGCCAGCCTTGCCCATAGCACGCATTGTAGATCCAATGCTAACCGACACCATGGTGCGTTACCTGGATGGGGTGGTGAATCACTATAGGCTAAGGTTGGATCAGTTTAGTGCTCAGCAGTTGCAGCGAGTTTGGAAAGCGAAAAGTCCCAGAAAATTTGGCACTATTTCCGTGTTAGGGCTGGGTGAATTAGGTGCTGCCGTCGCACAGCATTTTGTTCAACTGGGTTATAGCGTTCATGGGTGGTCTAGAGGCCGCAAAGCGCTAGACAACATTGTCTGCCATTTTGGTGATGATGGCTTAGCGGCTGCAGTGGCAACCGCCGATATTCTCATTTGTTTACTGCCATTAACGCCTGCTACAGAAAACAAGATAAATACAGCGTTTTTTCAACAGCTCAAAGAGGGTGCGGTGTTTATTAATGTAGCACGCGGCGCCATAGTCGATGACGACGCCTTGCTGCGGGCGCTGGATAGTGGCCAGTTACAAGCAGCTTGTCTTGATGTCTTTCGGCAAGAACCGTTGCCCAAGCATCATCCGTTTTGGCAGCATGCTGGCATTATGATCACACCACACGTTTCTGCCGTGACAAACGTGAATACGGCGGTGGCACAGATTGCTGAAAACTATCGGCGTAGTATGCGCGGCGAAATGATGCTGAATCTGGTAGATATTAAGCGGGGCTATTAATATGTCGACAAACGATACAATCGAAATTACCACCTGGTTTTTGCAGTTTGATGCAGATATCCCCTCACACGTGGCGTGGCCTGACAAGGTGCAGTTGGTAGAGGCAGAAATAGCTAGCCCAGAATTAAATCAATTTATGTTTCGCACCGTTGGCGGGCCTTGGCGTTGGTTTAGTCGGCTAAGCTGGACTTATCAGCAATGGCTGCAGTATTTAACACAACAACAAGTACGTACCTGGCTGTTGTGGGTAAAAGGTACCCCAGCGGGGTATGTTGAATTGCTAAAGCATGACGATGGCAGTGTTGAAATTAAATTTTTGGGTTTGTTGCCTCAATTCATTGGTCAAGGATTAGGCCAGCCTTTAGCACAGGCCGCCGTGATGCTTGCGGCACAATGGCAGGCAACAAAAATATGGCTGCATACCTGTTCTGCGGATCATCCTTCTGCGTTAAAAAATTATCAACGAGCAGGGTTTACTTTGACCCATAGTGAAACAACGCAAGAGGCATTACCGCAGTTAAATGATGGCCGTATTCTTGCGGCAGATTTTGTTTATTCAGCTTTGGCGTATTATGCTGAAAATGCTGGTTAAATATACAGTTATTGTAACTTTATTACAATTTAACTACACTCTGTACCGGCTTAAGATAATTTAAGCCAAGCTACTAAATAAAATAATAAAATGTGTTTTGAGGTTTATTATGAGTAAAGCGTCCAATCGTGGTTTTGGCTTTACCGCAATCGCTGTTGTTGTATGTTTAATGGCGTTATCGGCATTTTTAACCAAAGCCGAAGCTGTCTGCCTTTTGTGTGGATAGCAGGAACCGAATCTGGTCAAATGGATTGATCTAAATTCAAGGGGTCTGTACTGTGAACGCGGTACCGGCCCCTTGATGTTTTAAGTGACTAGCGTTTGCTATGTCGTTCCCGATTCTCTCTTTTTTGTTCAGAATTTTTCTGTAAAAGTACATAAATAGCTGAATAACCGCCATGTTGTTTTTGCGCCGTATTACACGCTAAAACGATCGGTATTTGAGGTAGCCATTTAAACACGTAGCTACGTAAAATAGCTGGATGAGGCTTACTGTTTCGTCCCATACCGTGATGAATTAATAAGGTACGAATACCGCGTCTGTGGCAGTCTTCAATGAAGAAAAAGAGTTCACGACGTGCATCGGCCAGCGTTTTGCCAAGCAAGTTTAGCGTAGCATCCAGCTGATATTTTCCTAAGCGCAGATTGCGATAAACGCCATCCTGAACCCCATCTTTCTTGTAGGTAAACGGCTCATCGGGTTTGACTAAGTCAACATATTCCATGCTGAGATAGTTAGCGTCGTATTCCATCTCCTGTTCTGCTGCTTTACGTCTGGCTTGTTGAGCCAAGGTTGGACTGAATTCACCTGGCTCCAGCAATACCTCATCTTGTGACAGAGGTTTAACACCAGACATCTCTTGCAGAAACATGTCTATGTCATCGTTTTGCATTCTGGATACTCTTATCTTAGCGGGTGAATAATTATAACCCGCTTAAAGACGAGACAAAAGAAGTAAGCCGCTGTTACTCCGCTTCAGTCGTCAACGAACGAGCCGGAATAGCCGACTGCTGACTTGCTTTTTCCGCTCGTCGGGCTTTTGCGAAGTGTAATAAGTAATAAGCATTAATTAATAATACTAATAAATTAGAAATCACACCTTGTGGAATAGCAATATGGCTGTAATAAACAAAGAGCAGGCTGCATCCTACTAAAGTGGCGAGGCGTAGCCAAAAAACGTCTTTAATAAAAAACGCGCCAATACAGATTGTTAAACCAATCCAGCTGATAATGTCGAACACAATATGTTCCATGGTGCGTTTTCCAATTGCTAACCTGACCAAAATTTGTGCGCATTATGCTGATCTGGACTAGCTTGCTCAACTGAGTAATTTTACCGCATTCAGATTAGTTAAATTGATGGATTAAACCAAAGGTTGCGCCGCTGGTTAAAAAGTGTTCTACACTTAATTGGAGCTAAACATGGAGGGTAGATTATGTTGCCTGGAAAAGTGTACGAAGTGTTACCTTATGCATATGTCGGATTAGGCTTGGGCACTCTGTTGATGTTCGATTCTTGGCTGGCTATATTGCCAGGGCTTTATATCGCAGCCGCAGGTGCAGTGATTTGGATATTACGCTCTAATAATCGTCGTTCAGATGTAAAAAACGCTAATGAGAAATACGGCGGAGTACTGCCTTTCTGGCTTTATGAAATGCTACCATTTAGCTATTGCTCGGCTGCACTGTTACTATTTGTTAGTAGCGAAAATACATACGCTTATCCATTTGCTATGTTGATGCTAGTAATTGGAATTCACGTGTGGATGCTTCGTGTAAGTTCTCGCAAACATCAGCGTCCTGTATTGGTAAAAAGATACAGACCACTGCATCATCGGATCTAAATTATTTTCTCAGATCAATTTGACTATTGGCTATCGTCGTTATTGTCGTTAGCCAAACTTGTAGATTTTGCTGCAGCTTAGCTGGGTCGATTTTATCCAGAGTGTCATTTGGTGTGTGATGATAGTCGAAGTAATCTGTGCCATCCTGTTGCAGGCTAACAACTGGCACGCCTTGGGCTTTGAGAACAGAAATGTCTGGTCCACCGGAAGCGGTGTTATCACCCATTGTTACTCCAAAAGGTGCCAGCTTTTCTTGTAGTTTTCGACCAAATGCTAAGGACTTTTCACCAAAACCGGTATCTAGCCGCCAGATAAGCCCAGCGCCAAAATCTGATTCAGAAGCAAATACATGGTTAGATAAGTTGGCAGCATGCTTGGCGGCATAGGCGCGGGCACCTATTAAGCCACCTTCTTCGTTACCAAATAACACAACACGCACGGTGCGCTCTGGGCGCGCTTGTTGTTTCAATAGGGCAGCAGTGGCCATAACTATGCCGACACCAGCACCGTCATCCAGCGCGCCGGTACCTTCATCCCATGAGTCCAGGTGAGCACCAATTAATACGATTTCTTCCGGGTACTTACTACCAGTAATTTCGGCAATCACATTATAGCTGGTGACGGTACCGGGCAATTTGTTTTGCATGTTAAGTTGCAAGCTAAGCTCAGGTTTAAGTTTCAGCATTTTAGCCAGTTGCAACGCGTCAGGTACTGATATAGCAGCTGCCGGGATACGTTCTACTTCATCACTGTAGCGCATCATTCCGGTATGGGCGAAACGATTAATGCTGGTTCCAACCGAGCGAATAACAATAGCTTTAGCACCAAGTTTGGCTGCTTCAATGGCACCAGTTGCGCGAGCACCGACGACAGCACCATAAAAACTGCCGAGCTTATCTTTGCCCATGCCTTTGTTAATAAATACAATTTTGTTTTTAACTTGGGCCGGTGCTGCGGCTTTCAGTTGTTCCAGACTGTCAAACATGACAACTTTCGCGTTAATGCCATCAACTGGAGTGGCAATGGAGCCTCCAAGCGCAGTGACGACCAAACTTTGTTTGAACGGCGCGCTGACAGTTAAACTTGCCTGACCACGCTCCCAGTATTGCATGTTGAACGGTTCGGTCCAGACTTTGTCATACCCCAACTGGTTAAATTTTTGCTCAGCCCAGGCGACGGCACGTGCATCTGCTTCGCTGCCAGCAAGACGCTGGCCCACTTCTACCGTGAGTGATTCTGTTAGTTGATAGGCCAGATTGTGGTCCAATATCAGGTCATTTGCCGCGACATTTAGGCTCAGTGCCGCTGTAAGAGTAGTTAGCCAGCATTTCATCTTTTTACTGTGTCCCGTTATTGCTAAATTAGTTATGACTTTAACACCTTTTTACTTTGGTTCTACAATAACAACCGGTAGAAGTGTGTATTTGTCCGATGGAATGAATTCAGTCATTAAGGATACGTGTATGGCAGTAAGGCCGCTCAGTGTGCAGGTCGTTAAAACGTTATTCTTTGTTAAATAAGAATGATTATATTGTCGATTTGTCCTTTAATCGGTAAGATTAGGCATCACGAAAGACAGAGTCAGGCGTAATGAATTTACAAGATATGCTGGAAAACTCGGCAAAAGCCGTGAAGTTGCTTAAAGCGGTGTCGAATGAGCGACGTTTACTTATTCTTTGTCACTTATTAGAAGGTGAGTTGTCAGTAGGTGAAATGAATCAAAAGCTTGAATTGAGTCAGTCTGCTTTGTCGCAACATTTGGCGTTATTACGCAAGCATAAGTTGGTTAAAACGCGTAAGGCAGCACAAACGGTATATTACAGCCTGCAGAGTAAAGAAGCAGAAGAGTTGATTGCCTTGCTGCACAAGTTGTATTGCTCAGATCCGATAAACTAACAACAACAAAAAAGCCGGCGTAAGCCGGCTTTTTTGTTGTAACTGGTGTCTTAAGCTGCGCTTAATGCTTTAACATGTGCATTTAAACGAGCTTTATGACGTGCTGCTTTGTTCTTGTGGATCAGACCTTTAGAGGCCATACGATCCAGAACAGGCACCATTTTCTTGAATGCTTCAGTTGAAGCAGTTACGTCAGCAGTTAATACCGCCGCGTAGGTTTTCTTAATGAAAGTACGCATCATTGAACGTTGACTAGCGTTTTGCTGACGACGTTTTTCTGATTGAATTGCGCGCTTCTTAGCAGACTTAATGTTAGCCAAGGTAACACTCCTAAAAAACTAAACCGGACCCATCAAAGGCCGCATAATATGCCTATTTAATGGCCCGTTGTCAAATGCTTTAACGGTAAAGTTACAGATTTTAATCTGTGAACCTACTGGTAATCGGTTGTCATAACAAGGCAAAATAGCGGCTTCATTATATAAGGACATATCAGTGTCGGCAAAGTTATTAAAATCAGGCCTTATCGTCAGCGCTATGACATTGATTTCGCGAGTATTAGGTTTGGTACGGGATGTGGTAGTTGCCAACTTTATTGGTGCTGGCGCTGCGGCTGACGTGTTCTTTTTTGCTAATCGGATACCCAACTTTTTACGCCGTTTGTTTGCCGAAGGTGCTTTTTCACAGGCATTTGTGCCGGTGTTGGCTGAAGTTAAAGCCAAACACGGTGATGATGCTGTGCGCGAATTGCTGGCTAAAGTAGCCGGAACCCTGGGGGTTATTGTGACCCTAGTGACATTGTTTGGCGTGATAGCTTCACCGATTCTTACCATGTTATTTATGACGGGTTGGTTTATTGAATGGCTAAATGATGGCCCCGAAGCGCATAAGTTCGAGCTTGCCAGCTTGATGTTGAAAATTACCTTTCCATATCTTTGGTTTATTAGTTTAGTCGCGTTGTCTGGCGCGGTACTCAATACCTATAATCGTTTTGCAGTAGCCGCCTTTACGCCAGTATTCTTGAACATTGCCATTATTGCCTGTGCTTTATTTATGGCGCCAACGTTAAGCGAGCCTGCGCTGGCGTTAGCCTGGGGCGTATTTATTGGCGGTGTGGTGCAATTGTTGTTTCAATTACCGTTTTTAGCCAGAGCCGGCTTGTTAGTGTGGCCAAAGTGGGGTTGGCGCGATGACAACGTAGTGAAAATACGCAAATTAATGCTGCCGGCGTTATTTGGCGTGTCAGTTAGTCAGATCAATTTGTTATTAGATACGGTTATTGCTTCGTTTTTGCTTACAGGCGCCGTGAGCTGGCTGTATTACTCTGACCGCCTAATTGAGTTTCCACTGGGATTATTCGGTATTGCTATCGCAACAGTGATTTTGCCAAATTTGTCGCGTCACCATGCAAATGAAAATACCCTGCGTTTTAGCCAGACATTGGATTGGTCTCTGCGCTTTGTTGCGTTATTTGGTATACCGGCAATGGCAGGTTTAATCGTGCTGGCGCAGCCGATAATTGCGCTACTGTTTATGCGCGGCGAATTTTCGCAAAATGATGTGTTAATGGTGTCGTACAGTTTAATTGCTTACAGCACAGGCTTGCTTAGCTACATGCTGATAAAAGTGCTGGCACCCGGCTTTTACGCGCGGCAGGATATAAAAACGCCGGTACGCATTGGCATTATTGCCATGGTGGCGAATATGGTATTTAACCTCATGTTAGCGCCTTTTTTAAGCTATGTCGGTTTGGCGTTAGCAACAGCAATGTCTGCCAGTTTAAATGCATTTTTGCTATATCGTGGTTTAAAACAGGTTGGGGTGTACCAATTAAGTAAAGCCAGCATGCTATTTTTGCTGAAATTAATGATTGCGAGTAGCCTGATGGCCGCGGTGCTGTATTGGTATACACCAACACTGACTGATTGGGTGCAACTTAGTTTAACCGTTCAGGTTTGGCGTTTGAGTACACTGTGTGTGCTGGCAGTTGTCGCGTATTTTGCGCTGTTATGGGTGTTAGGTGTACGTTTGCAACATTTTAAAGCCAATTCTGTTGCTGAAAGCAATTGATTAAGTGGTTATAATGCGCGGTTTATAAGCAGCAGTTAAATATGGCAGGCATGGAGTTAATTCGCGGATTACATAATATTCAGCCTCAGCACCGCGGTTGCGTTCTCACTATTGGTAACTTTGATGGGGTGCATCTTGGGCATCAGGCAGTATTAGCGAAAGTGGTTGCTATTGCTAAGCAAAAGCAACTGCCCTCATGTGTCATGCTGTTTGAGCCGCAACCACTTGAGGTATTTGCTGGTACAGCGGCGCCTGCGCGATTAAGTCGTTTTCGTGAAAAGTACACGGCGTTGGCACAGCTTGGTATTGATCGTTTGCTGTGTGTTAATTTTACAGCCGCTTTTGCAGCACAACAGCCGCAGCAATTTATTCAGCAATTGTTGTTAAAACAGCTTGGTGTTGAACATCTTATTGTTGGTGATGACTTCCGCTTTGGTAAAAACCGTAGTGGTAGTTTTGACCTGTTAGCGCTGGCGTCAGTGCAGCATCAGTTTGGCCTGTGTAACACATCCAGCCTGATTATGGCTGAGCAACGTATTAGCAGTACATTGATACGCCAAGCGTTGGCCGAGGACAACCTGGTGTTAGCAACGCAAATGTTAGGCCGGCCATTTTCACTTACCGGCCGGGTACGGCATGGCCGTAAGTTAGGCCGTGACTTGGGTTTCCCTACGGCAAATGTGTTTTTGTACCGGCGTAAGCTGCCTGTAGCGGGTGTATATGCGATAACGGCAAATACGGTGTTTGGTCGTTTTTATGGCGTAGCAAATATTGGCAATCGGCCTACGGTACAGGGGCAGCGACAGCAACTTGAAGCACATTTGCTCGATTTTAAAGGCGATTTATACGGTAGCCAAATTGAAGTACAGCTGCAGCATAAGCTTCGGCCAGAACAACGCTTTGATGGCCTTGAGGCACTGCAACAACAAATTGCTGCGGACGTAACAGCAGCAAAATTATTTTTTCAGCGTAATGCTTTATTTGAAGCAAGCGCAACTACTGATAAGACGGAACAGAACGGATGAGCGACTACAAGCATACCCTTAATTTGCCTGAAACGGCTTTTGCGATGCGCGCCAATCTGGCGCAGCGTGAGCCGCAAATGCTGGCAAAATGGACCGAAGCAGACTTATACGGCAAGATACGTGCAGCAAAAAAAGGCAAGAAGAGCTTTATTTTGCATGACGGCCCGCCATACGCCAACGGCAATATCCATATTGGGCATGCAGTTAACAAAATTCTAAAAGACATTATTGTTAAATCGAAAACGCTGTCAGATTTTGATGCGCCTTATGTGCCAGGTTGGGACTGCCATGGTTTGCCAATAGAATTAGTCGTTGAAAAGAAATATGGCAAACCGGGTACTAAATTAACCGCGGCAGAGTTTCGACAAAAATGCCGTGAGTATGCGGCAACACAAATTGATGCTCAGCGTACAGACTTTATCCGCTTAGGTGTGTTCGGTGATTGGCAGAATCCATACCGTACGATGGACTTTGACTTTGAGGCCAATATTATTCGTTCGTTGGGTAAAATCATCGACAATGGTCACTTACAACAAGGCTTTAAGCCGGTTCATTGGTGTACCGACTGCGCCTCTGCGTTAGCTGAAGCTGAAGTGGAATATCAAGATAAAGTCTCACCTGCTATCGACGTGCGTTTTGCCTTGGTTGACGAGACAGCAGTAGACCGCTTTGACCATCCTGAAGAAAAACGCGGTAATGGCAAGGTGTCTGTGGTGATCTGGACAACGACGCCCTGGACGATACCCGCCAACCGTGCCATTGCGTTAAATGCTAAGTTGGATTATAGCCTGGTTCAGGTAGAGCAAGGGCCAAACGGTGCTGAGCGATTAATTATTGCTACCGATTTAGTACAAGATGTTATGGCGCGTGCAGGTATTGAACATTATCACGCCTTAGGTTTTGCTAAAGGTATAGCGCTTGAGTTGGTGCAGGTTAGGCATCCGCTGTATGACTTTACTGTGCCACTGATTATGGGGGAGCATGTAACCACCGAATCCGGTACAGGTTGTGTACACACTGCGCCCGGCCATGGTCAGGAAGACTTTATCGTTGGTAAATTGTATAACCTTGAAGTGGCTAATCCCGTTGGTGCCAATGGGGTTTATTTACCTGATACGCCACTGTTTGCTGGTCAGCACGTGTTTAAGGCTAATGACTCTGTCGTTGAAGCGCTTAACGCAGCAGGGGCTTTGCTGGTGCATAAAGCTTACAAACATAGCTATCCTCATTGCTGGCGCCACAAAACACCTATTATCTTTCGTGCCACGCCGCAATGGTTTATCAGTATGGATAAACAGGGTTTGCGCAGTCAATCTTTAGAACAAATCGGCCAAACGCGTTGGATACCAGATTGGGGCCAGCAGCGTATTGAAAAAATGGTTGCCGGGCGCCCGGACTGGTGTATTTCACGGCAGCGTACCTGGGGTGTCCCTATTGCGTTGTTTGTCGATAAAGACACGGGGGCTTTACACCCGAATACTGCTGCGTTGATGGAGCACGTTGCACAGTTGGTAGAAAAAGAGGGTATTCAGGCTTGGTTTGACTTAGCCGCTGAAACCCTACTGGGCGCTGATGCAGAACAATATGTTAAGGTAAGTGACACCCTAGACGTTTGGTTTGATTCTGGCGTTACCCATGCTTGTGTCGTGGGCGCACGAGCTGAATTCGGCGGTGCCGAGCAGGCCGATTTGTATCTTGAAGGTTCAGATCAGCACCGAGGCTGGTTTATGTCGTCATTAATGACGGGCGTAAGCATTAACCATAAAGCGCCTTACAAGCAGGTGTTAACCCACGGCTTTACCGTTGATGGTGATGGCCGCAAAATGTCAAAATCGCTTGGTAATGTGGTGTCGCCACAGGATGTAATGAACAAACTTGGCGCAGATATCTTGCGTTTGTGGGTGGCAACCACTGACTATACCTCAGAGATGACGGTATCAGATGAAATTTTAAATCGCGCTGCTGATAAGTATCGCCGTATTCGTAATACTGCACGTTTTTTACTTGCAAACCTGAACGGTTTTAATCCGGCAACGGATGCTGTTCCGTTTGACCAAATGGTTGAATTGGACTTGTGGGTAGTAAGCCGTGCAGCCAAATTGCAACAAGAAATTGTTGATGCCTATGACAGTTACCAGTTCCATCAGGTCAGCAGTAAGCTAATGAACTTCTGTACGGTCGAGCTTGGCAGTTTCTACCTGGATGTGATTAAAGACCGGCAATACACTGCGCACACTGATGGTTTAGCTCGTCGTTCCTGTCAAACGGCGCTTTATCACATTGCACAAGCAATGGTGCGTTGGATGGCACCTATTATGAGCTTTACTGCTCAGGAAATCTGGCAGGCGCTTCCGGGTGAGCGTGATGAGTTTGTCTTTACCGATGTTTGGTATAGCGGTTTTGCCGGCATACCGGCAGGTAAATTTGATGATGCATTTTGGCAGCAACTGCTGCAGGTTCGCGATGAAGTAAACAAAGTACTTGAAGCGGCACGTCGGGAAGAAAAAATTGGTGCATCACTGCAAGCCGAAGTGACGTTATACGCGTCTAGTCAGCTTGCAGCAGATTTAGCTAAATTAGGCGACGAGCTGCGGTTTGTATTAATTACTTCAACAGCAAATGTTAGCACTGATAACGCACCTACAGATGCGGTAAAAACTGAACTGACTGGGTTAAGTGTTCAGGTAGTTGCTTCAGCTGGCGCTAAGTGTGAACGTTGTTGGCACCATCGTCAGGATGTTGGCGTTAATACCGCGCATCCGGGTTTATGCTTGCGTTGTATCGACAATGTTGAAGGTGATGGCGAATTGCGGGCTTTTGCATAATGACGCTATTTAAAGATACAGGCTGGCGACTATGGTGGCTAATGCTGTTGCTGGTATTGGCTGACCAACTGACAAAGCAAGTGGTTATCGCCAATATGCAACTGTTTGAGTCAATTGAACTGTTGCCGTTTTTTAACTTTACCTATGTCAGGAATTACGGTGCGGCATTCTCCTTTTTAAGTGATGCCGGAGGCTGGCAGCGTTGGTTTTTCACGTTTATAGCAGTGGCTATCAGTTGTGTGCTAGCGGTATGGTTGGCGCGTAACAACAAAGAACAGCTCAAGTTGAATTTAGCGCTTAGCCTGGTGTTGGCAGGGGCTATTGGTAACCTTATTGATCGCAGCGTTTATGGTTACGTAATAGACTTTTTGCATGTCTATTATCAGAACTGGCACTATCCGGCATTTAACATAGCTGACTCAGCTATCTGTATTGGTGCAGGATTATTGATTTGGGACAGTTTTAGTAGTAACGAGGTGAAAAAATGACAGACGTAGTAATCGGCGCTAAAAGTAGCGTTATTTTTCACTTTGACATTAAGTTATCCGACGGCAGTGCGGCAGAGAGTACCCGGGTACATAATAAGCCTGCTAAGCTGCAAATGGGTGATGGCAGTATTTCTCCAGCGTTTGAACTTGAGCTCACTGGCCTAAAAGCGGGAGACAAAAAAACCTTCACGCTGGCGCCAGAAGATGCTTACGGTATGCCAAACCCTGACAATATCTACTATGTTGATCGCAGTAAGTTCTCAGCTGATGCTCCAGCTAAAGCGGGAACGATTATTGGCTTTACCATGCCTGACGGTTCTGAAATGCCGGGTTTGGTGCGCGAAGTGGTTGGCGAGTCAGTGACAATAGATTTTAACCATCCTTTGGCCGGGCAAACATTGACCTTTAGCGTTGAAATTGTGCAGGTAAATTGAATATGGACATTTTGTTAGCGAATCCGCGTGGCTTTTGTGCCGGGGTAGATAGGGCTATTAGCATTGTTGAGCGTGCGTTAGAATTATACGAACCGCCAATATATGTGCGCCACGAAGTGGTACACAATAAGTTTGTTGTAGATGGTTTGCGTCGACGCGGCGCAGTGTTTGTTGATGAACTAACCGAAGTGCCAGATGACAATATTGTTATTTTCAGCGCGCACGGTGTGTCGCAGGCCGTCCGCGAAACCGCCAGGCAACGCGGATTAAAAGTGTTTGACGCAACTTGCCCGCTAGTAACAAAAGTGCATATGGAAGTAACCAGAGCCAGCCGCAAAGGCATTGAATGCATTTTAATTGGTCATGCAGGACACCCTGAAGTTGAAGGCACCATGGGGCAGTATGATAACCCGGCTGGTGGCATTTACCTGGTTGAGTCAGCAGAAGACGTAGGCACATTACACGTTAAAAACCCAGAGCAGCTCTGTTTTAGCAGTCAAACGACGTTGTCAGTAGATGACACCGCGGATGTAATAGACGCGCTGCGTCAACGTTTTCCTGGTATTGAAGGGCCACGCAAAGACGATATTTGTTATGCCACACAAAATCGTCAGGATGCGGTGCGTGATTTAGCCAGCAAGGCCGATTTGTTATTGGTGGTGGGAGCTAAAAACAGCAGCAACTCAAATCGATTGCGCGAACTGGCTGATAAGATGGGCTGTAAAGCCTATTTAATTGATACGGCGAATGATATTCAGCAACACTGGCTAGACGGCGTGCAGGCGGTTGGCGTTACGGCTGGGGCTTCTGCACCTGAGGTACTAGTGCAGCAAGTGGTGAAACAGTTGCAGCAGTGGGGCGGTAAAACCGTCAGTGAGAACCCCGGACGGGAAGAAAACGTGGTTTTTGCGATTCCAGCGGAGCTTAGATAATTTGTTAAATTCATCAACGTGTTCATGTTTGTAAGTGTTGGGTGTAGTATTTCGTTATAACTGTTAAAAAGAATGGCGTAATGCTTACCCAACTCTCCTTGCCCAAGTTGCAAATTCCTTTTCTATGTCATGGCCAGTTTATGGTCAGGGTGTTAGTGGTGTCTCAGGCCGTTGCTGTTGTGTTGGCTTTTGCCCCGGGTGTTTATGGCGACGTATGGGCTCGACTGGGTTTCATTAGTGTTTTTGTGCACTGGATTTCTATTATCACAACACTATGTTTATGTGCTGCGCGGCATAAGATTAACCAACTTAAGCCCATTAGCATAATTAGTGTGGTTTTGTGTATTTTTTTAACGCTAACTCTTATTGTTAGCGCAGTTGCATTTTCACTATTCAGCACGCTTTTTAATAGCATTAACCATGAAATGAGTGAGTTTTTGGCGAAAAACCTGATGGTTGCCTTTATTGTTGCCTTGGTTGCTGTGCAGTTTTTGATTGTGCATGCCGAGAAAAGCGAGCAATTAAACGCTCAAACCCATGCAGAACTAAACGCGTTACAAGCTAGAATACAACCGCACTTTTTATTCAATACTCTAAACACCGTAGCCGAACTTACCCATATTGATGCTGATGCCGCGGAAAAATCGTTGTTGGCGTTATCAGCATTGTTTCGAGCTGCGTTGGATGTAGGAAAGCTGGTGCCATTGCAGACTGAACTGGAATTAGCTAAGCAATATTTGTCATTAGAACAGTGGCGGCTTGGGCGTCGAATGAACGTTAATTGGCAAATTCCTGATGCCTTACCCGCTATTCAGATCCCTGCTTTAACAATTCAGCCATTATTGGAAAACGCCATTAGATACGGCATTGAAAATAGTGCAGAAGCCGGCAAACTGAATATCTTTTCTATAGAAAGCCGCAATGCACTAACAATAGTAATTACTAATCCTTATTATCAAAGCATTAAAAGCAGTGGAGGAAATGGTATTGCTTTGGATAACATTCGCCAGCGTCTTATGCTGCAATATGGCAGCAGCGCAAGTTTAACCTTCGGTAATAGTGAAGGGTTGTATCGGGTTAAGCTTGTCATTCCAAAGTCTTAACGGAGTATAAATGCGAATTTTAATTGTCGATGATGAACCACTTGCCAGAGCAAGACTAAAGCGTTTAATCGCGGGGTATACAAACTACACCTGCATTGGTGAAGCAGAAACGGCGCAGCAGGCATTTGAATTAGTTGGTGCTCTACAGCCAGATGTTTTATTACTTGATATAGAGATGCCGCAGCAAGACGGGCTTAGCTTAGGCAAGCGCATTCTAGCGTTGCCCACGCCACCTGCTCTAATTTACGTTACTGCACATCCTGAATATGCGTTAGAAGCTTATCAGGCATCACCTGCAGATTACGTGTTAAAACCTGTGTCGGAACAAAGGTTGCTTAGTGCACTTGAGCGTGTTGGCAAGCAGACAAAAGCGCACATTGAAAAGAAGCAACAAGAAGCCAAATTTACTTTTATGCAAGGCGGCGTTTCTCGTAAAATCGCGATGAAAGATATTTTATATTTCACCGCTGAAGACAAATACGTTCGCATGGTATACCGCGATGGTGATGCATTGATCGAGCAAAGCTTGGCACACCTTGAAACATTAAAGCCTGAACTTTTTTTGAGAATTCATCGTCAGAATTTGGTCAATATCAGTTACATCCAGCGCCTGTACTTAATTGAAGGTCAGCATTGGATAACACTAAACCAAACAGATATAAAGTTAAAAGTTAGCCGACGGGCCGTGTCGTCTGTTAAATCTGCGGCAGTCGTTTTGTGATAACTTACCATTCGTCGTTACAACTTACCGTTAATCAGTAAGCCTTGTACTTTCAATATCTGCTTCTATATATTAACCTGTGAAATTAAACTATTACAGCCTCAAAACACTAGTGGTATATAAATGAAAAGTCATATTACAAACAGTAGTTTGAACAAAGGGTTTACCTTAGTGGAGTTAATGATATCCGTGGCTGTTGTTGGAATGGTTACCTTCATCGCTATCCCTTCTTATGGACGTTTTATTGCTGCTAATCGCTTGAGTGCTCAGGCAAATGAAATGTTATCTGCAATTACTTACAGCCGTTCAGAAGCAATAAGGTTGAATAGAAACATTATGTTTTGTAATACGACTGATGGTGCTACTTGTAACACTACCTCCGGTGCGTGGCAGCAATGGTTAGTGCTTGACCCACTAAGTGGGGTTTTACGAACCAGTCATATTCTAAATTCAAGTTTGAATGTACTTTCTGACACCGGTATGACAAATGATACTATTGTATTTACCCCAATGGGGTTAGCCAGAAATGCGGCAAATACCCGCTTACCGTATAATGGCATTATACGTGTTTGTGTGGTGGATTCTGCCCTGGACTCAAATGGGCGTGACGTAGAGATTAGCAGTGGAGGGCGTATTATGATAGAGCGCTTTTTAACCAATAGTGGCACCTGTTCGAAGCCGGAGGTTTAAACGATGAAAATGCGTTCGATACGTGTATTAAACCAGCAAAAAGGCGTTACGTTGCTCGAAGTGTTAATTGCAATGCTGGTGCTTGGAATTGGTGTTTTGGGGGTTGCAGGTTTGCAAACGGCAAGTTTAAGAAATGTTCAAAGTTCTTATGAACGCTCTCAAGCCGTTATTCTAATGGACATGTTAGCCGAAACGCTGCGAGCAGATGCTCGAAGTGCTCGGTTAGGGAATTATGATATTGAGTGCGACAACGCAGCATTAACCACTTGGACCGGCATGGTAAGGACTGCTTTAAATAACGATAGTGCTTGTGTTGAAATAGACTGGCAAGCAGACACGGCAACCTATGTCCTCACCTTGAGTTGGTCCGATGAGCGAATTGCCTTGGGTCCAGATTCTTCTTTATCACTTCGAGTAACACCATGAACAGAAAACCTGATATCTCGTCTTGGCAGAATAAAAACCATGGTTTTACACTCATAGAGTTAATGATTGCCATGGTACTTGGTATTATCTTGTTAGGTGGTGTCATTGGCATTTTTTTAGCTAATCAAGAAACCAGTAGAATAAATAGTCAACTTAGCCAACTTCAAACATCTGCACGCGTGTCTTTTCAATTACTTTCCCGTGATTTACGTAGTGCATCCTTTTCTGGTTGCGGTAACAACCCGAACGTGGTCAATGTAACCACTGCATTTAACGCAGCTGCAGCGCCATGGGCAACTTGGAATGGCGGCGTACTTGGTTATGATACCGCCCTGCCACAAATCGCTGGTATGACACCTTTTACCGGAACTGATGCAATCAGACTAATGTACGGTACCGGTGATGGTGTAACCGTTTCTGGCCACGATGTTGCCAGTAGCACCTTTACCGTAAACCTTAGCCCTGCCGCAAACGGGTTTGTGGTTGGTGAGCTAGCTTTAGTTTGTGATGCAAGCGCAAAGGCCGCATTGTTCGAAATAACCAATATTGCGAATGCGGTTCCGTTTCAAGTCCGGCATTTGCAAGGCGCTGCCAGTAATGCCAGCGGTTTTTTAGGGCTGCCTCTTGGCTCACCTACAACCTTTGGTTTAGGTGCAATGGTTATGCCTTTGGAGTCAGTTGCTTGGTTTGTAGCAGAGAACCAAAACAATGGAAAATCGTTATACCGTTCAATTGTGGTGAATGGGGCTGAACAGGCAGATGAAATTATAGATGGCGTCGATAATTTGCAATTTGAATATGAAGTGCTTCAAGGCACTGCGCCTCCGGGCGTTTGGATGTCGGCAAATAATGTTCCTGCAACCAGTTGGGGGCTTGTTATTAGTGTGCGCGTTGTCTTAACAATGGAAAATGGTACACAGATGTCGGACAACCTAAACACAATGAACCATATGGTTGCTAACAGAAATAGGATGCAATGATATGAAATCTGTTAAAGCACAGCAAGGCATAGCGTTAATTGTAGGGTTGTTACTATTACTGGCAATTACATTGTTAGCCGTATCATCAATGCGCGACAGTTCTTTACAAGAGCGTATGACATCCAATCTTACGGAGCGTGAGCTGGCTTATCAGCTTGTTGAAGCAACGTTAATGTTTGCCCAGCAACAAGTTAATGTTGCCAACCCTTTTTTGTTATGTGAAGGCGGCCGTGCGGGATTTTACTGTCAGCCAGACCCCACGCTTGCAGATAGATGGGTGGCCGTGAATACGGTATGGGGTAATGATGGCCCCGATGACGGCCAACTTGGTACTGCAGAATATATTGCAGAGTATATGGGGCAGTGGGTTAACACTGCTATAGACAGCTGCTCAAATGCTGGTCAGGCAGAAATTCCTGAAGAATGTTTACGCGATACTTGGCGTATCACTGCTCGTACAACAGATGCAGGCGGTGCGAATGTCATGCTGCAATCTATATTCCGTATATGATGGCGATGAGGTCAATTATGAAAACTTTTTTAAAATCGGTACAGCTAGCGTTTTTGATTGGCTTAGGGCTTGGCATTAACATAGCAAACGCGGCTGTTGAAATTGCCGAAGCACCATTACAAACAGGTAGCGCTGTAGCCCCCAATATTTATTTTGTGTTAGATGATTCTGGTTCAATGCAGTGGGAGCTTATGCCAGATGATTATGCGTATGTAGGCTCGAATCTTCATGGGTATTTGTTTCCTATTCCAGAAAACATGTATCAGGGGTTAAACCGGTTTGACAACCGTATTCCTGAGTTTGATGACGATAACATTCACCACATTATTAAACGTTCAGCTGAAATCAATAAGGTATTTTATAATCCAAGTGTTACTTATCAACCTTGGATAAAAGCTGACGGCAGTAGCTTTGGCAATATGTCACCCACCAATGCGCTTTGGGACCCCTACGTAAGTTCTGTTGGCAGTATCAATTTAACTGCGCAGCAGTCATTTGATCGCTGGTACTCACATGAGTCTAATTTAAGTAGCCGCAGTACAAGTGACTCTTCAAAAAATTACTGGCCAATGACCTTTTTTGTTTACGACGGGAGCGGTAGTACTACCGATCCTGATAATTACAAAGGTTATCGTATCCAAGGCAACCGTGTTTATGAAAAAAACATGAGCAGTAATGGCTCATGGACTAGAAAATATGATGCTTTCAGCTGGCAAAGAACAGTGGTTGATGCTCTAGGACATTCAGTTACCGAGAACTTTACGCGCTCAATTTCAGAGGAAAAACAAAACTTCGCTAACTGGTTTTCGTATTATCGTTCTCGTATCCTTGCTGCCAGAGCCGGTACCAGTATTGCCTTTGCCGATGTAACAGCTGACTATCGTATTGGCTTTACTACCCTTGCCGCTTCAAAAACTGCGAGTAACACCTTAACCATTCCACTGCCTTCACTGGGCGATATTGAAAAAGGCACTTTCTCAGACGGAAATAAAAATACCTGGTTTGATTTGCTGTTTAAGGTGCCAATGAATAATGGAACCCCTTTGCGTAATGCTGTTAAATGGGTAGGAGATCAGTACACTCGTACCGATGCTGCGGGGCCTTGGGGGCCTGCGTCTGATGATGATCAAATAAGTTGTCGACAGTCTTTTGCCATTGTAACAACCGATGGATATTACAATGGAGATTCACCTGGTGTTGGTAATGTTGATAACGCGAATGGGGTAGAATTTGTACATCCAACAAATACCAACAATAATTTTCAGTATATAGCTGAAGAACCTTATAACGATGGCCATTCAAATACTCTGGCTGACGTTGCCATGAAATATTGGAAAAATGATTTACGTACAGGCCTCGATAATAATGTACCCTTGGCCAATAGTGGCAAAAACCCTGCTTTTTGGCAGCATATGTCAACTTATGCTGTGTCAATTGGTGTTAAAGGTACTAAAGATCCAAAATCAGATGCGCCAGGAAATTGGCCCAACCCCAGTAATGGCAATGGCGAAAAAATAGACGATTTATGGCATGCTGCAGTAAACGGGCGTGGTGAGTTTATTGCTGCCTCTAAACCTGACGAGTTTACTCAGGCACTTCAACGAATTTTGCGTAGTATTTCTGAAGCAACAGGAAGTGCATCCAACCTGGCGGGGTCAACAACCTCTTTGGAGTCTGAAGCCGGTTTGTTTAGCGCCAGTTTTAATAGTGGTGACTGGTCTGGTGATTTAGTTGCAGTAGATACCAATAATGCGTTCAGCCAAACATGGTCAGCCGCCAGCAAACTTGACACCCGAGCTCCTGCAAGCCGGATGATATATTTTGGTAAAACCAATACGACTGCTGATATTTTTGTTGGAGCAAATGTTACCGACTCAATTTTAACTGATGATCAAGTAGACTATTTACGAGGTGAAACAACCAAAGAGCAAAAAAATGGGGGCAACTTCAGAAATCGTGGCTCTATATTGGGTGACATCGCTAATTCTACGCCATTATTAGTCGAGGGCATTACGAATCGTAATTATCAATTATATAGCTGGGGCGCAGGTTATGAGTCTTTCCGAAAAGACAGGTTAACTCGTGCACCAACGGTTTATGTCGGCGCTAATGACGGTATGTTGCATGCTTTTAATGCCGCTACTGGAGATGAACGTTTTGCGTACATTCCTGTTGCCGCAATGAAAAATATTGACAAACTAACAGACCCAGATTATGTGCACCGCTATTATGTTGATGGCTCTCCTATTGTTGCAGACATTCAGGATTCAAGTGGTAATTGGAAAAGTATCTTGTTAGGCAGTATGGGACGAGGAGGCAACAGTTTATTCGCACTGGATATCACAGAGCCAACTAGCTTCACAAAAAACAATGTTTTATGGGACAAAAGTTACTCTGCTTTGGGCGTAACAACAGCTAAACCCTTAGTAGCACGCTTGAAGAATAATAAGTGGGTTGCCATTATTGGCTATGGCTACAATAACGAGCGGTCAAATAAAGGTGGTTTACTGGTAATAGATTTAAGCAATAACGGTGAAGTGTTGTGGCAAATTGATTTACCTAACAGTGTTGCTACCGATAATGGATTTGGCCAGCTTGAAGGTTGGGATGCTGATGAAGATGGCAATTTAGATTGGGTTTTTGCCGGCGATTTACACGGTAATGTTTGGAAGTTTGATTTAACCGTTGCAGACCCTACAGCTAATGGTATCGCTTATAGTAATACCCCGTTATTTACCGCAAAATCAGGAGCGGGTGAAAAGCAATCTATAACAGGTGGTATTTCATTGGCGCGAGAGCCAGGTACCGGACAGCTTTGGGTCTATTTTGGTACAGGTAAACTATTATCAAATGCCGACCCTATCAATACTGATCAACAGTCATGGTATGGCATAAAAGATGGCAGTCCTATTATTAGTCGCGATTCTCAGTTAGTAGAACGAACTATGACAAATGTAAGCTCTGAAGCGAGAAGTATCGAAGATGTGTCGACGAATGATCTTGCAACCAAGCGGGGGTGGTTTATCGATTTGATTGATACTCGCGAGCGTATTGTGCAAAAACCTCAAGTGCGTTCAGTGAATTTAGGCAGCACACTAGGTAGTGGATTAATTGTTGCTTCCACAGTGCCAACCAGTGATTTTTGTAGTCCTTCAAGCGATGGTTGGGTAATGGCGGTCAATCCGTTTACGGGAGGCCGGTTAGCTGTGCATTATTTTGATATCTCTAAGGATGGTAATTTTGATGGCGATGATGCAATAACGGACCCTAATTCGGGAAATGCCTCTGTGGCAAGTGGTGTTAAATTTGATGGGATGTCGGGTGATATTTTAATTGTGGGTGAAGAAGGATTTGTGGAACCATTAGAAGTTATTAATATAAATACCGGTACGATAGCTGGGCGTGTATCTTGGCGTGAGATGTCAAATTGAGGAAGTATGGTATGAAAAAAAGTATGGGCTTCTCATTAATTGAAATAATGATTGTCGTTGTGATTGTTGGTGTTCTGGCAAGCATTGCTTTACCTGCTTATCAGCGGTATGTTATTAAGTCAAATCGAACTGCAGCAACGGCATGTTTAGTAGAATTAGCTCAGATTTTTGAACGCACATATACACAAAACATGGCCTATAACCCGGCTGGTTTTGTGTTGCCGCCGATCCAATGCATTACTGAGTTATCTCAACGCTATACCATCACATTAGGAAATCATGCAGCCAGAACATTTACTTTGTCTGCTGCCCCAACTTCATTACAAAACGATTCTGAATGCGGCACTTTAACTTTAAACCAAGCTGGTCAAAAGGGGGCTGCTGGTGGGGTTGATGCTACAGCTGTTAGAAGTTGTTGGTAATTTATTGATTGGATAATTTGATCTTTTGAAATAATGTTGTAACTTTATAGTTAATTTTAATTAGCTAAGAGCATAGGGATATGCGGTTACAACATGGATTTAGTCTTGTTGAAGTCTTAGTAACGCTGCTGATTTTAAAAGTGGCCTTATTGGGGCTGTTAGCGGCGCAAACAATGAGCTTGCGCCAGCTGCAAGATGCAATACAACGAACTCAGGCTGTTGCTTTAAGCCATAGCCTATTGAGTGAACTACAGGCCAATCGGCAACTGGCTAATGTGATTGGTCAGCAGTTAACAATTAGCTCTGAATTGCCGCCCGCACCGGACTGTACACCCCCTTCCCAATGTAATCTCATGCAAATTGGTGCTAACCAACTTAATAATAGTTTTGGCAGTTTTAAAAGTACTGGCGGCGGTAATATTAGAAATCCGAAATTGTGTTTGCGTGCGCAGGGGCCTTCTTTTTTGATGCAAATGAGATGGGAG
>Ga0100394_1000817_pt1 | contig 25685 bp, 16 predicted proteins | sample CryGeymeta201518_FD_81549 | JGI IMG/M metagenome (GOLD analysis project Ga0100394, IMG submission 81549) | Groundwater microbial communities from Crystal Geyser aquifers in Utah, USA - Crystal Geyser metaG 2015-18 | ecosystem: Environmental > Aquatic > Deep subsurface > Groundwater | place: USA... | reverse complement strand
CGCACCGTTTCCAACGGTGTGCTTTAGACCACTCAGCCAACCTTCCAAAATTAGTCAAAAGTCTATAAGGTCACAAAGTCAAAAGTCTTTACCTAACCTTGTAGCGTTATCTCTACTGGATTGGTTTCCTTTTTCAAGTATTTGTTCAAATTTTCTTGTAAGCAGTTCGTCTAATATATAGACTCTGGAAACTAGACACTGGATTCTAGATAATGGAATTCGAATAGTGTCCTTTATTCTTGACGAGTATTATGTATGTGTCAATGTTAGATGAACAGTTGTTAGAGCAAACAAAACAATGAAATGGTCAGGCTCCGCTAAAGTCGGAGCAGGCTTTTGAAGCACTATATCTGAGGTGGAAGAAACCCTTATACTTGTATCTTCTCCATCTTTTGTCATACCAAAAAGATGATGCTGAACAGGTTTTGAGCGACGTATTCTTGTCGCTATATGAATACAACATGAAGCATGAGATCTTGAATACCAAAAGTTTCCTTTATTCGACAGCACACAATAAGGCATTGGACTTGATATGAAAATCAATAATTTGAATCTTATCAAAACAAATATGCAGAGTATGGCTCAACGTACAGCTACCCCATATTCTACTGGCGAGGCTGCCTCTTTGGATAGTCTCATTTCCGGTTTTGATGCTCAAAGAAAACTCTTGGAAACTAATCCAGAATCATTTTGCATAGAAACAGGTACTTGGACAACTTTGAATGAAGATATGAGAAAACTTATGATGGAATGAATTTCTGGTCAGGTGAGTAAGTTTAAAGAGCAGAGACAATGAGGAATGAACATGATGAGGTGATGGTTTAGAAGATAAGAGAAAATATATGTTTATTACAAAAAAGCGCTTTTCGGCCCTTTTTCATTCCTTGTCTTTTCTCCCAAAAAGGCTATGATTTTTTTTCGACCAATAAAACAAAACGTGAACAAAACAATTTATAATTTGATATCAAGATGGACTTAAAGAAGTTATTTATTGCTGCTGCATTGGCTGCCAGCCCTTCATATACTCCTCATTTTTCCGTTCTGCAAAGCGATGCCCAGAGTTCTCTGTCTGCTGTTTTGTCTGATTCTACCGGAGAAGAAAAATCCGTGTATTATACCTTCGAAGTATCGCAGGAACTTTTGCATCAGATCGATACTATGTGTCTGGATACCAATTGTCCAGTTGTTTTTAGTAGATCGCTTGAAGATCTGAGAAATACGCCTCTGTTTATGCGTGGTACGCGTAGACATATAGGAGAATTTTTGTGATATGATCAGTATGACAATATTTTGAAAAAATATAATGCCGATACTATCCCTGATTCTCTTAAGACATCTGAGGATCTGCGTATCAATAATTTTGAACATATAAATTTCCCGCTCATCTATGATGAGATAGGTTACGCTGTGCCTCACACACTTGATAGCTTACTACAGGATGATAGGTTTGCAGAATATCGCGATACTATGCAGGGTAATGATACTCTGATTGTGGAGATGAAACAATCCAACTGAAGATATTCATTACTTTATTATGAGACAGGAAAGTTGATTCTCGCTACGTATGCAACCTTGGGTCGTGGAAAATCTACGCCAAAATGACTTTTCCAGGTCGACTATAAGGTAGAATACAAAAGATCAAGAAAATATAATAATGCTAGTATGCCTTATGCACTCCATGTGAATAAGAACGTTTTCATCCATCAGTGAAAAGTCGCTCCTCGAGTGAATTCTCATGGATGTAACAGAATACCTTGATTATATGCAGAAGCATTATATTATCTGACAACAGCTCCAAAAATCTGAATGTTTAATAATTTTCAGCGTCATAAATTAGATTCTGTGGAAGCGCAATTGTGCGATTCTTTGAGCAAATGCGCGCCCAAGGTGCTTATTCTGGATTAGAGATACATTCTCATAAAAGCTCCATCGGTTTTGAATCAGAATTTCTTATAATATCATGTGAGTTCGTTGTCGCAGTCTAGAATGATTTTGTAGCATCCGCAATTTTTCGCTTCTTCGATGGCTGTATTCATCAATGCTTTACCTATGCCATTTCATTCAAATCCCTCTCTGGTCACGACATCTTCGATATGGCCAGCTTTGGCTCCTCATCTGATCATTTTCTGTTCTACCATAAGCGTTAGTGCTCAAATGATCTCTCCTTCTGTGGTGATAGCGATGAAGATTTTGCTTCATTGTTCATTGATCCCCATAAGCAGATTCTCTGTTTTCTCTCTGGTTTGTTTCGGTGCATCAGTGAGGTTGGACAGTGTTTCGAAAAATGAATCGAGGTACTCGAGATCTTTCTTCATTAGCTCTTTGACTATATATTCCATGATTTTCTATTTAATTTTTAAAATTATTTAACCGTCACACTTTTAGCCAAATTTCTCGGTTTATCGATATCTTTTCCTAGTGCGTCTGCGACATGATAGGCGAGGAGTTGACCAGCCAAAACCGTCAAGAATGGATAGATTTCGTCGATGGTCGATGGAATCTTTATCTGGTAGTCAGCCCCGCAGCTTGTAGCGGGGTGAATATTCTGTATTTCCTTGCCCAGCTTGCGCTGGGTAAGTTCGACATCATGAAAACTCTCGCTTTGCTTCGAGCTTTCATTGTGTCTCTCTATATCTGATATCACTACCACAATCCCATCTCTTGCTTTTACTTCTTGAAGAGAAGACATGTTTTTCTCATACATAATATCATTTGGTGCAAGGAGGATTGTCGGAATAGTTTTGTCAATCAGCGCGAGTGGGCCGTGTTTGAGTTCTCCTGATGGATAACTCTCCGAATGGAGATAGGTGATTTCTTTCAATTTGAGACTGCATTCTCTCGCTATCGGTAATTGGTACTGTCTACCGAGATAGAAAAAGTTTTTGTACTGTGATAATTTTTCTGCGAGTTCTCTGATATGTTCTGTGTCCGCGAGAATGTCGTCCATCATGGTTGGCACCTTGGATAATTCTATCATGATTTTGTCATAGCGTGCTTTGCTGAGTCATCCTTCGTTTCCTCAGGACAGATGTCTTTTTTGCCCAAGAAATAATGCTAGCAGGAGGATACAAGTAATCTGAGCAGTAAATGCCTTAGTGGATGCGACGCCAATTTCGGCTCCAGCTCTCGTAAATAATCCATAGTCGGTGAGACGTGAAATACTAGAACCTACAACATTTACAATCCCGAATGTATGTCCTCATTTCTGTTTTATGAGTTTCAAGACTTCCAAAGTGTCGGCTGTCTCGCCGGACTGCGAGATGAAAACGAACAATGTTTCGTCGTTTACTTTGATATTTCTGTATTCGTATTCGCTGGCGATTTCGCAGCTTACGTCTAGTCCTGCAATGTTTTCCATCCGGTAGACTCCGGCGCGTCCTGCGTTGTATGATGTTCCACATCCTACAAAAACTATTTTCTTAAATTTTTCATTCTCCATGCCATGGAAGGCTTCTGCATTGAGAATATTTCTTTGGAAATCTGCTCTTCCTTTAAAAATTCTTCTGATGATATTTGGTTGCTCGCAAATTTCTTTGAGCATGAAATGCTTGTAATCGCCCTTACTCGCTTCCAGATTCTCCAAGTCCATCTCTTCGATTTTCTTCTGGGTTGGGATTCCGTTCGCCTTGATGGTATATTCATTTCACTTGAGATGAATCAGATCTCCGTCGTCGAGATAGATGAATTTGTCGGCGTATCCTGCCAGTGCTTGTTTGTCTGATGAGAAATAATAATCGCCCTTGCCCTCCTTCAAGGACGCGTTATCGTAGGCGAAGATGAGCGGACTTCCGATTTTTGCTCCGATGATTTCGTCAGGATTATGTTTGGAAACAATGAGCAAGGCGTATGCTCACCTAATCATTCCAAGGACCTTTTCTACGGTCTCCAAGAAGTTTCCATTCCGATTATCTTCGAGCAAATTTGCTATGACTTCGCTATCTGTCTGTGAATAAAATTCGTAGCCTTTGGCAATGAGATCATTTTTGAGTTTATGATAATTTTCTATGATTCCGTTGTGCACAAGAAAAAAATTCTGATCCTTGTCGTGATGCGGATGGGTATTGAGTTCAGTAATTCCTCCATGCGTAGCTCGGCGAGTGTGAGCGATTCCCATATTGAAGTGAGAGTTGTCTCAGATTTCTTTGCTGACCTTGCTGGCAAGGCTTGCGACTTTTCCTACCGCCCTGAGGAGTTTGTATTGTCCTTCATCGTTGCTTACCAAAAGTCCCGCTGAATCGTATCAGCGGTATTCTAGCCTTTCGAGGCCGTGGATCAGTATTTTGTGAGCGTCTGGTCTCTGTCATTTATAACCGAAGATTCAGCACATGGTTTTCGTTTAATTAAGTAAATAACAAACCCCCTAAATCCCATGTAAACTTCACAGGTGGACTTGAAGGAAAAACATTTTTTTGTCTTTTTTTCTCTCCTTTGGCCCTCCCTGTGAAGGGAGGGTCGTGGTGGGTTTGTTTCCTCTTTTTTTTAGAAATTTTTTGTATTTATCTATTGAAAATGTAGATTATTCCTATTCATGCAAAGATGAGGATTCCACCCAAGATAGTGGCTCGGCTTATGCTATAATTTTTGAGGAAGATATAACTAAAGAGAATGATAAATATCGGATAGGAGATTTCAACCAGTCATGCAGTTGTGGCGTTTTTCCCTTTGATGGCAAAGACGATAATGATGCTTGCTATTAGGAATGTCACGGTGACTAAGATAAATAATCGTAAGGTACTTTTGTCGTTTCGTACTGCTTTGAGATTGATTTCAAAATGCCCTAGCCAAGCTACCAATGCAAAGAATATTGCATTGATGATAGAAGAAATCAAAAATATTGATATGATTGGCATCTTGACCAATAATTTTTCCAAGAAGGTGTATTGAAGTCATCGGCAGATGGAGGCGATTAGGGCGAAAACGAGTCGCATGTTAGATTACGATATTTAAAATCTTTCCTGGGACATAAATTATTTTCTTCGGCTCTGAAGTGAGTCGTGCGTTTAATTTCGCATCGGCTTTGACGATGGCCATGACTTCGTCTTGTGTAGCTTCTTTGCTGATGCAAATATCGCCTCTGACCTTACCATTGAATTGTACTCAGATTTTGATAGTTGCTGAGCTCAGACATTTTTCGTCGTAACTTGGCCATTTCGCTTTCGTGAAGATTGAGAATTTATTGCCGAGCTCGGATCGTAATTCTTCTGCGAGATGTGGAGCAAATGGAGAGATGAGTATGGTCAGTGTTTCAAATGTTTTTTTGTCGATGCTTGGAAGTTCTGTCAGATGATTGACGAGAATCATGAGCTGAGAAATGCAGGTGTTAAACTTGAATCCATCGATATCATCTCCTAGTTTTTTTATCGTCTGGTTCAGCAATGTAAGCGTTTCTGTACTCATGGTTTGGTTTGTTGTTCACGAAGTCGAAGGTCATCAGGTCTGTAAAGTCGAAGGTCAATTTGACTTTATGGACTTTGGACCCACGCCGTTGCGGGGCATGCTTTGGACTTTATGACTAAGGGTGATGATTTTGTCCAAGAATTTCTTCGCTCATTTGACGCCGTTGGTGCTTCGTGCGATTGCTTGATCAAATGGCCCCATAAACATTTCATACACCCTGAAGGTATCGTGACCGAATTCACTGATGACTTTGTCAGGATCGATGGTATTTCATCGTCTCTTGGACATCTTGCGGCCGTCTTCTGCCATAATAAGCCCTACGTAATGATATTCCTTGAATGGTTCGTCGTGGGTGACGATTCCCAAATCATACAAAAATTTCTGCCAGAATCTGGCGTAAATCATGTGTCTAGTGACGTGTTCGGCGCCGCCTACGTAGACGTCGACTTCTCCTCGATATTTTTCACGTTCTTTGCTGACAAGTTCTTTATTATTTTTTGGATCCATGTAACGAAGTCGGTATCGTGAGCTTCCTGCTCGGCCTGGCATGGTGTTGGTCTCGCGTTTAGCTTTGGTTCAGTCAGGAAGGGTGATATTTACTCGTTCGTCGATATTTGCGAGTGGTCATTCTGTCGTGCCAGTCGGTTCATAATTTTCTACATCAGGAAGTACCAATGGCAAATCGGCTTCGTCCATTGGCAGTGCTTTTAGTGATGAGTTACTAGTGATGAGTCAGGAGTTTTTTTTCTTCTCGTTACTCGTTACTTTTCACTCGTTACTGATCCGAAGGATAGGGAATGGTTCTCCTCGATAGCGTTGGCGAGAGAAGACTCGATCTTGCATCTTATAGTTGATTTGTTTTCAGCCTATCTTGTTTTTCTCAAGTCGTTTCTGCATTTCGGTGATAGCTTTGTCGGATTTTAATCAGGTGAAGTCTCATGAGTTTACTAGGATTCATTTTTGTGTATAGCAAGCTAGATTATTTAGTACTATTTTGAGTAAATCTTCGTCTTCTGTATCTTGGAAATGTCCTTTGTTTTCTAAAATGATTTCTGTTCGTTTATTGTCTAATGATTTTCATGTATCTATTGAGATATATGGATCATCTTTGCTTAGCAGTAATATTTTGTTAGTACAATTAGTATTTATTTTTTTGAGGTCTAATGGGATTTCATACATTGCTTTTAGTGAATCAATATCTGATCATTCTCGTTCAGTGTCTTTTTTTAACGCTTCCCAGTCTTTCTCCATATTAGTGGTAGGTGCAACTAGAATTGTTGTTCCTACTTGTTTTTTGCTTTGTTCCAATAGTTTTAGTGCAAATTTTCCTCATAAGGAATGCCCTATAAGTAAGCTACTTTCATCGAGTTTATCAAAGTGAGGTTTGAGGAATTTCATAGATTCTTCAAAATCTGGATGTGCTGGATTTGGTAGTGTTTCGTTGATTACTTCTATATTTTGTTCTTCTAGTTTTTTAGTTAATCGAGGAAGTCGATTTCATTTTGCACTTCCTTCAAATCCATGAATTATGAGTGCTTTTCTTTTGTTTTTTGGCGCGATAGATTGGGTGATTGGCAAATCATATTTTTTTGCGAATTCGAAATCTCTTTCATCATGTGCAGGAACTGCCATGACGACTCCGGTGCCGTATCACGCTAAGACGTAGTCGGCGATGAAGATAGGAACTTTGCCAGCGTTAAACGGATTGATAGCGTAGGCACCAGTGAATTGACCAGACTTATCTTTTTGGAGTTCTGTTCTTTCGAGCTGGCTCTTGTGTTTTGCTTCGTCTTTATATTTTTCTACTGCTTTTTTGTATTCTTTGATAGTAATCTGATCGACTAATTCATGTTCTGGTGCCATAACTACGAAGGACATTCCATAGACGGTGTCGATACGAGTGGTGTAAACCTCGAAACTTAATCCCTGAGAATTCCCCTGAGAATTGCTGAGAATGCCTGGTGATTTTTTAGAATTAAAATAATCTTTCTCGAGACGTTTATATTCGAGTTTTCAGTTATAAAAATTTAGTAGAAATCATGTTTTGATTGTTTCTCATTGTTGGATATACGTTCTTAATTGTTTATAGAAATCTCATTCTAGTATTTTCCTAGATTTTAATTCTATTGCGATTGTATCATTTACTAGGAGATCTATTAATCAATATCCAACTTTTTCTCCATCAATTTTGTATTCTATTTTTTTCTCTTCTTCTACTTTAAATCAATTTTTTTCTAATACTTTTTTGAGTGCATTTTTATAGATTTTTTCTTGTAATCCTGGTCCTAGTGCTGAGTGAACTTTCATTGCTAGCCCTATGATATCGTATGATCAATCCTTGTATTCTTTTTTTGATTCTCTGAGATTTTCTGGTGTATTTTCAGGTATTTGAACCTGCATTTTAAATTCTGTTCCTTCACTTTTCCCTATCCAATTTCTTTCGAGGTCTCTCATTGCTTCGTCCCATTGGAGTTTGTCCAATCCTTCGAGGAGTCTTTCTGCGTATTTGGTGATTCTAAGCACTCGTTGTTTCATCGGTCTTTGTTCGACGATGGTTCCGCAGCGTTCACATTTCCCGTCAGCGAGATCTTCATTTGCAAGTCCGGTCATGCATTTGGGACATCGATTGATAGGCTTGAAATCTACGTAAGCTAACCTTTCATGGTACAATATGTTTTGGAGGTCGGATTCGGACAACGGAGATGATAGATTATAGATGATAGATGATAGATCTCATGATCTGAGTTTTTTTTCTAGCTCTGAAATCGGTCTGGCTTTCTTTAATTTTTCGTCGTAGTAGTGATTGTAGAGTTGAAGGAAAATTCGTTGCGTCCGTTTGTAGTAGTCGGGATCTGCTGTCGAGAATGATCTGTCTCGGTCGTAGGTGAGTCCGAACATTTTCAATTGTCTTTTGAAGTTGTCGATATTTTGTTGCGCCACGACTTGTGGTTTCATTTTTTTCTCGATGGCGTACTGCTCAGTCCCTAGTCCGAAGGTATCAAATCCCATAGGATGCAAGACGTTAAAACCTTGCAGAGTTTTTTTTCTGGCGATTACGTCCGTTGCGATGTATCACTTGGGATGACCTACGTGGAGGCCGGCGCCTGAAGGGTAGGGAAACATATCCAAAATATAGAATTTCGGTTTTTTGGGATCTTCTACGACTTTGTAGATTTGATGTTTATTTCGTTGTTCTTGCCGCTTTTCGGCTATCTGATTAAGGTCCATAGGTTATTTTAGATGATAAATTGCATGCAAATAAACATAGATTTTCTGTCCCCAAAAACAAGCAGAATTTGGTTTTGGGGTTGAGAAAATTATGCGGATGGGTATAGTGTCGGAGAATTTATCTCATAAATTTTTTTATGGCAGAAAAAAATTTTGAAGCGCAGCTTTTCAGGGCTGCTGATAAGCTTAGAAAGAACATTGACGCGGCAGAATACAAGCACGTAGTACTCTGACTCATTTTCTTAAAATATATTTCCGATAGCTTTGAGGAAATGCATCAAAAATTAGTCGCTGGTGAATGAGGCTACTCATGAGCTGATCCAGAAGACAAAGACGAATACAAAGCTGAAAATGTTTTTCGAGTGCCTAGCAATGCACGTCGGTCCTTTCTTCACGCACAGAGTAAAAATCCTGAAATAGGCAAATATGTCGATCAGGCGATGGAAGAGATAGAAAAAGAGAATCCAACTTTGAAATGAATTCTGCCCAAAGTATATTCAAAACAGAATCTTGACCCGGTTTCTTTATGATGACTTATCGATTTGATAGGGGACACAGCAATCGGAACTGAAGCAAGTAAATCCAAAGATATATTGGGTCGTGTTTATGAATATTTCCTTGGCGAATTTGCTAATGCAGAAGGGAAAAAATGAGGGCAATTCTACACCCCAAAATCCATAGTCAAACTGCTCGTTGAAATGATTGAGCCTTATCATGGAAGAGTATATGACTCGTGTTGTGGCTCAGGATGAATGTTTGTGATGAGTGAAAAGTTTGTTCAAGAACATCAATGAAGATTAGATGATATCGTGATCTATGGACTAGAAATTAACCAAACTACCTATCGTCTTTGTCGTATGAATTTGGCAATTCGTGGTATTGATGGGTCACTTATCTCCTGGAATAATGAAGGAACATTGCTCAAAGATACTCATCCTGATATGAGAGCTGATTATGTGATTGCAAATCCACCGTTTAATCAATCTGAACGATGACAAGAAATTCTCGTGGATGATGTCCGCCGACAATATGGTACTCCGCCAAGTGGCAATGCTAACTTTGCATGGATGCAACACATGCTCTATCATTTATCGCCTAAGGGTATTATGGGGCTAGTACTTTCAAACGGCTCACTTAGTTCACAAAGCAGTGGAGAAGGAGAAATCAGACAGAGAATAGTGGATGCTGACTTGGTCGATTGTATCGTTGCTTTACCAAAGCAATTGTTCTACAATACAGGAATTCCAGCTTGTCTACGATTTTTTTCTCGTAAAAAATCTGAGAATGGCGACAGAAAAAGAAACGGAGAGGTGCTCTTTATCGATGCTTCAGAATTATGATTTCTTGCAGATCGCGTACACAAAGAATTTACTGATGAAGATATCAAAAAAATTACCGATACCTATCACCAACGGAGAAAAGTCGATGGAAAATATGAAGATCAGACCTGATTTTGTAAATCGGCAAAGATAGAAGAAATCCAAAAACATAGTTATGTCCTTACACCAGGAAGATACGTGGGAATTACCGAAGCAGAGGATGACGGTATCCCATTTGAAGAAAAAATGGCTGGTCTGACTAAGACTTTAGCTGAGCAAATGGCAAAAGAGCAAGAAATGAACGGAAACATAAAAGTGCAATTGAAGAAAATTGGTTTTAGCTTTTAAAAGAATTCCTAGAGGATGGAAAATAACTTCGCCTTTATTGATACACAAAATGTACATCTCGCAATTCAAGATCAATGACGGAAACTTGATTGGAAAAAATTTAGGGAGTATCTATTGAATAAATATAAGGTATCTACTGCCTATCTTTTTATAGGATATATACCAGAAAATCAAGATATGTACACGTTTTTTCAGACTATTTGATATACGCTCGTATTTAAGCCAGTATTGAATTTAAAAGATGGAAAAACCAAATGAAACGTAGATGCAGAACTAGTACTTCAATCAATGATAGATTATAATAAATACTATAAGGCCATAGTGGTGACATGAGACTGAGATTTTGCTTGTCTTATCAAACATTTAAACAAAAACGACAAATTGCTTACCTTGATAGTTCCCAATGAAAACAAGTACTCAATCTTTCTCAAAAAGACTGCGAAAGAAAGAATAGATAGTTTAACGAATCTTAGAGAAAGACTGGAATACAAAGGCAATCATAAAAAAAAAGATTAAAAAGAAAGACCGCACCAGCCAAGCATTGCTACTTGACCCATACGGTCTAATCGTAATAATCCAGTAAGTATATACAAAAAATAAATAATTGCAAGACATTTTTGAAGAAATGTCAACTCAAATTTAAAGAACTACTTGCATTTAAAAAAATCCGCATAAATGTAGAACCTAATGTTCAAGGGATAGTGGAAAAGAGCATCAATAAAACTTTACTTCAGAAATAACCTTATGACACACAAGACGCAAGATACAGACTTTATTCGCGGACAGCTTCCCACGTGATGGACAGAGACGACTTTAGGGGAAGCTGTAGGAATCTTAGATTGAGATCGTGGATCTAATTATCCAAACTGAACTGATTTTTCGTCTGATTGATTTTGTCTTTTTTTAAATACAAAAAATGTTCAAAATACGCAATTCTCATTCGCAGAAAAAATGTTCATTTCCGAAGAAAAAGACAATCTTCTTAGAAAGTGAAAACTTCAAAGGGGAGATTTTGTGCTAACAACAAGAGGAACTATTGGAAATACAGCTCATTATCATTCATGAACACCATACGATCATATCAGGATTAATTCTGGGATGGTTATTCTGAGGGTCAATCCAAAATATGTAGATGAGAAATATTTCTGACAATATCTTAACGGTTCTATTTTCAAAAATCAATTTATAGCATTACAGTCTTGAAGTGCAGTTCCTCAATTACCGATAAAAGACATAAAGACGTTTCATATCTCCCTTCCACCGCTTCCCGAACAATGCGCCATTGCCGCCGTCCTTTCTTCCTTTGATGACAAGATAGAGCTACTCAGAGAAGAGAATAAGACTTTGGAAGCGACTGCGCAGACGATTTTCAAGGAGTGGTTTGGAAAGTACAAGGTGGATAGTGAACTGCCGGAAGGATGGAGAGTTGGAAAAATAAAAGATTTTTGAACTATTGTTTGCGGAAAAACACCATCAAAAGATAATCCAGATTATTTCGGTTGAAATACCCCATTCATTAAAATACCAGATATGCATAATGATGTTTTTATTGTAAAAACAGAAGATTCTTTAACAGAGGCTTGAGCAGATAGCCAGAAAAATAAATTTGTTCCCAAAGGTTCGATTTGTGTGAGCTGTATTGCTACTGTTGGTTTGATTTCAATCACAAGTCAGGACTCACAAACTAACCAACAGATTAATTCTATTATCCCAAATGAGGATTCTTATTTAGAATATTTGTATTTCACTTTTACAAGTATGAAGGATAAACTTATTGGTATAGGAAGTTGAGGTTCTGCAACTTTAAATATCAATACTTCTGTGTTTTCAAATGTAGAAATTATGTCTCCCGCTATAGATAAAATTCAAGAATATCATTCATCTGTGGGTCCGATATTTGAAAAAATATTAACAAATCTTTATCAAATTCAATCACTCTCAAAAACTCGTGATGAGTTATTGCCGAAGCTGATGAATGGAGAAGTGAGGGTTAAATTTTAGATGATATATTAGTTTTAATTTTAATAATTTTTAAATGACATTTATTGTTCCTACAAACAAAGAATTCCTAGCTTATGAACAAAAAGAAAATACAGTTACAGTAAGTGATTTCAGAAGTTGAAAAGTAGATTGAAAATGAGAATGAAAACTTATAAGTACTGTATGAAAAGAGTCATCTATCACATTAGCTGACACAGAAAAAACACAAGTAGTTGCTTGATTTGTATCTGAAAAGGATCAGATAATAAATTTGCAAATTAAAAAAATACGAAAAAAGAAAACCAAGGGAGTTATAACTTATGAAGAAAAAGAAAAAATATTTTTTAAAATAGAAGACATACAGGTTCTTAAAAATTTTTTAGAATTTTTATTAAATTTTGATTTAAAATCTTTATCAAAATGAAAGATAGATTTATGAGAAAATATTAGTTTTGATGAAAATCTCATCAAGAAACTCTCACTTTTATCTAAAGATGAATGATGATACAAGGCGTTGAAAGAGTTCCTAGAAAATGAACTCACTAAGGAGGATGTTGTATGATTATGATACAGAAAAAAACAATTAGTGGAATTTAAAACTTTATTAGATGACAATACAAAAGGCGAAAAAGATTGGCAAAGTTTTTTTGAAGGCAATCCTCGAATATTTTGATATGGTTTAGATTACAGGTATTTATGAATTTTACAAAGAGAAGCAAATATTTGAACTTCTGATTTATCAGGGTGAAATTCACCAATTACGGATTTTGTAATGTGATGTAAGGATTTTACAGTACTGGTTGAATTAAAGACACCAGAGACAAAATTGTTTTCTAATATCAAAAATAGAGCTAATTCTTGGAGATTATCAAATGATTTAATGGATGCAACATCTCAAGTCTTAGCACAAAAAGCTGATTGGCAAATAAAATCCCAAAGCCAACAATTTGATAAGCAATGAAATCCAATTAAGCAAAAGACAATAGATCCTAATACAATACTTATTATTTGAAGAGCTACTGAATATCAATGAGAAGTCCAGGAATCGCAAATAAAGAAAAGAACTTTTGAGCTTTTTAGAAGAGATTCGAGAAATATTCAAATATTAACTTATGATGAGTTATATGACAGAGCTAAATTTATTGTGGAATGAAAATAAGTTTTTTATGTAAAATATTATTATTTTAATATGTCAGACAAGGTAATTTTCGATACAAATACTGCAAGAAGTGAATCATCGATAGATGAATTTTTGGGTAATCGTGCAGAATTATCAAGATTTTCGCAAGTGGCAGAATTAATTTTTCCAGACATGGTCATTGAAGAAATCAAAAATCAAAAAAGAAAAAATCTAATGAAAGGTAAAGATTGATTTATAAAAAATGCTTTTCATAGGCTTTTATGATTAAGTGAAGAGACGACAAGTAGCTTTGATATAGAAGCCCATATACATAAACTCCAGGATGATGAGCCGATAGTCTATTCACAGATAACGCTAACGAATAATAATGTTCTTTCTCAGATGAAGGAACTTGCAATTTGGAACAAAGCACCATTTGAAGAAAATAGTGATAAATGATTCAAAGACGCTTATATCTATTTTACAGTGTTAGAATATTTAGGGGCTATTGATGATGCCTGTGTGTATTTTGTAACAAAAGATGATAGATTAAAAGAAACTTTTCAAAATAATGAAAGAGTAAGGGTGGTAGAAAATTTTGATGGATTTCAAAAATATAGAATCTCATATTTTCAGGAAAATTATTTCCTTGAAGAGTTTGAAACGAGGATAGAATGAAAGATTACTGCAGATGATATCAAGGATGTTTGGACAAATATAAATGGGAATCGGGTGGTGAAGATCACATCAGAATGACCTACATTTTTAGTCGAAGTTGATTTCTCTACAAAAGAAATAATTGATCATACAATGGAAGATTTCGTAACTGATAAAGAAGATCTTGCTGATGCAGTAACGCATTTAATCAGTTCATGAAGTTTTGATGCGACAGATTTTTATGTAGATTGTCTACAGCCATATGTTCCGTATTTTACGGATCAACAAATAATTGATCTCATTGAGGCGAGTGCTACTAATAATCAGATATATCGAGTAGCAGAAAAGGACGCATTAAAAGCTTTTTTTAAACCACTGTTTGAGTATAAGAAAAATGTATTGTCTGAAGATATCAGAACAAACTTTATTCATTATTTCAAATAACCCATGTCCACCATCTACGAATCCGATATCGAGAAGTTCGTGATTGAACTCTTCCAATCTCAAGGCCGAACCTTCTTGGAAGTAGAGCAGCGAGAAGAACTCAGAGGACAAGATTACACTCAGTCTCTCCTTTTGCCGAAACTTCAGGAAGCTATCAACCGCCTCAATCCTGCGATTCCTGAGCACGCCAGACAGGACGGATACAAACACTTCATCGGTCTGGATACCCGCAACCTGAGTGAGAGCAACGAACTTTTCCATCAGATGATGACGGAATGAATCCCCGTGGAGTATCAGAAAAATACTGATACCGTGGGCGATAGAGTCAAGGTAATAGATTTTCTTCATCCCGAAAATAACGAATATAACGTCGTCAACCAATATACGATGATGCATGGTAATGTCATCAAAAGACCTGATGTTATTCTGCTCATCAACGGAATCCCGCTTGTCGTGATAGAACTCAAAAATCCCGAAGATCAGGAAGCGACGCTGGAGAAAGCCTACCAACAATTACAAACTTACAAACAAACTATACCAAATCTGATGCTCTACAACGCAGTGCTCGTCGTCTCAGATGGACTGGATGCAAAGGCAGGTTCCTTGACTGCGCCTTGGTCTCGCTGTATGGAGCGGAAATCCAAAGATGGAAATAAGGAGGCAAATCATCTGATTCCTCAGATAGAAATTTTGATCCATGGAATGTTGGACAGGCATATTTTGCTAGACTTGATCAGATATTTCACGGTGTTTGAAAAAGAAGAAATCAAAAATAAAGCGGGACAGATAAGCACGACAACTATCAAAAAAATCGCCGCCTATCATCAATATTATGCCGTCAACAAAGCGATAGAACAAAGTTTGCGCGCTACGCAGGCAGAAGGTGACCGTAAAATCGGAGTCGTGCGGCATACACAGGGAAGCGGAAAATCGCTCTCTATGGTATTTTATACCGGCAAGATTGTACAGGCTTTAGATAATCCGACGGTGGTCGTGATGACTGATAGGAACGACCTTGATGATCAGCTTTTTTCTACTTTCGCATGATGTCAGCAGATTCTCAGACAAGCTCCCGTGCAAGCAGAAAGCAGAGATCATATCAAGAAGTTATTACAGACCAATGGAGGTGGAATCATTTTTACGACTATCCAGAAATTTTCACCTGAATGAACAAATGAAAAATTTGATTGCCTCAGCGAGAGAAAAAATATTGTGGTCATCGCTGATGAAGCGCATCGCAGTCAGTATGGCTTCGGTGCCAAGACGATGATGAAAAATGATGAAGCATTCACCAAATACGGCTTCGCCAAATATCTCAGAGATGCTTTGCCCAACGCAAGCTTCATCGGATTTACCGGTACGCCGATAGAAAAAGAGGACGCGTCTACGCCAGCAGTTTTTGGAAATTATATTGATGTCTACGATATCCAGCAAGCAGTGACTGACGGTGCAACCGTGCCGATTTACTATGAATCTAGACTGGTAAAACTCAAACTCAAAGAAGATGAAATGAAGCTTCTTGATGAGAAAATGCTGGAACTGACGGAAGGCGAAGAGATGAGTCTGACTCAAGAAAAGAAATTGAGATGGACCAAACTTGAAGCTATTGTCGGACATCCTGACCGTCTCGCAACTATTGCAAAAGATATTATTGAACATTTTGAAGCAAGATGCCAAGCGATGGCAGGGAAGGGAATGATTGTGACGATGAGTCGCCGCATTGCGGTAGATTTGTTCCAAGAGATCGTAACTTCACATCCGGATCGGCGAGATGATGACCTCAACAAATGAGCGATAAAAATCGTGATGACTTCAGCTTCCAGTGATCCACTAGCATGGCAAGTACATCATACGAGCAAACAGCAGAGAAAAGAATTGGCATTGAGACTCAAAGATCCCAACGATCCGTTGAAACTTGTTATCGTATGTGATATGCGATTGACGGGATTTGATGCTCCATGTCTGCATACGATGTATATTGATAAACTCATGCGCGGACATACGCTCATGCAAGCGATTGCTCGTGTAAACCGTGTGTACAAGGATAAACCGGGATGATTGATTGTGGATTATATCGGTATCGGTTCTGACCTCAAAGAAGCGTTAGCTGTGTATACCGAAAGCGGAGGAGAAGGAAAACCGACTTTTGATCAGGCTGATGCTATTGCTCAGATGAAAGAAAAATATGAAATTGTAGAATGAATTTTCGCAAAATTTGATTATAAACCATATTTCACTGCTGATACAAGAGGTAAGATGTGAATTATTCTTTCTGCTCAGGATTATATTCTATGATTGGACAATGGAGCCAAAAGATTTGTTGACCAAGTAAATTTACTTTCTCAATCATTTGCTCTTTCCGTACCAAGCTTACCTGCGATGGAAATCAAAGAAGAGGTTGCATTTTTTCAAGCTATCAAAGCGCGTTTGAGTAAATTTACCAGCTCTACCACCGACGAGAAAAATAAGTTAATCGAAACAACCATCAAACAGATGATTGATAACGCGGTACAAGTCGAGGGCGTTATGGATATTTTTGCGGTTGCATGATTGGAGAAGCCCAACATTTCTATTCTTTCTGATGAATTCTTGGCAGAGGTCAGAGATATGGAGCATAAAAATGTTGCATTGGAGCTTTTGAAAAAAATCTTGAGAGATGAAATAAGTAAAAGAGGAAAGAAAAATATTGTTCAAAGTAAAAAACTTTCAGAAATGCTCCAGCAAGTGATTAATAAATATCATAATAATCTTATTACAACCGCTCAAATTATCGAAGAGTTAATCAATATCGCAAAGGAGATAAACGCGGCGGATGCCAAAAACAAAGAAACCTGACTTACTGATGATGAAATAGCTTTTTATGATGCTTTGGCTTCAAATCAGAGTGCGCAAGATGTTTTGGGAGATAAACAATTAAGAACTATTGCAAAAGTCCTGGTGCAAAAAGTTAAAGCAAATACCGCTATCGACCGACAAATTAAAGAATCAGCGCAAGCGAAACTCCGCGTGATTGTAAAAAGAATTTTAAATGAATTCGGATATCCACCTGATCAAGCCAAAATTACGACAGAACTGATTTTGCTGCAGACCAAGGTGCTTGCAGAAGAACGAAGCGAAGAGAAATAATTTTAATATTTTTTATTTTTTTATGATAAAAAATTTACCTTATTATCAATTGGAACTTCCAGAAATTTTTGAGACACTCAATACGTCCAAAGAAGGGATTTCTGATGAAGAGGTGCAATCAAGAAGACAGGTGTACGGTCAAAATGTCCTTACTGAGCTTCATCGTGAGTCGATGTTGCAAAAGTTTTTCAAACAGTTTAAAGATGCTTTGATTATCTTGTTAATTGTGAGTACGGGCATAGCAATTTATCTCCAAGATTATAGAGGAGCGACGATTTTGAGTATTATCGTCATAGCCAATTCTATCATCTGATATATACAAGAAGCGAAAGCGGAAAAAATCATGCAGTCGCTCAAAAAAATGCTTAATCCTGTTGCAAAAGTAAAAAGAGATGGAAAGCTGATCGAAGTGCAAGCTGCTGAGCTTGTCCCTGGTGATGTGGTGTTTGTCGACGAGGGAGATAGTATCCCTGCGGATCTGAGAATTATCGAAGAAATGAATCTCCAGACCAATGACTTTTCACTTACAGGAGAATCAAGTCCCCTCAATAAATATGTGCATGCCATCAAATGAGAAGCTGATGTCGGTCAAAGAAATAATCTTATGTATATGTGAACAACGGTGGCAACATGAAGTGGATATGGTGTTGTTTTTGCCACGTGAATGAATACGGAACTAGGAAGGATTGCTACCTTGTCACATGAGGCCTCTCCTGAAACAACTCCGCTTCAAAGGGAACTTAAAAATGTCGCCCAAAAGTTAACTCTAGGAACAGTCGTTTTGTGAGTTGTGCTTATTGCTATCGCTTTGTTGGCGCACTTTACCTTACATGAAGCATTTGTCTTTGCGATAGGTATCGCGGCGTCTATGGTGCCGCAGGGATTACCTGCACAGGTAAGTCTGTCTCTGACTTTGGCATCCGGAAGATTAGCGAAAAAGAACGCTTTGGTGAAGCAATTGGCATCTGTTGAAACGCTCGGATGCGTCAACGTTATCTGTACCGATAAGACGTGAACTTTGACCAAAAATGAGATGACGGTCAGAAATATTTTTCTTGGAGGGAAAGTGTATGAGATAACTGGATCTGGCTATGATGCACAGGGAAGCAGGTCGCGAGGTGAGGGACGTGAAAATGAAATTTTTTTACAGAGTTGGAAACATTTTTTTCTCGGGTGTTTTCTCAACGCTCATGCAAAAGTGAATCCGCCTGATGCTGAACATTTTCTACGGTATGCGATTGGTGATCCAACAGAAGCGGCGTTAATTGTTCTTGCAAAGAAAGCATGATATGATACAGAGCATGTGAGTGGACAATATCATGAAATTTATGAGTTTGGATTTGATTCGGTGAGGAAAATGATGTCGAGTATCCGTACGGTGGAAGGTGAAACTTTCGCTTACGTCAAATGATCGCCGATTGAGGTACTTGCAAAATGTTCCTTATATTATGACGGGAAGACAATCAGGAGAATGGTAAAGAGAGATAAAGACAAAATCCTGGAAACTGTCGATGGGTTGGCTGAGCATGCGATGAGAAATCTTGCCATCGCGTATAAGCCCATGAGGACTGCGGAGGTGAATTATACTATGGAAAGTGTGGAAAGTGAGTTGGTGTTTCTGTGAATCGCCAGCATCATGGATCCGCCAAGAGAGGAAGTCCCTGCGGCTATGGTCGCTGCCTATCAAGCGCATATTAAGGTAGTCATGATTACCGGTGATTCAGCTTTGACTGCTATAGCTATCGCCAAAAAGATATGATTGGAAAGAATTCAGGAAGAGCCATTTGTGGTGATGTGAGACGAGATAAGAAAAAAAAGCGATATACAGCTTTTGGACGATTTGGGACATAAACGAGTGATTTTCTGCAGAGCATCTCCAGAAGATAAACTCAGAATCGTTTCCTTGCTCAAAGCCAATGCAAATATCGTAGCGGTAACCTGAGATGGAATCAATGATGCGCCTGCCCTTAAAATGGCTAATATCTGAGTAGCTATGTGAAAGATATGAACTGATGTTGCCAAGGAGGCATCTGAAATCGTATTGCTTGATGATAGCTTCTGAACTTTGGTCAATGCAATCAGAGAATGAAGGATCATCTTCCAGAATCTTAAAAAGACAATCTTATCCTGTATTACTTCAAATGGATGAGAACTATTTGCAGTCTTGCCGAGTTTGGTAGCCAAAGCTTTTTGGAATATCCCTATTTCTATCACTGTGGTTCAGATTCTGATGATTGATTTGATGGCGGAGATGACGCCGTTGACTGTGCTTGCGCTTGACCCTGCGTCCCCATGATTGATGAAAGAAAAGCCAAGAGATGTAAAAGAACATGTGTTGAGTAAATCGGCGATTGTTGATTTGATATGGGCTGGTGCGCTGATGTGACTTATAGCATTTACCAATTATATTCTCTATTTTGTGTTTCATAGAATTCCATACGGTAGTATAGATGTGTCGTGAGTGGGATATATGACTGCCAATGCGGTGACCTATACGAGCATCGTGCTCTGTCAGTACACGAATATCTTGTCACGTAGAACATTCAATTCTGATTCGATATTCACGTCTTACTTATGGTCCAACAAAAAATTATTGTTTGCATTCTTGTGATGATTTGTTGGAATGTTGGTGATTATGTATGTGCCGTGAATCAAGGATTTTTTCTGATTTGGTAGTATGAGATTAGTTGATTGGTTGTTCCCTATCGCAGGTGCGGCTTTGTATTTGTCGGTGAGGGAAATCAAAAAAGCTCGCAAAAGAGCGAGTGATAAAAGCCCCGAAATAGTCGGGGCGATAAACGCTGACGCGATAAAATGATAAAAATAGTTTTATCTAGATTTTAAATCATGCAAGATATCAAGAAACGAGAAGAAAAGATGAAAGAGAAAAGGAAGCAGACTACTTGGAGAGATTTTGTGAAACAACAGGCTTCCTGGATGTCTCTTTCATCTTATAGATGGGATGTCTTTAATTCGAGATATCCCAAAAATGATAGAATCGGGTGAATTATTTCTGTTCGTGAGTTTGAGGATGGCAGGGATGAACTTATAAAAAAATGATTACCATATGATTTCGGCCAAAGTTTTTTTGATAATTATCAAAAATTATTGAAATCTATTTGTTTCCCAAATAAAATGCATTTTGGGAAATCTGAAAATTGCGAGTATGGAGATGTAGTGAAAGATTCTCGCAATATTTATCTTACCAACACAGTCGGTTATTCAGAAAGTGTTTTATATAGTTTCAATATAAAAGATTCCAATAACGTTTTTAATAGCATGATGGTATTTGATAATTGTGATCTTATTTATATGACTGCTTGAGTGGTAAAGTCGTTCAAGATTTTTTATTCAAAATATATCGTTAATTCTTCAAATATCCGGTTTTCGACTAATCTGAATTGATGCAGTGAATGTATTTTTTGTGATGATTTGGAAAATAAAAGCTATTGCATAAAAAATGCCCAATATTCCAAAGAGAATTATCTGAGAGAAAAGGGAAAGATTTTGCATGATAAGGATTTATTTTTATCCGCTTACAGGCAGTTGAATGCTAAATGAAAAAATATATGAAGTACGAATGTAAAATGAGAATTTGTCCTGTATTCTGAAGATATTGAGAATGGCTATTTTTCATATCAGGTGAAAAATGGGAGAAATGTGTTTCTTGTCTGAGGGAATTGAGTCAATGAGAATCTGCTTGATGTGATAAATGCATGAGCAGACAGCAATGCCAATTTGTATGGTGTCATGTGATCTTGATGAGGTTCGAATAAAATATTTTTAAGTATGCGCATTATAGGCCAGAATATCTATTATTCTTATTTTTTGGATAATTGTTCCTATTGTCTTGGCTGTGTAGGCCTCAAGAATAAATCATTCTGCATCTTCAACAAAGAATATTCCAAAGAAGAACGATTTGAACTTGCCAATAAGATCTTTGAACAAATGGATAAAGACTGAATGCTGTGAGACTTTTTCCCGTGATGGATGAATCCATTCTACTTCAATGATACGGTTGCGTACCTGATTGATGATTCATTTACTAAAGAAGAAGTGGCCAAACAATGATATCTTCGACGTGATGAAGAAATTAAAGTCAATATCCCTGCGTGAGCAGAAATAGTGGAAGTAAAAGATTTAAAAAATTATCAATGATTTGAAAATTGAGTCTGGAAAATCGATCCGGAAATCTTAAAAAAAGTCATCAAAGATGAGAAAGGAAATTATTACAGGATTGTGAAGATGGAATACGATTTCCTCATGAAGCATGGATTGCCACTTCCGGAATTACATTGGTTGGAAAGAATTAAGTTGGGTTTTAGATTTAAATAACTCGCATGCAAAAAGCTGTTTACGAATTCATTAGTAAGCAAACCAACGACCCGATAGTCGAATGGAAGATTTGTAAAGTCAGCGGAAAGTCATTCGCGATTTTTCAGTCAGATTTGGAGATGTTGGATAGACTGAGTCCAGTGATAGGAGGAAAGAAATATCCATTGCCTGTGCCAACGTTATGCCCGGAGGAAAGACAGAGAACAAAAATGTGATTTGATAATATTACTAATCTCTATAAAAGAAAATGTGATTTCACCGGTAATATGGTCGTTAGCAGATATAGTCCTGATAAGCCTATGAAAATATATGAGCAAAAAATCTGGTGGTCAGATCAGCGGAATCCGATGGATCATGGTCGTGATTTTGACCCAAATCAATCTTTTTTTGCACAAATTAAACAACTTTACTATAATGTGCCTACCTATAGTGTGACCAGTAACTTTTTATTGAATCAAAATTCTGAATACACTAATTATGCCGGTAGCAATAAAAATTGTTATTTTCTTTTTGGTGCTGACTACAATGAAGATTGCTATTATGATATCCTGATCAAATGATGTAAAAATTGTATAAATAATTTTTCCATCACTAATTCTCAACAATGCTATCAGTGTACTGATGTGTACAATGGATTCGCTTTGTTTTTTTCTAGAAATTGCAGAGATTGCCAAAATAGTTGGTTTCTTGAAAATTGTTTCAATTGTGAATTTTGTATCGCGTGCAAAAATCTGGTCAATCAAAAATATTGTATTTTCAATAAGCAATATTCCAGGGAAGAATATGAAAAATTTGTGCAAGATAATCTCAATGGCAGTATGCAAAAATTAACAGCCCTCAAAAATAAATTCGACGCATTTATCCTTACTCTGCCAAATAAGGCTTTGATTACGTATCATGCAGAACGTTCTATAGGGAATTTCCTGTCTAATACAAAAAATCTGGTTGTCGGATTCGATGTGCAGGATATGGAAAACGGTAGATATTGTTATCAGATAAATAGTTGAACCAATAAGAATTGTATGGATGTGAATTCTTTTGGCATCAATATGGAAAAAATATATAATTCTGGCAGTATAGGTTACAATGCATATAATATCCGATGTAGTAATCAGGTGAATGAGAATTGTTCTGATATTTTTTATTCTTCAGATATCTTCTCTTGTAAAAATCTTTTTGGATGTGTAGGCTTGAGAAATAAAGAATATTGCATCTTTAATAAACAATATACAAGGAATGAGTATGAAAAAGAAATTATAAGGATAATAGGGAAGATGCAGGAAGCCGGTGAATGGTGAGAATTTTTTCCTATCACATTCAGTTCGTTTGCATATAATGAAACATTTGCCAATAATTACTTCCCTTTGAAAAAAGAAGAAGCAATTGCGAGATGACTCAGTCGAATGGATGCAAAACCAGAGATAAATATTCCAAAAAATATGCAAAGCATTGCTGTTTGACAACTTCCTGATAATATCAAAGACGTGGGAGAAGATATCTTGGATAAAATTATTCTTTGTGAAAAAACTTGAAGGCCGTTCAGATTGCAAAAGGGTGAATATGAATTTTATAAGAAATATTTATTACCGATTCCAAGAGTCCATCCTGATGTTAGATTTCAGGAAAGGTTTGAAGAAAGACCTGAAAGGAATTTGTATTTGAGGACTTGCGACAAATGTTGAATTGAAATGTTGAGCGTATATTCTAAAGAGAGTAAATTCAAAGTCTATTGTGAAAGTTGTTACAATAAGGAAATGTATGGATAATTTTACATTCTATATTCTACATTATGTTAGAGAATTACAAAAAAGCATTCAAGGCATATGACATCAGAGGAGCGTATGGAAAAAATATCGACGAACATTTTTCTTATATTATGGGAAGAGCTGTCTGAAGACAGCTCAGTGACGAGTCACGCGTGACGAGTGTCGAGAAAAAATTACTTATCGGATGTGACGTGAGGTTGCAGAATTCTGCCTTGATATCTGCATTTGAAACGTGATTGAAAGAAGTCTGATTCTCTAACCCTGCTAACTGAGACAGCAGTGCAGGTATTTTTTATGCGAATTTTGATGCGAGTGTTGATTATCCGTATGGTGTGTGTAGCACACCGGTGTTGTATTATTTGGGTCAGGATGATTATGATTTGTGAGTGGCTTTTACGGCGTCGCATAATCCTCCTGGTGATGTAGGTATGAAATTTTTTGACAAGGATGTTACTTTGTTGTCGACGGAGATGCTTCGAACTTTGTTCGAAGCCGAGTACAAGGTACAAAGTACTGAGTACAAAGAAAAAAATTGAACAAATCCACCCCCATCCCCTCCTTTGTCCAGGAGGGGAAACTTGCTGGATAGCAAAGTTCAGAAATTATATGATATGTTGGATGCCAAATGGAGCAGTTTGCAGAAGCGTCATCATTTTGTGGTGGATTTTTCTACCGGCGCATCCGTGAGTGTAGAGAAGAAATTTTTCCAGGATTATCTTTCCAAAAATCATACGATTGATTTAATTAATGATCTCCCAGATTGAAGCTTTGCTTCTCATTATTCTGATACGCAAGAACATGAAAATTACGAACAGCTTACTCATACTCTGAAAGAAAAGGGTGCAGAATTCGGACTGATGTTTGATGGTGATGCCGATAGGATTGGGATTGTCTGACTAGATTGAAAAGTTCTTTGAGGTGATTTGTTGACTGCGATGATTGCCAAGCAGATCTTATTGGAAAATCTTGCTAGATTGCCACGCGATGCTCGCAATGACAGCAAGCCGATTGTGTTGTATGAAACGATGTCGTCCAAGATGGTCAATGAAGTGGTCACGGGTTTGGGCGGCGAGGCGAGGATGGTGAGAGTGGGAAGATATTTCATCAACCAGGAACTCAAAGCGTGCGGAGGGGTTTTTGCGGGCGAAAGTAGCGGGCATTATCTATTCGCTGAGTTGGGCGGATATGAGATGCCGTTGTTGGCACTCTATTATATATGTAAAGAGATGGAAGAATATTCCAACCGAGCGGAATTTGTCGGTGCCTACAAAAAATATTTTAAGAGTCCGGTGATTAGTTCAGTAGTGACGGATAAAGAAGGAGCTCTCAAAAAAGTCCAAGAAAAATATCCATGCCAATTGGCAGGCAGGTCTGACTATGACATAAAGTTCGTGGATGGGGTCAGCGTCTATGCTCCAGATTTCTGGTTCAATCTCAGACCTTCGAATACAGAAGATAAGATCAAATTCACCGTAGAGGCCGACACGGAAGAAAAGATGAATGAAGTAGCGGGGGAGTTAAAATCATTGCTCTAAAACTTTTTCTAAAACTTTTTCCCTTGAAATTACCCTATATATATGTATACACCACCACGCTGAAACGTATTTTTTGTGTATTCTTCAAAAAGTGTTATGGGAATATAGCTCAGTTGGTTAGAGCGCGTCTCTGATAAGGACGAGGTCGGTGGTTCGAGTCCACCTATGCCCACCATGCCAGGGTAGCTCAGTGGTAGAGCAGAGGCCTGAAAAGCCTTGTGTCGGCAGTTCAATTCTGCCTCCTGGCACCAGTTAAATATCGGGGATTAGCTCAGATGGCTAGAGCACTCGCTTTGGGAGCGAGGGGTCGAGAGTTCGAGTCCCTCATCCCCGAAATTAATATTCGCTAAATGTTTGGATGCATATAGGTAGGGTCGAGAGCCCGCCCCGCTATCAGTTGTTGCGGGGTTCAGTCCCTCATCCCCGAAAT
>Ga0100394_1000813_pt1 | contig 25759 bp, 21 predicted proteins | sample CryGeymeta201518_FD_81549 | JGI IMG/M metagenome (GOLD analysis project Ga0100394, IMG submission 81549) | Groundwater microbial communities from Crystal Geyser aquifers in Utah, USA - Crystal Geyser metaG 2015-18 | ecosystem: Environmental > Aquatic > Deep subsurface > Groundwater | place: USA... | reverse complement strand
TACATTGAGGTTGATTACAATAAGACCAGAAGGCATAGTGCTCTTGGCTATCTTAGCCCAGAGAATTTTGAATTGAAGAACAGTGCTTAGTGAAGTGTCCACTGTTGCTGGTACAGATCACATTGCCTCCCTTTGCTTTTTGATTTAACTTGTTCATTTCATCTTGATACGCGTTTTGAATGATAATTGAGGCCCAATACAAGTCTCTTAGTGAGCGTGATAGCTTTATAAGGGGCGTTATGCTCTTTAGTATTTTATCTGATACTAATAGAAAATCTTCACGAGATTTTTGCTGGTTAACTAACGTGTATGATAGTGATGCGATTTTTATCGCAACATATGCCCCCGCTAAACCAACTGCAACGCCTAAAGTTCCTTGAAGTAAACTCCCGTAACCTCCAAGAACATCAGCCGAAGGAGCTGTACTTAGAAGAATTGTCATTGCGAAGACAGTTATAACAGTTACTGCTAGGACAGCGACAAAGCTGACAAAAAAACCATGGAGAGTACTAGCTTTCTTTACTTTCATTAATAATTCCCACTTATAAAAATTTTAATGTAAACAGATAAATAAAAAGTTTCAATAGCGCTTCCTTTTTGCTGGGATAAAAAGGTTTGAGCCTATTAAGTGCGGTACTTAAAATGTCGCGTCTTAAGGGTGCTCAAAGTTCCGCAATTTGCTCAAAGCGCTCCATGGCTAAATGCTATTCATTGCTGGTAGTGAGTTTGAAAATTGTGGTGCGTAGCAATTTCAACGAGTGGTGCGGTTCAACCGATACTAGTGGCAGCTTTGAGGTTTCTTTTAAATATTCGCTTCTGAGTGGTAAAAGTCTGCTTGAGACTTACCGGAGTGCGTACACTTTACAACCGTATTAAAAGTAACCATACTTCAGCTTAACATCAAATTTTAAAGTGCAATTTATGCTGGAAAATTTAGGCTTCGCACAAAAACAGCGGCTTGCCTACATCGAATTTTGTCTGTTATTCAGAGGCTCGATCTATCGTAAGGACCTGATTTATCGGTTCGAGATTGGCTTATCAGCAGGGTCAAAGGATTTCAGCATCTACAAAGAGTTAGCCCCAAACAACCTTAGATATGATGCCCGTGAAAAGCGGTATTTCCAAACTGCCGACTTTATACCGTTGTTTGAACATGATGCCAAACGCACGCTAATGAAGTTGGCGAATGATATCAGTGATGGCTTTGATGCCGTAGGCGATATCCATTTCCCGATAGAAGCCCCATCAAGCCTGAATGTACCGGATATTTTTATCGTTGCTCGGCTGGTACAGGCCATATTGAACAATAAAGCCGTAAACGTCACGTACACTTCATTATCAAGCGGTACTGGAGAAAGAGAGCTGGTGCCACACGCTATTGTGGACAACGGCTTGCGCTGGCACATGCGGGCATTTGACAGAAAAAGCCAAAGCTTTCGCGATTTTGTGCTGACTCGCATCAGCAAAGTTACTATCATGGAAACACCTAACGAGGTAGAGTTAGCAGCAGAAGACGCCGATTGGCAACGGTTAATACCTTTGACATTAGTGCCGCATCCAAAGAATATCGGGCATCCCATCGCCCTTGAGATGGATTACGGGATGAAAAGCGGCCAGTTATTATTAAATGTGCGCGCTGCCATGGCAGGCTACCTGTTGCGAAGATGGAATGTAGACTGCACAGAGCAAGCCACACTCAAAGGTACTGAGTACCAGTTGTGGCTACAAAATCGTGCTGATTTACCAAGCACATCAAATTTAGATATTGCGCCCGGTTATAGGAGTTAGGGAAACGGATGATCCTACACTGCACTAAAAAACTGTTTGCCAAGCTGCCGGAAAAGGATAAAACAACGAAGAATAATGTTGTGAATATTGGCCTTAAGTCACAGTGGTTAAACTGGCATGCCAATCTCATCACTATTCAGCGCAGGCAATGTGTTATCGCGGTGCACGACGCCACCCGCTACGCCGTGTTTATCCCCTGCTTAACCAAGCCAGACTTCGCCAAGCTGCAATGGCATTTTGAAGATGTGTTTATAAACAGCTTACTCAAAAGCGGTTTACCGCATGAGCTGGTCGAAACCGCTACACAGCATCTGGCACCGCTACAGTTCGACACCGAATGTAACCGCTCGGTACAAGGTACAATGAACCAAATAGCACAAGATATTGATTATGGCCTGAGCTACACCAAAACAGTGGTATCTGATATTACCCCCTACAGCTACAGTGCCGAGTTAAGCCACAGGCCATGTACTATAAAGGGCCAAAAAGACTGTTTATGGCCAGATAAAGCGATGACAGAATTACTAAGCAGCATGCGTAGTGCAGGTGTTTTTAAATAAGCAGACTGAATATTTTATGTGCGCTTAACAGCGTGCATGTAAAACCAAATAAGATTGAAGGACAAACACAGCTCAATGACAACACATAAATTAACGCTTTCACAACTTGAGCAATATCTGTCAAAAGCCGCTTGGATACTGAAGGGTCCGGTAGATGCATCGGACTTCAAGGTATACATATTCCCGCTACTGTTCTTTAAACGCATTTCCGATGTATACGATGAAGAGTTCCGCATTGCGATGGAAGAGTCAGGTGGTGATGTCGAGTACGCTTCTTTACCAGAATTCCACCGCTTTGAAATTCCCGCCGGTTGCCATTGGCAAGATGTGCGTGAAACCACTACCAACGTTGGCAAAGCAATCGAGTCAGCTTTGCGTGGCATAGAGCAAGCTAACCAAGAGTTTCTGTATGGTATTTTTGGTGATGCACAATGGAGCAACAAAAATAAGCTTTCAGACGAGCTACTTATCAACCTGATTGAGCATTTTTCGCAGTACACCCTTGGTAATCAAAATGTCGATCCTGACATGCTGGGCAACGCTTACGAGTACCTGATTAAGCACTTTGCTGACTTAACCAATAAAAAGGCGGGAGAATTCTATACACCACGTTCGGTAGTGCATCTTCTTGGCCTTATTTTAGATCCCCACGAAGGCGAAATTATCTATGACCCAGCATGTGGCACAGGCGGTATGTTGTTGGAATGTGTAGATCACCTAAAAGAAATAAATGAGGACTACCGTACCCTCAAACTGTACGGCCAAGAGAAAAACCTGACCTCAAGTTCCATCGCCAGAATGAATATGTTTTTACATGGAATTGAAGATTTTGAGATCGCGCGTGGCGACACCTTACGAGAGCCGAAATTCTTCGAGGCAGATGGCTTAAAAACCTTTGATTGCGTTATCGCCAACCCACCCTTTTCGTTAAAAGAATGGGGAGCTGAGGCATGGGTAAACGACCCTTATGGCCGCAACATCGCAGGCGTACCGCCACAGGGTAATGGTGATATGGCATGGGTACAACACATGGTGAAATCCATGAATAGCACTGGCCGCATGACCGTTGTTCTACCTCACGGCGCATTGTTCAGAAAAGCCGCAGAAGGAAAGATCCGCGAAGAACTGCTTAAGCAAGACTTGCTAGAAGCAGTGATAGGTTTAGGCCCCAATATTTTCTACGGTACACAGCTTGCCGCTTGTGTAATGGTGTTTAAGCAAAACAAACCTACAGAGAAAAAAGGCAAAGTTTTGATTATTGATGCATCGGAGCAGATCCGTGTTGGCCGGGCACAAAACTTTTTAGAACCGCATCATGTGCAGCAAATCTATGACTGGTATCACAACTTCCAAGATGTCGAAAACTACGTCAAAGTCGCGTCGATGGTCGAGATAGAAGAAAATGACTTCAACTTAAATATCCCGCTGTATGTAGAGAAGGTTATTGAAGACAACCTGCCATCCGTCGAAGAAGCGATGGCCGACCTGAAGCAGGCTTGGCAAGCCAGTCTAGAGGCTGAAGAGAAGTTTAAACAGATTTTAAAAGGATTTTTATAGTGGCTTATCAAACACCAATAACAATCAAAGATGCAATCAACAACATCAAGCGTCGCCACTATGTGTTGCCTTCGATTCAACGTGAGTTCGTTTGGGACACCGACCAAATTGAGACATTGTTTGATTCCTTAATGCGGGACTATCCAATTAGTACCTTCCTATTCTGGAAAGTAGAAAAGCATCGAATTAAGGACTTTCAGTTTTACGAATTCCTAAAGCATTATCACGAAAAGGATAATCGCCATAACAAAAAGGCCGATTTATCCGACGATAGCGATGTTATTGCTCTGTTGGATGGGCAGCAAAGAATGACTTCAATGTACGTTGCATTGACTGGCTCATATGCTAAAAAAATGCCCTATTTCAGAAAAAGTAGCTCTCATGCTTACCCGAAGAAAAAGCTTTATCTGAATCTGCTTAAAAAATCTGATGAGATCGAGGTTGAATACGACTTTAGGTTTCTTACGGAAATCGAAGCAAAACCAACAGAAGATAGTTTTTGGTTCGAGTGCGGCAAAATTTTAGACTTCTCAGATATCAGTAAGGTCATGGAATACATGATGCTGGAAGGACTGACTGATACGTCCAAATATCCACAAGAAAGTACCAGATTCGCCCTAAGAACACTGAATGAGTTTTTCAATGTTGTACACCAAAAAGGCACAATTAGTTACTACGAGGAAAAGGGCGAAGAGTTAGACAAAGTCCTGCAAATTTTTATCCGCATTAACAGCGGTGGTACTAAATTAAGCTATTCAGATTTATTACTCTCCATTGCGACCGCGCAATGGCAAGAGAAAGATGCTCGTGAAGTAATTCACGACTTTGTAGATGAAATCAATCAGGTTGGCGATGGCTTTGCGTTCAACAAAGATCTCGTCCTGAAAGCTTGTTTAGTGTTAGCTGATTTTAAAGATATCAAATTTAAAGTTGATAACTTTAACAAAGCTAACATGGCCAAAAATGAAGAAAACTGGGAAAAGGCCTCATCTGCTATAAAGTGGGCTGTTGAGCTAGTTTCCAAGCTGGGTTACAGCAGAGACAATTTGTTAGCTACTAATACAGTCATCCCGATTGCTTACTTTATCTATAAAAATAATTTCGGTAGCAAAATACTGCATGCTTCAGAAAGAGAGAGTGACCGAAGAGCAATAAGAGAATGGCTGGCTCGCGTATTACTCAAAGGCACTTTTGGTGGTCAGCCAGATTCAATTTACCCTGCCATGCGTGATTTAATAAATGCGAATCTCGGCAAGTTTCCGCTACAAGAAGTTATCTCGCACTACAGAGGACGGCGTAAGAGTATTAGTTTCTCTGAAGACGACATTGAAAGCTTGCTAGACCTACAGTACGGGCAAGCAAAAGCATATTGTGCCCTTACCCTGTTGTATCCGGGGCTGAACTATTCGTTCAAATACCATCAAGACCACATACATCCAAAATCGTTGTTCAAAAAGCGAGATATGCGCAAATTGGGTTTCTCTGAAGATCAGATCGAAGAATTTAATGCGCATGCAAACGGTCTGGCCAATTTACAACTACTGCATGCAACAACTAATGTTGAGAAAAGTAACAAGCCCTTTATAGACTGGTTGTCTGCTGAATATACAAGCGAAGCCGATAGACAGAGTTTCCTGCGACAACATTATGTTGATTCTGATGAATCATTGGCGTTTGGTGACTTCCTTCAGTTTATAGCAAACAGACGTCAGAAACTTAAAACTACGCTATCCAATCTATTAGATGTATCCGTTCATCATGATTCAGAAGAGGCAGTCGAAGCATGATGACTCAACAAGAACTTGAAAAATACCTTTGGGGTGCAGCGACCACATTGCGTGGCACTATCGATGCGGGTGACTACAAGCAGTACATCTTCCCGCTGCTGTTCTTTAAACGCATTTCAGACGTTTACGACGAAGAGTTTGACAAGGCATTGGTAGAAAGTGGCGGTGATTTAGAATACGCAGCCTTTGCAGAAAACCATCACTTTCAAATTCCGGATGGCGCACACTGGAAAGTTGTGCGTGAAGTAACCACTAATGTCGGTCAAGCACTGCAAAAAGCCATGCGTTCGATTGAACAAGCTAACCCAGACACTCTAGAAGGTATATTTGGTGATGCCAGCTGGACCAATAAAGAACGCCTGTCTGACGCCATGCTTATTGAGCTTATCGAGCATTATTCTCAGCACAAACTGAATTTAACCAATGTACCTGATGACAAGCTGGGTAACGCTTACGAGTATCTGATCAAGAAATTCGCAGATGACAGCGGCCATACAGCTGCGGAGTTTTACACTAATCGCACCGTTGTAAAGCTAATGACCATGATTATGGACCCCCAACCGGGTGAATCGGTATATGACCCAACCTGCGGATCGGGTGGCTTACTACTTAACTGTGCGCTGCACTTAAAAGAAGAAGACAAGGAATACCGTACCCTTAAATTATATGGGCAGGAGATCAACCTTCTCACCTCTGCTATCGCCCGTATGAACATGTTTATGCACGGTATTGAAGAGTTCAAAATCGTACGTGGTAATACCTTGTCTAATCCGGGATTACTGGAACATGATGAACTGAAAAAGTTTAACGTGATCCTCGCTAACCCGCCTTACTCGATTAAATCGTGGGATCGAGCAACATTCGAAAATGACCCCTATGGCAGAAATCTCTGGGGCACTCCACCGCAAGGTTGTGCGGATTATGCGTTCCAACAGCATATTCAAAAGAGCTTAGACTCTGAAAATGGACGATCTATTTCTCTATGGCCACACGGCATATTGTTCCGCGATGCTGAAATGCAAATGCGTAAAAAGATGATCGAACAAGACTTGGTGGAATGCGTTATCGGGTTGGGCCCAAACTTGTTCTATAACTCGCCAATGGAGGCGTGTTTACTGATCACTAGAACCAAAAAAGAAGAACATAAGAAAGGCAAGATCCTCATTATCAATGCTGTTAAAGAAGTACGGCAAGACAAGAGCATCGCATTCCTTGAGACCAATCATATAAATCGCATACACAATGCTTATAAAGCATTCTGTGACGACGAAGGGTTTGCAAAAGTAGTTACTGTCGATGACGTGCTCAATCATAAAGCGAGTTTAAATATGTCCCTTTACGTAAGCAATGTTGATAGCAGCAAGGGCAACATCTCTCTGGATGAAGCAATCGGTAATTGGCAAGCATCTTCTGGAGCGTTGGCCAACAGCATGGAACGTTTATTTAAGGAATTAAGTTAAGTATGTCAGCAGTAAAAGATGAAATGGCAATTGACCTAAATAACTTGGATAAATCCAGCTGGAAAACCTATCGGTTTGATGAAATTGCTCAAAACATATCAGAAAGAGTCGACCCGAATAACACTGACCTGACGGTCTATATCGGTTTAGAACACTTAGATTCAGGCTCTATCCATATTATGCGAAGTGGCACGCCAGATGATGTTAACGGACAAAAACTGAGATTTTATAAGGGTGATGTGATTTTTGGTCGCCGCCGGGCATATCAGCGCAAAGCAGGGATAGCGACTACAGATGGCTTCTGCTCGGCCCATGCATTGGTTCTGCGAGCGAATCCCGATGTTATTGTTCCGGAGTTATTTCCGTTCTTTTTGCACTCTGATTTGTTTATGAATAGGGCTGTCGATATTTCGGTGGGGTCTCTGTCCCCAACAATCAATTGGGGGACTCTAAAACAGCAGAAGTTTCAGTTGCCTCCAATAGAACTTCAAAGTGAGCTTAAAAAATTATTACGGTCAACAAATATTCAACTTGCTACAAAAATTGAGTTATCGACTGCGGTCGACCAACTGATTAAATCTATCATTTATGAATTAATGGTAGAGGGCAAACGCTCCATTTTAAAACCCAAAAGTTTTTCAAGTATTGCTTTCGAAGACTTAGTAATTTCCACAAAAGATGGAATTAGAAGGGGCCCTTTTGGCAGTGCATTGAGAAAGGAGTATTTTGTTGAGCGAGGAATAAAGGTTTACGAACAGTCTAATGTAATTAGAAATGACTTTTCGATAGGGAATTATTTTATTGAAGAGAATAAATTTGGAAAGCTAAAAGCATTTGAAATTAGATCGGGTGACATATTAATTAGTTGTTCTGGTACTGTTGGCAGGGTAGCTGTTGTACCTGATGGGATAGAAAAGGGAATTATGAATCAAGCCTTACTTAGAGCAAGATTGAATGAAGATTTAGTGCTTCCAAATTATTTCAAGTATCTTTTTGAATCTGAAATCATGCAGCTAAAACTTCTTCAAAAAATTCAAGGCTCTGCAATGAAAAATTTAGTTGCCTTAACTGAAATGAAAAAAATTGAATTCCCCGTAGTTGATAAAGAAACTCAAAAGAAGGTTATATCAATTTTTGAAAATAAACTTTTCATAACTGGCGACCCACTTAATCAGGCACGGAACATTCAGAGCACGATTATAAACAAGGTGTTTTAGGTATGGGATTTACCGAATTAAACAGTGTGGAACATTACATCATCCATCAACTGAGCGGCGTTAATTTAAACGCCAAGCAGGTGCAAGAACCTCAGAAAGCGTTTGGCGTGAAGTGGCGGTTCCAGTCTGCTGAAGAGCTAAAACGCGGCGTTAATGAGGTACTGGTTGAAGCTGAATTGGTTAAAGCGCTAATTCGCCTTAACCCTGAAATCGCTGCTACCCCTAGCTTAGCGGATGAAGTAATACATAAGCTCCGTGCGATTTTAATTTCGGTAAATCAGGTTGGCTTGGTCAAAGCCAACGAAGAGTTTTTTGCTTGGATGACAGGCGAAAAAACCATGCCATTTGGTGAGAATAATCGCCATGTGCCCGTTAAGCTTATCGACTTTGATGACTTAACCCAAAATAACTATATCGTTACCAACCAGTTTCGGGTTCATCACCGGGAAACCAAGATACCTGATGTGGTGCTGATGATTAATGGTATTCCTGTAGTGGTGGGTGAAGCCAAAACAGCAATACGGCCCTCAATTAGCTGGTTAGACGGTGCACACGAAATACACAAAATATATGAGAATTCTGTACCTCAGTTGTTTGTGCCAAATATCTTGTCTTTCGCGACAGAGGGCAAAGAGTTGTTTTACGGTGCTATTCGCTGCCCGCTAGAGTTTTGGGCACCGTGGCGCATAGAAGATAACGATAATCAGCTTTCAAAAGCCCTTGGCTTAGCAGAAATTGGTCGTGAGTTAAGTGATCTGCTAAGCCCTGCCCGCTTGCTGGATATCATGCGCAACTTCTCGTTGTTTACCACAAACAAAAAGAAGCAACGCATGAAGGTAATACCGCGCTTTCAGCAGTATGAAGGGGCGAACAAAATTGTTCAGCGTGTTATCGACGGTAGAATTAAAAAAGGCCTAATTTGGCACTTTCAAGGCTCTGGCAAATCACTGCTGATGGTATTTGCGGCGCAAAAGCTTCGCCGCGCACCTGAGCTTAAAAGCCCTACGGTTATTGTGCTGGTAGATAGAACCGACCTCGATACACAAATCAGTGGCACCTTTAATGCGGCAGATATAGCTAATGATGAAACCACCGACAGCATTAAAGAGTTGCAACAGATGCTGGAGCGGGATACCCGTAAGATCATTATTTCGATGATCCACAAATTCCGTGATGCCAAACCTAACATGAATGAAAGAGAGAACATCATTCTGTTAGTAGATGAGGCGCATCGCACGCAGGAAGGTGATTTAGGTCGTCAAATGCGTGCCGCTTTGCCCAATGCGTTCTTGTTTGGTTTAACAGGAACCCCGGTAAATAAAGCAGATAAAAATACCTTCTGGGCCTTTGGCGCTGAAGAAGACAAAGGCGGCTATATGTCGCGCTACACCTTCCACGACTCCATTCGCGATGAGGCTACACTGCCCTTGCATTTTGAACCGAGATTGGTGGATGTACATGTGGATAAAGAAGCTCTGGATAATGCCTTTGAAGAGTTCAAAGAAAATGCGGCATTAAGCGATGAAGAGGCAGACGAACTCAATAAAAAGTCTGCCAAGATGTCGGCATTCTTAAAGTCGCCAGAGCGCGTTGAGAAAATAGGTAAAGATATCGCAACTCACTTTAAAGCAAAAGTAGCACCACATGGCTTTAAGGCGATGATAGTTACTCCAGATCGCCATGCCTGTGCACAATATAAAGAAGAGTTGGATAAGCACTTCCCTGAGGAAGCGAGCAGAGTCGTGATTTCTACTACAGCAAATGACGATTTTGAGTTCAAGCAGAAGTGGGCGTTAGATAAGAGCCAGCAAGAAAAGGTTATTGATGAATATAACGATGCTAATTCAGAGCTGAAGTTCATCATTGTCACCGCTAAGTTGCTGACAGGCTTCGATGCACCGATTTGCCAAACAATGTATCTGGACAAATCGTTAAAAGACCACACTCTACTTCAGGCAATATGCCGCACTAACCGTTTATATCCACAAAAGACATTTGGCTGCATTGTCGATTACTTTGGCGTGTTTGACGATGCCGCGAAAGCATTGGAATTTGATGAGTTAAGCGTACAACAAATCATCACCAATCTTGGCGATTTACGCTCTCGATTGCCACAAGCGATGGCTGATGCACTGCGGCACTTTGACGGGGTAGACAGAACCCTTGAAGGGTTTGAGGGTTTAGAGGCCGCGCAGAACGCAATCAACACCGACGAAATGAAAGATGCCTTCGCTAAAGACTTTAAGTATCTGGCAAAACTTTGGGAGTCGCTGTCGCCTGACAATGTGCTGGATAACTATAACCAAGACTACAAATGGTTAGCACAAGTATTTGAGTCTGTTAAACCCGCTTCAGATAACGTCGGCAAAATGCTGTGGTTAGCGCTTGGTGCGCAAACAATACAACTGATACATGAAAACATCCATGTAGGCGATGTGCATACACTGGATGAATTTGTGCTGGATGCGGATGTAATAGAGAATATCTTCAACAACCCTGATCCAAAAAAGATAAAGCAGCTAGAAAAGGATCTCATTAAGCGTTTTGCTAAGCGCGGTGGAAATGCGACATTTAAGAAGCTCAGTGAGCGATTGGAGGAGCTGCGCGACAAAGCGGAGAAAGGGCTTATCAGTTCCATCGAGTTTGTTAAAGAGCTTTGTGCAATCGCCAAAGAGACTGTAAAAGCAGAAAAGAAATTGGAAGACGAACTGCAAGAGAAGTCACCGAAAGCAGCGTTAACTGAACTTTTCCTTGAACTCAAAACAGATGAAACACCTGCTGTAGTAGAGCGTATTGTTGCTGACATAGATGCAATTGTTCGAATCGTTAATTTCCCCGGCTGGCAGAGCACGATTGGCGGAGAGAGAGAAGTACAGAAGTCACTTCGCAAGGCACTGCTTAAGTATCAACTCCACAAGGACCAAGTGCTGTTTGATAGAGCTTATGCGTATATCAAAGAGTATTACTAGTTGCTGATATGGATGCAGTTAAAATGGACAAAGTGTTAGCTAAAGACCAACCAAAGTCAGCAAAGTATAAGTCTATTGCGATTGAACGAAAATTAGTTCCTACCCCTGCCTACGACACTTTTTGGAAGTTTGCGGCTGAAAGGCAAAATATATTCGTCAAACAGCTTCACGGCGTTGGTGATGAGGCTTCTCTTACAAATGACCCAATATTGCAAGTTCATAAGTTTACTAATGCCTACAGAGCGTGTGACCGAGTTAGCCAATATCTCATTCGGGATGTTATTTACCGAGATAAATTTGATTCAAACTCTCTCTTCTTAAGAATAATCTTGTTCAAACTCTTTAATAAGATTGAAACTTGGGATTTATTAGAAAGTGAATTTGGCACCATCACAGAAAAAAACTTTAGTTCTGAAAAATTTTCGAGTTTCTTAGATAAACAGATGGACGCGGGCAAAAGAATTTACTCAAATGCTTACATGATGGCTTCGGGTTGTAGAGACTTTAATGTCACCAGAAAGCACCAAGCTCATCTTCAACTGTTGGATTTGATGTTGAAAAACAATTTGCCTCATAAAGTTGAAGATTCACTTTCAATGCGGGAAGCTTATGACAAAATTTTAGCTTACCCGATGATCGGAAAATTTTTAGCTTATCAGTACGTAACAGACATTAACTACAGCGACTTAACTGACTTTTCAGAGAATGAATTTACTATGCCCGGTCCCGGAGCGGATGATGGTATTGCAAAGTGCTTTCTTTCTACAGGGGGTTATTCTGGCGCAGACGTCATAAAAATAATGACCGAAAGGCAAGAGTATGAGTTTGAAAGATTGAAAGTGCAATTTCCCCTGCTGGGTGGAAGAAAGCTACATCACATTGATATTCAAAATTTGTTCTGTGAAACGGACAAGTATTGTCGAATAGCTCATCCAGAAATAAAGGGCATTTCTGGAAGGACAAGAATAAAGCAAAAATATAACCCCAACAAAATACCAATCAACTACTTCTTTCCACCCAAATGGAACATCGACATGGACGGCATTTATGGAGCTAGATGAGTATCAAAAGTTAGCAATAAAAGCAGCGAGATTTGACATAGCAGATACCGAGGGGCGCGTTATTTCTCTACTAGGCTTAGCTGGTGAGGTAGGTGAGTTATCTACCGAATTTAAAAAGCAAATAAGAGACGGAAAGAGCTATAAAGTCTTTCAGAATAAAGTGATCGAAGAGCTGGGTGATATTCTTTGGTATTTAGCATCTATCTCGTCTGTTGAGGGTTTATCATTAGAGTCGATCGCAAAAGCAAACCTGAAAAAAATTGAAAGTAGAACTCCCCAAGGAATTTCCGAGACTGGGGTATCTGTTGATCTGCTAGATGACAACTCATCCCCGGAAGAGCAACTCCCCAGAGCTTTTGAAGTTGAATTTGTAGAGAAAGTTGAAAAAGGCAACTTAACCTATATTCAAACAATTGTAGATGGGAAAGAGTTTGGTAATCCTTTACGAGACAATCATTACGAAGACGATGGCTATAGATATCACGATATCTTTCATTTTTCTTACGCAGTGGTGCTTGGTTGGTCTCCGGTAGTAAGAAAGTTCTTTCAATGTAAGAGAGTCTCCAACCCAATCACCGATGAAGTGGAAGATGGTGGACGAGCAATTGTTATAGACGAAGCAATCTCAGCATTAGTGTTTGAATACGCCAAAAAACACTCTTACCTAGAAGATATTGATACGATTGATTTTTCGCTTTTAAGAACCATTAAAGAGTTAACGTCTCATCTTGAGGTATCCGTTAGGACCCATTGTCAGTGGGAGCGTGCGATTTTACTTGGCTTCGAGATTTGGCGTGAAATTAAAGATAAAAAGGTTGGGAAAGTGCATTGTGACTTAATCACGGGTGAGATGAAAATTGTCAATTAAGTGCCAATTTCATGTGCTTGCTAAGGACAATAATTGAGTATGGAGATACTCTGTGGCAAAGAATTTAAGAAACATTTTTGTTAGCCATCATCACAAAGATGATGCAAGTGTTGATGGTTTGACAAGGATTTTGGCAGGTAAAAACCTCAACATTAGAAATAGCTCAATTAGAGTAAAGCCAGAGAATCAGCAAAGATTAGACCAAAAGCGGGTGAGTGATCTGACCATAAAGCGACTTCTAAGAATGAAGATGCGTTGGGCTAGCCAGTTAATTGTCGTTATAGGAAAGGAAACTCACACACGCCAGTGGGTTAATTGGGAGATTGAACAAGCACATAAGTTAGGCAAGCCGATCATTGGTGTATATGAATCAGGTTTGACTAACAAAGTTCCCGTTCCCGAAAACTTAGAAAAGTATGGCTCTGCGGTTGTTCCTTGGAGGGCAGATTCTGTAATTAAGGCGATAGAGGGACAAAGCATTTTCAAAAATCCCGATGGTAGTCCATCTCCCAAATTAAGCGGCGGTAACGTAGTATGCTAATTAATGGCGGAGCCAGACTGTTTGTTTATCCAATCCCAAGAGATTTGGGGTTCGCACCAAATCCGTTTCATGGTTATTGTACATTGGCTACATGTAAACCTAAGTTGAGAAAGTCAGCTAAAGTCAATGATTGGGTTATGGGCCTAGCAGCATCGAATGCCAAAGAAAAAAAATATCATTGTATATTCTTCATGAAGGTAACTGAAAAGCTTACATTTCAAGAATATTGGGCAGACCCTAGATTTGAGTTAAAAAAGCCAGTTCGAAACGGCAGCAAAGTCCAAGTGCTTGGCGATAACATTTATCATAAAGATACAGAGGGTAAGTGGATGCAAGAGGATTCGCATCATAGTAACCCGGATGGAACTATTAACGAGGTAAACTTAAAAAGGGATACCGGCAGTACACATGATGTCTTGGTGTCGGAATGCTTCACATATTTTGGTAGCGAAGCATTACCACTAGATCTTAATGCTCTTGGATATAAGCCAGTAAGGGATTATCGAAAATTCAGCCTAGATAACCAGCAATACGCAAGAGCTTTAATAGAAAAAACTGTCGTGAAATCTGATTATCGGAATATGGTTGTTGGAGATCCAATACACTTTAATTTGTTCGATAAAAGAGTCGACCAAGGCTCAGGGAAATACGCATAACTATGGCCGCAGAAAAATTAAACACAGACGGGATGACTGAACAAGTCGACTTAATACTTTTCGCTGTCACTCTCGGTGAAGAGTTTAATATCAAAGTCGATGTGTCATTTTACGTTATTTTATTAGGAGCGCTAGTTGTAATAGCTCTTTTAGCTTATAAGCACTTCTGGGGAGGTGGTTTAAGTTTGCGATCTTTCGAAATAGATGAAGCTGAAATTGGTTTAGGTAATCAAAAGTTAAAGCTTAAACCTAACCTCGTAGACAAGCAGATTGCTTATAAAATTTGGGTTGAGTTAAGCACCAGAAAAATAGGACTGCCGATAGACCTTGAACATGATGTGGTCACAGAAGTTTATGACTCATGGTACACATTTTTTGCTGTGACCCGAGAATTAATCAAAGAAGTTCCAGTTGCAATGTTTAGGAGAGAAGATACTGCCAAAATAATTGGCTTATCAATCGATATTCTAAATGAGGGCATAAGGCCACACCTGACAACATGGCAAGCAAAATATCGGCGCTGGTATGACGCTCAATTGATAGAAGATCAAAACAAAAGCTTATCACCCCAAGAAATACAGGTTAAGTATCCAGAATATGAAAGATTAAAAGGGGATCTGATGAAGGTTAATGCCTCATTGATTAGATATCGCGAAGTAATGCGAAGACTTATATCAAATGGCTAGCCATGGTACTAGTTATGATGATGGTTACTTGCGAACAGTTAAGCCGCAGCCAAAAGGCAATCACTGTGACTGCGATTGAACCTTAATTTGATAAATGCTGGATCACTGTATCTCTTATTAAACCTGACATATCGCTTTGTTGTGGTTGAAGATTTGAGTCTCTCATAACTTCCGTTGAGGCTGAATTATTAACAGTTTTTCAGGCATCACTATATTAAACTAGGCGTTTGCATAAGCCTTTTACTGCTCGTCCCTCTAGGCGTTTATCGCCATGTTGTAACAGTTTTATTATTGAATGCGGCCAATGGGTCAACTCGCTTTCTGTAAGCGATTCTTCATTGGCAATTTTTATAACTTTTCCGTTTTCTCTGACAGATTTAAGCGGCTTACATAATCCTTCTATGTTAACGCCACATACGAATGGACTGGCCAGCATAATTGATGCATACCAATTTTTACAACGGTGCGGTCCTCGCTTGCTCTTTGTTCCTCCCAGCACTTTGAATTGGTATAAGTGACAGAATTCGTGCGCCAAAGCGAACAGAATCTCTTTGTTATCTTTAGCGATAATGCCTTTTTCACTCGAAACACAAAGATGATTGACCAATTCAATTGTATGCGACACAGAGTTATACCAACCAGCAGACTGATTGTATGCCGATTGCGCAGTAGTCATAATTATCGGAACCTCTGCACTTACTTTGTTATCAAAGGCCCTTTCGCTAAGTTCTTGCAGGAATCCATACATCAGATCCCCTAAGTTTTCACCGTAAAAAAGGTTGGCAGCATTTTTAAAATTTTGAATCATCATAGAGCCGAGTCGTAGCTTCATTTGTGTATGATACTACATTATGAGGAAGCGTTTTAACTAATTTATTTTGTGTCTATTAAAGGTAACTGAACAATTCCATCTTTCATAGAAAAGCCCACACAAGGTGGGCTTCAGTTTTTAAACGACTTATTTCCGGTAAACGACTTATTTATTCCCATTAAACGACTTATTTCATGGGAATATTAACGCTAAACGCTTATCGATACGCTTCCGGGCTTGGGCAGGCACAAATTAGGTTACGGTCGCCGTATACGTCGTCTATACGACTTACCGTTGGCCAAAATTTGTTTTCTGCAACGTAGCTTGCCGGGAAGGCGGCGTATTGACGGTCGTACGCGCGGTCCCATGCCGGGTCGAAAATGTCCTGCATGGTGTGTGGTGCGTAGGCTAATGGGTTGTTGTCCACGGTCCACTCACCGGCTTCTACCTTGGCAATTTCAGCGCGTATTGCGGTCATCGCTTCAATAAACTTGTCCAGCTCGGCTTTGCTTTCTGATTCGGTTGGTTCAATCATCAGCGTGCCAGCTACCGGGAAGCTCATTGTGGGTGAATGGTAACCAAAGTCCATCAAGCGCTTGGCAATGTCCATCTCGGTAATACCGCTGGCTTCTTTTAACGGACGAATATCAATAATACATTCGTGCGCTACACGGCCATTGGTACCGCGGTACAGTATTGGGAATAACGGGTCAAGCTTCTTCGCCATGTAGTTTGCATTAAGAATGGCAAATTCAGTGGCTTGCTTTAAGCCGTCGGCGCCCATCATCGCAATGTACATCCAGCTGATAGGCAAAATACCAGCGCTACCAAATGGCGCCGCCGATACCGCGCCATTTTGCGCACCGGTACCGTCAATTTTTACCACCGCATGGTTTGGCAGGAACGGGCTTAAATGGCTCTTAACACCAATAGGACCCATGCCCGGGCCGCCGCCGCCGTGCGGAATACAGAAGGTTTTGTGCAGGTTTAAATGCGACACATCTGAACCGATAAAGCCTGGCGAGGTAACGCCAACCTGTGCGTTCATGTTGGCGCCGTCCATATACACCTGGCCACCGTAAGAATGCACAACATCACATAATTCACGAATGCTTTCTTCAAACACACCATGAGTAGAGGGGTACGTTACCATGATGGCCGCTAAACGGTCGCCCACTTCGGCTGCCTTGGCTTTTAAATCTGCCATGTCGATGTTGCCAGACTTATCGCAGTCTACCAGCACCACTTCAAAGCTAGCCATTGCTGCCGTTGCCGGGTTAGTACCGTGGGCAGAAACCGGAATTAAACAGATATTACGGTGCGCGTCACCACGGCTTTCATGGTATTTGCGAATGGCAACCATACCGGCGTATTCGCCCTGTGCACCTGAGTTAGGCTGCATAGAAATATCGTCGTAACCGGTGATATCTACCAGCCAGTTGCCCAGCTCGCCGATCATCTGATAGTAGCCTTCCGCTTGATCACGTGGCACAAACGGGTGCAATGACGCAAATTCTGGCCAGGTAACCGGGATCATCTCGGCAGTCGCGTTTAGCTTCATCGTGCATGAACCTAACGAAATCATCGAGTGGTTTAAGGCTAAATCTTTGTTTTCTAATTTTTTGATATAACGCAGCATCTCAGTTTCACTGTGATACTGGTTAAACACCGGATGGCCTAATACGCTGTCAACGCGGCGTAAGTCAGCCGGAATAGACGTTGAGCCTTCAGCAACAATAGCACTGTCCAATGCTGCCACGTCGATACCGTGACCATGACCTAACACCACATCAAATAGCTCGGCAATATCGCCAGCCGTAGTGGCTTCGTTAAAGCTTACCGCTAACGATTGCGCGACGTCAGTACGCAGGTTAATACCTGCCGCCAAAGCACGTGCGATAACAGCGTCACGGTCAGCAACGGTAAAGGTTAACGTATCAAACCAATGCGCATTTACAATATTTACGCCTTTGGCTTTTAAGCCAGCCGCAAAAATATCGGTGCTACGATGAATACGCTCGGCGATATTTTTCAGGCCTTGCGGGCCATGGTATACCGCATAAAATGACGCCATATTGGCCAATAACACTTGTGCAGTACAGATGTTTGAGTTGGCTTTTTCGCGGCGGATGTGTTGCTCGCGGGTTTGCATCGCCATACGCAGTGCGGCATTGCCACGACGGTCTTTCGACACACCGATAATACGGCCTGGCATAGAACGCTTATACGCATCACGTGTAGCAAAAAACGCCGCATGCGGGCCACCAAATGCCATGGGCACACCAAAACGCTGTGCCGAACCTAACACCACATCGGCACCTAGCTGTCCTGGCGCTTTTAATAGCATTAATGCCATAGGGTCAGTGGCTACGGCAACAATGGCTTTTTTCGCCTGTAGTGCGGCAATTAACGCGCTGTCGTTACGAATATCACCGTTGGTGCTGGGGTACTGAATTAAGGCACCAAATACATCTTGCTCTGCTGCCTCAGCTGCGCTGCCGACCATGATGTCAAAGCCAAACATTTCGGCACGGGTTCTTACCACGTCGATAGTTTGTGGGTGCACGTCATCGGCAATAAAATACAAGTTTGACTTGCTCTTAGTTACCCGTTTAGCCAATGCCATAGCTTCGGCCGCGGCCGTGGCTTCGTCCAGCAGCGATGCACTGGCCAGTTCCATGCCGGTTAAATCCAGCGTTAGCTGCTGAAAATTTAACAGTGATTCAAGGCGACCCTGGGCAATTTCTGGCTGATATGGCGTGTACGCCGTGTACCAGCCCGGGTTTTCCAGCACGTTGCGCAAAATTACATTAGGCGTTAACGTTGGGTGGTAACCCATGCCAATGTAAGATTTAAACATTTTGTTTTTGCTGGCAGCTTGCTTTAAATACGCTAACGCTTCTGTCTCGTTGCGCGCGTCACCGGTAGCCAGTGGCGTTGTCAGACGAATATCGGCAGGAACCGTTTGCGCGATCAGCGCTTCCATAGTGTCTACACCCAGCTCGCTTAACATTGCAGCTGTTTCTGCGGCGTCCGGGCCAATATGGCGTTGAATAAATTCTTCGTGGTTCGCAAGTTGCGACAGGGTTTTCACAGCGGAGTTGGTCATGCCTTGAATGTCCTGGTAATGGTTCTGTGGCGACTAAAATTTAGCCCCGTATTCAAATTGTTAATGCAATACGGGGCCTAAGCGGGATGTGATCAGTGCTTACTCGTCAATCGAGTTTTTATAGCCTTGGTCATCTAATAGCGCTGATAACTCAGCAGTATCAGACACTTTAATTTTAAACATCCAACCGTCTTCGTAAGGGCTGCTGTTAACCAGTTCAGGTGAATCAGCTAAGGCTTCATTTACCTCAACAATTTCACCAGACAGCGGTGCATAAATATCAGATGCCGCTTTAACCGACTCGGCTACTGCGCAGTCATCAGCTTGCGTTACGCTATCACCCACTTCAGGCAATTCAACAAATACCATATCACCTAACAAACCCTGGGCGTGTTCAGTAATACCTACAGTGTAAATGCCATTGCCTTCATCGCGCGCCCACTCGTGGCTACTGGCGTACTTTAAACCTTTAGGAATTGAGCTCATTGTTTAATCCTTAGCTGGTGTCTTTAATTAATTTAGTTAGTTTAGATGACTTTTTTACCCATGCGAACGAATGCCGGTTTTACCACTTTCACCGGAACCATCTTGCCGCGAATATCAACGTCTGCGGTATCACCTACTGAAGCAGGTACACGCGCCATGGCAATACTAAACCCTAACGTTGGCGAGAATGTACCAGAGGTAATTTCACCCTCTCCGCCATTAACAACCACACGTTGGCCGTGGCGCAGCACACCTTTTTGTTCCATTACCAGGCCGACCAGTTTAAAGGTGCCGTCGGCTTTATGCTGTGTAATAGCGCTGCGACCAATAAAATTACGATCTTCAGGTGCCCAAGCAATAGTCCAGCCCATGTTAGCCGCCAATGGTGATACCGTTTCGTCCATATCCTGGCCGTATAAATTCATCCCTGCTTCTAAGCGCAAGGTATCACGTGCACCCAAGCCAGCCGGTGCCACACCAGCTTCTAGAAGTTTTTGCCAAAAATCAGCCGCCTGCTCGTTTGGCAAGGCAATTTCATAGCCGTCTTCGCCGGTATAACCGGTGGTAGCAATAAACAACTCGCCAGCTTGTACACCAAAAAATGGCTTCATACCGTCAACCGCGGCTTTTTGCCCGGCAGTTAATAACGTAGCCACTTTCGCTTTGGCATTAGGGCCTTGAACAGCAATCATGGCAAATTCCGGACGCTCGGTAACACTCACGTCAAATGCTTTGGCTTGAGCGTTAATATGCGCCAGGTCTTTTTCACGTGTGGCTGAGTTAACCACCAGACGGAAAAAGTCTTCCTGCAGGAAATACACAATTAAATCGTCAATAACGCCACCGGTTTCATTAAGCATGCCGCTGTATAATGCTTTTCCCGGTACGGTTAACTTTGCCACGTCGTTGGCAAGTAAAAAACGCAAAAAGGCGCGGGTTTGCGCGCCTTTTAAGTCAACGATGGTCATGTGAGAAACGTCGAACATTCCGGCATCACGACGCACAGCGTGGTGTTCTTCAATTTGAGAGCCGTAATTGATGGGCATGTCCCAGCCAAAGAAGTCGACCATTTTGGCACCGGCTTCCAGGTGTTTGCCATGTAACGCAGTTTGATTAGCCATTGTTATTTCCTGCTTATTGTAAGGCCCGCTGGCGCTAAATACAGCGCAACTATATAAGTAATCAAAACAAGCAATTGAATACCCATGTAGTTTAAGCGGATAAAAAGGCATCCGGATTATAACGCAAGCTTGTGACGGCAAACAGCCCCTGTTTAATTAGTTTTTATAATGCGAAAGCGAGAATAACTAAAAAAACTAACTCAGGCGCTATGGGCTGTTTTTACCTGTGGCTGTGCCAATTTTGGCAGGTCGCCACTGTTGCCAAGGGCTGCAGCGATGATCTTACTTTTTAACCAGGGTAACTTATCTACCCCACTCATACTTACAGCTCTTACCAGCTTAAGTAGCGGTTGTGTGTTGCTAAAACCACGTTTAAACACCTCCATTGCTCCAATCAGCGTTTGCGCTTCAGCCTTGCGCCAGCGCTCGTAACGCCTTAATAGTCGGCTTTCACTAAAATCGTTGTTATCTGCCAGCGCTTCACTGATAAGTTCTGCTAATGCTGCAACGTCCATCAAGCCTAAGTTCATGCCCTGCCCGGCCAGTGGGTGTATGCTGTGCGCGGCGTCAGCAACTAAAACCACTCTGCCACGCTGCCAGCTACTGCTATAACGCATTGTCAGGTTAAAAGACTGTCGCGGCGTTTGTATATTAATCGGCCCCAGTACGCTATTACTGGCCGCCGTCAGTGCCTGACTAAAACTAAGATCATCCATGGCCAGCAGCGCAGCAGCAAGCTCTGGCGCACAGCTCCAGACAATAGAGCATTTATTTGGCTGTGGCAGCGGTAACAACGCCAGCGGGCCATCGGGTAAAAATACTTGCCTCGCGATATTGTTGTGGGGTTCATCACAGATAATGGTGCCAACAATGGCCTGCTGTTGGTAATCCCAATGGGTTAACGGTAACTGCATGGTGCGCCGCACCATCGAATTAACGCCATCTGCGCCAACCAATAACCGGCTTAACAACAGGTGCTGTTGGTTAATGTTCACCAGCACATCCCGCTCGCTTTGCACCAGACTGTTTATTGTGCAGTTAAACTCGCAGCGCACATTATTAAACGGCTGCAACTGCTGATACAGCGCCAGGCGAATTTGTTCGTTGTCGCAAATCCAGCCTAATTGTTCCAGCCGCTCGGTTTGAGCATTAAATTCAATACGGGCAAAACTGTCGGCGTCCCATACCTGCATTGCGTTGTAACTGCGGGCATTCGCCGCAATGGCTTGCCAGGCTCCCACATGATTAAGCACACGCTGTGAGGCCAGGTTTAACGCACTCACCCGCTGCGGGTTAGTCAAGGTGCTATTGGGCGCATCGCCTTGTTCCAACACAACAATGCTCAAGCCTAAAGGCGCCAGCAACAACGCCAGCGTTAAGCCCGCACTGCCTGCACCAACAATGGTAATATCAATGTTTTCCATATTAACTTCGCAGCCCCATAGCCTGCTCTGCCAGCGGGCGTTTTAATTCATCACATAAGGTCATGGCTAACAAGCCACTGTTTCGTGCTAATGCTACTGTACGAGACCGATTAGAAAACAAACGTACCAAGGCGTCAGTTGCGGTGGTAACGACATTAATATCTTGCTGGCGCGCGGCTTGATATGCCCGCAGCATGGCATAGTCGCCAATCTGTTGTGCCGTTAACACTTGCTGTACCATTTGAGCAATGTCACGTAGCGCCAAATTAAAGCCCTGTCCGGCAATGGGATGCACATTGTGTAGGCTGTTGCCTAACAAGGCGACACGATGGCGCACTATTTCGCCACTGCGTTTTAAGCTAAGGGGATAACTAACACGGCGGCCAACGCTACTAAATACCCCTGCCCTGTAGCCAAATGCTTGCTGTATATGGTTTAAGAAATCGGTATCAGATAATTGCATTAGCGCATTAACATTATCTGCAGCAGTGGTATATACCAAAGAATAACGCTGTTGATTTAACGGTAATAAAGCAATAGGTCCATGTTCGGTAAAACGTTCAAACGCGGTATGCCGATGAGGTTGCGCCAGCGCAAGATTGGCAATTATTGCATGTTGGCCGTAAGGCTGCTCTTGCAGGGTAAAGCCCGCCAAGGCGCGACTGGGCGCTGCTCCACCTTCGGCAATAACCAGTAGTTTAGCCTGCAGTTCAGTGTCATCGTGCAGGATCAAATGTTGCTGCTGTTGTTGCGGAATAATTTGCTTAATATGATTTGGTGCAATACGGGTAATTGCCGCACAACCAGCCAGTTTATCGGCCAACACGGCACCTAAATAGTCTACTTCCAGTACATAACCCAGCGCCATCTGCTGATATTCATTTGCACTAAGATGCGTTTTACCAAAGTGTCCCCGGTCGGATACAGCAATATGTTTAATGGCACAGGCATGTTGATCCAGTGCTGACCACAGGCCCCATTGCCGTAATAACCCTGCACTCGCTGCTGCCAATGCGACACTGCGGCTGTCAAAGCTGGCTGAACTGACCGTGCCAGACTGTTGCTCAATAATGGCAATGTTAAGCGACGGCATGGCTTTAAGTAAGGCCCAAGCTAACGTTGCGCCTGCCATACCACCACCACTGATCACCACATCATACTGCTTAATTGTTTTGGCCACGTTACTCGTACCTGTATTTAGTGCAGGGTTTTATTTGCTGCCGCTTGGTGGCCGAATTTTTGCCCCACTTCAGTAAAACACGCCAGCGCCATTATGCGAATATGCTCCAACACCAAAAAATAGGCTTCGTCGTTTTCTTCAACACTACCATCATCAGTGGTATGAATATCAATGCGGGTTACTTCTGATAACTGGTCCAGCGCTTCACGCACATCATCAGATACCAGCGATAAATCGGTTTGTTGTACGGCAAAGCCTACTAAAAAAGCCTGCGTCCACTCAACCATGGCGTCTAAGCGTTCTGGCAGGCTGTCATCGTCGCTGGGCAGCAACATGCTGAAACTAAAATCATTTTGTGCCAGCTCTTTGGCGGTAGTTTCTACCAAATTGACCACATGTTGTTTTACGTCTTGCGACAGGGCTTGCCCATCATTTAAGAAGTCTTGCAACACCGGCAGTAATTGTTGTGGGTTGGCTTCCACCCCGGCACTAAGTAAACCAGTAATTAAGCCATGTACTTCTGCGGCTGACGCCATTACATAAGCCTGGTCAAGTTTGTACATCCACTCATCGTATGTCAGTAAAAATGGGCTGCTCATATCACTGTTCGTGCTGTTATTAACTGTACTTTATGCTACCACCACAACGCAGCAGCGCCAACTTTCCCTGCATAGTTTTGCCTATGGTATAAAGCGTAAACAAAAGTTGCTGTAAAACCATGCAACTAGCGTTGTTTGCGATAAAACACCATGCAATAACCTTATACAGCAGAAACAGTGGTGTTATACTCAAGTCTGTTCTCTGGATTGTTGGTGATCAGGTGGATGTCCCTGAGCCGATAATTGTTTTTACCTAGGGATTCTTCTGCACTACCAGTGTGCAAGCCCGGCTCGTACCGGGAAGCCTGAGGTAGTCATCTGACTCCCGCCTTGAACCTATGGTTCAAGGGCTAACACCAGACACGGCAATTTGGAGAACCTCTTTTTTTCTGCTGCAAATCAGGCATACTCGTCTTATCTTTGTCCATAGTAATGTATTATCGTGCCTGCTACTCCCTCGTTACGCCAACAACTTAGACACCTGGTTCGCCAGCGGCGCCAATTGTTAAGCCCGGCTATACAGCAGCAAGCAGCAAATGCATTAGCAAAACAGCTTAGTGGCAACGCACTGTTGGCTAATAAACAACATATTGCCGTGTATTTGGCCAATGACGGTGAGTTAGATACTTTTCCGCTGATACAGGCGCTGTGGCAATTAAATAAAACAGTGTACCTGCCCGTGCTTCACCCGGTGGTTGCTGGCTATCTGCTGTTTGTGCGTTATAGCAGTAACACTCTACTGTACCCGAATAAATTTGGTATTCCCGAGCCTTTGCCGCAGTGTCACCAGCTGATCCCGGTTAATCAGTTAGATATTATATTTACGCCATTAGTCGCCTTTGACGAGCACGGCAACCGGTTGGGAATGGGCGGTGGTTTTTATGATCGCACCTTGTCGCAACTGCCGCCTGACAGCCATTGCCGGGTTATTGGTCTCGCACATAGCTGCCAACAGGTTGATGCCGTTCCGGTTGAGGCTTGGGATATTCCATTAAAGCAGATTATTACGCCGGGTAAAAATTTTGATTTTTGCTGATTGCTTAAGGCTTAACCCAAGAAAGCAGGCCAGAAACGCGATCTGGGCGCCACAGAGTGTCTGAGCCCTGCCGCAAGCATTAAGGCGAGTTGCTGTGGCGTGCCAGAGGGCGTATTGTGGCCGGCGACACTTACATCTAAACCATGCCGTAAAACAGTTTTCGCGTTTTTCCGTTTTTGCCCTTTTGTCGGCACCCCCTTTCGATATAATATCCATCTGTATGGCTAAACGAATTTGGATCAGTGATGACACAAGATGAAATGAAAAAAAACGCCGCCTGGGCAGCATTAGAGTATATTCCGCGTAACACGGTAGTGGGCGTAGGCACCGGCTCAACGGTGAATCATTTTATTGATGCGCTGGCCAGTATTAAGCATGAAATCAGTGGCGCCGTATCAAGCTCTGTACAATCGACAGAAAAACTCATCGCCTTAGGGATCCCGGTACTGGATTTAAATAGCATTGACAGCTTTAGTGTTTACGTTGATGGCGCAGATGAAATTAACGCCCAAAAGCATATGATTAAAGGCGGTGGTGCAGCGCTAACCCGCGAAAAAATTGTCTCCGCCGTAGCTGAAACCTTTATTTGTATTGTCGATGCAAGCAAACAAGTAGACGTACTGGGTAAGTTTCCGCTGCCGGTAGAAGTTATCCCTATGGCAAGTCGCTCGGTCTCGGGTGAGCTTGCTAAACTTGGTGGCAGGCCGGTAGCGCGCGCGGGTGTAACCACAGACAACGGTAATGTGATTATTGATGTACACGACTTACAAATTATCGACCCACTGATGTTAGAGCAACAGATTAACAATATCGTAGGTGTGGTCACCAACGGTATTTTTGCTC
>Ga0100394_1000804_pt1 | contig 25893 bp, 28 predicted proteins | sample CryGeymeta201518_FD_81549 | JGI IMG/M metagenome (GOLD analysis project Ga0100394, IMG submission 81549) | Groundwater microbial communities from Crystal Geyser aquifers in Utah, USA - Crystal Geyser metaG 2015-18 | ecosystem: Environmental > Aquatic > Deep subsurface > Groundwater | place: USA... | reverse complement strand
GTCCCGTCAAGTCTGGGCAACAAAACATAAATCAAGCTTAGGAGACGAGAAATGCAGAGAAATGTATTGTTATGGCTAATTGGTACAGTTTTGGTCATTGGCATATCAACACTAAGTTCTGCTGCAACAGGGACAAGCGGAACAACAGCAGGGATGAAGATTGTCAGTGGTGGTGATGTCGGCAATATTGGCATAGCGGATGTAGCTGGTGATGTTGTAGCTGCTTTTAAGTTTAGTGGAAGTGGAACCATAACTACTACTTGAGTATAGCCACGGTTACTGTAGGGTAAATATATGGTGGTAAGTGGGGGACATTAACCAATGATCAGAATGGCTCACCAGGAGGAACAGTTGATTATATGTATCAACTTTACAATATGGGAAATGCTACGGATGTCTTTAGTTTGTCGCTTAATACTACAGGATTGCCAGCAGGATAGACAGCAACACTATCAACTACTACCTTGACCGTAGCTGAGGATGCCATGAATAGCTTTACAGTCCATGAAATCATCCCTGCTGAAGCAGTTGCCAATGATAAAGGGACAATCATAGTTACTGCTTCGGCTACTGTGGATGATGGGGATGCGTATGTGATAGGTTCATGGCAATATGGTGGCACCGATGTATTAACCGATAGTGCTATCACTACTTGTTCTTCAGCCATAATTGCACTAACCAAGATCTATGATGTGCAAAATCCAGGTAGTTATACTGGAAATAGTACAAATGTGCCGGGTTTCAGTTATAACCTATTGCTTGCAGTACAATAATATCGGTAATATAGCCGCTGACAATGTTACCATAACCGATAGGATTCCAAAATATACTACCTATGTTACTGGAAGTATTAAGATGGGAACAATTGGGAGTACATATGATATAGCTACAAAAGAAGATGACAATGCATCGGATGGGACAACACTACCATATGCTAATTGGAATGCAACAACTACTGGGACAGTAACATTTAGTTTAGGGAATATAGCAGCTGGTGCAGTCGGCAAATTGTACTATCAGGTAAGGATTGATTAGTCATTGAATAACCAGTTTGATGTATTATTTAGATGCGTTGGTTATGTATAAATAAGGAAGCTGATATGAAAAGATTAGTAAGATTTGATTGGGCAGTAAAAACTGTTAAGGAGCAAGGCTAATTTTGATGTATTAGAGGGCTTCTTGAGTGAACTGCTCAAAGAAGTAGAAGGAGAGGCAGAACTTTTCAGAAATATAGGTCAGGTATTAGGGAGGAAAGGATTTCTTGCCCGACTTGTTCGTGTTAGAGATCGATATATGCCTCGGCACCAAGGCAGACTTCGGAAACAAGAGGGGGATATTTTAGTTGTTAGTATTTGCTGCCAAAGAACTTGTGTAAACTGTCCCCCTTCCCTTCCTAAAATCAAAAGGGTGTGGAATGTGGGTTACAAGAAAATATGAGTATGTATATCAAATAAAGAAGGTATATTGTATGATTAAAATTAAAACAACTAACATTTCCGGTTGCTTAGAAATATTTCCTGAAATTTTTAATGATGAACGTGGGTTTTTTATAAAAACATTTCATCAAGATATTTTTTTACAACATGGACTTAATGTACATTATCCTGAGGAATTTTATACAGTTTCGTATTATGGGGTTCTGCGTGGGTTACATTTTCAGCTTCCCCCATTTGAACATTTCAAAATGGTGCATTGTGTATTAGGGGAAGTGTTAGATGTTGTTGTTGATATTAGAATAGGTTCTTCAACATATGGTCAGTTTCAAACATTTCACCTAAGTGCAGAGAAAAGAAATATTATTTATATTCCACCTGGATTAGCTCATGGCTTTTTAGTGCTAAGTGATTACGCTATTTTATTATACAAAATTAGTACTATGTATTCACAACAACATGACAGTGGTATACTTTGGAATTCGTTGGATATCCCATGGGGCATATCTAACCCTATAATTTCTAAAAGAGATAGTCAGTTACTACCTTTTTCACAATTTATTAGTCCTTTTAAGTTTATGGAATAATATTATGGAACAAAAAGACAAAAATATTGCCTTAATCACAGGTGCAACCGGATATATAGGTTCAAATTTGTCTCGATGTTTAGCAAACATGGGATGGGATGTTCATTTATTAATTCGTCCTTGCTCAAAAAAAAATTTAATTAAAGATATTCTTAATGTTGTCATATTGCATGAATTTGATGGATCAACCTCTAATATGATCAAAATATTAAATGATGCAAATCCAACAATTGTATTCCATTTAGCTTCATTATTTTTAGCTCAACATAAGTCAGATGATATTGAATCATTAATACAAAGTAATATTACTTTCTCTACTCAACTTGTAGAAGCAATGGTATTAAATAAAATTTATTATTTAATAAATACTGGAACTTCTTGGCAGCATTATGAAAATTGTAGTTATAATCCTGTTTGTTTATATGCCGCTACCAAACAAGCTGCTGAAGATATTTTTACTTTTTATGTTGAAACTACTGCACTAAAAATTGTTACTTTAAAATTATTTGATACTTTTGGTCCAAATGATCCGCGTAATAAATTGATTCCATTATTAAGGAAAATTGCCAAACAAAATGTCTCTTTAGATATGTCCCCTGGCGAACAATTAATCGATATTGTTTATATTGATGATGTAATAAATGCATTTTTAATAGCAGCAAAGAAACTTATAAATGGAGATATTAGTAAAGGGAATTATGCTATATCATCTGGGACTCCTATAAAATTAAAAGAGTTAGTTGAAATTTATGAATCTGTTATTAAACAAAATTTATCTATTAATTGGGGTGACAAACCGTATCGAAATCGCGAAGTCATGGTTCCATGGAATACAGGTGAATCTTTACCGGGTTGGATTCCCAATGTAAGTTTAGAGGAAGGATTAAGAAGATTGTAGTATCCATATAGATAAAATGTAATTAATGAAAGGAGAAAATAAATGTTGAAAAACTTAGAAACTATTAATGTTGATAATGTTTCGGAGAAATATGTACCTTTAATATCAATATGCATTCCTGTATTTAATGGAGAAAAGTATATTAGAGAGACTATTGAATCAATAATTATGCAGAATTACCCATCAATAGAAATTCTTATCCAAGATAATTCGTCAACCGATAATACATGGAGTATATTGCAACCAATGACTCAAAAATATCCTCAGATTAACATACAACAAAATCTAACTAATATAGGTATGACCAATAATTGGAATTTAGTAACAAGTCGTGCTTGTGGAGATTATATTATGCTTATAGGTGCTGATGATTTTTTGGAAAGAAATTTTTTATTTGAATGTATAAATATTTTTAAAAATAATAATGTTGATGTGGTAACTACAGATCATTTTGTACTGTATCAATTCAATGGTAAAAAGAAAAAACGCTCGCTCAGAGCTCCGATAATGAAATTTCCGATAATCATTAAAGAAGGAATTTATCAAAATTTTGCAGGTTTAGTATTAAAATGTAATCCATTTTCTATAAATTTTACTATATTTTCCAAGGAAACATTTCAGCAACTGAGCAATAATGACAAATTTTTTACAAGAAATTTATATGCATGTGATTTTGATTTATGGATTAGATTAGGATTGTCTGGCAAAAAAGTATATTATATAAATAAACCGTTAGCTACTTATCGAAGGCATGACCAGAATATATCTTTTAATCAAAGTACTAAAATGTCTAAACAAGCCAGCATTATTGTTTTAAGCCATAAAAAAGCATTAAGGAAATTTTGTTTATTTTCTTATAAGGCTTTTTTATTAATAATTATAGCACGATGTTGTAAGTCAAAAGATCTTGTTTGTAAAAAGAGATTACTTCGTGTATCATTAAAAGAATTGTTTTTTTAAGTTTATAATAAATATAAGGTAAAAACCTACAAATTTGTTATATTTTTAAAGCGTTTTCTCCAATGAAATATAGCGTGGAAAACTATGTTGCTAAGAAAAAACTTAATATTGAGGTAACTCTGGTTACAGATATCATTGAGCAAAATGAGTTCCAATATAATAACAGAAAAAAGGGTTGGGTCTAAAATTATTAACAAAATATCCTTTGTCTATTGTTTCATTTTAAGGATAAAGACATTAGAATTCCAACAAAAATTTAAAATGACTAAAATAGCAATTATAACACCCTGGGAAGAGAAATGTGGTATAGCAATATACTCCGCCAAATTGGTTGACGAACTAACAAAAATGGGAGTAGAGGTGAGTATTTTAAAGACAAAAATTAAATGCAATAATCCACTTTTCTTCAAAGAATTAGCTGAACGAGCAAGCATATTTGATTTAGTCAATGTTCAATTTCAACTTGGTTTATATGGTCCAAAAGGACTATTCGCTCCGATATTTTTTAATAGTTTATCCTCTGCAAAGATTGTAATAACTATGCATGAAACTATCGCAATAAATCCTGAAACGACATTTGGAAAGATTATCTCGCCATACAAAAAATTTTTAATAAGCAATGTTGTCAGGAATTCAGATGCAATTATTGCTCATAATAAATATGTTCAGAAAACGGTTGAATGTTTAACTAATAAAAAAGTTAACCATATTCCCTTTCCGCTTGAAATAGCAGAAATACAAAAATGTATTTCATTAGAAAAAGTAAAACAGAAACTTGGAATTAAACAAAAAAATGTATTATTAACATTTGGATTTGTAGTTCCAAACAAAGGATTTGAAAGAGTAATTAAGGCATTAAAATATATTCCGGACACTTTTCTACTAATTGCTGGAGAAGAAAGAAATGCAAAATATTCTGAAAAATTAAAAAAACTTGCTATAATGCATAATGTTCAAGACAGGGTAAAATTTATAGGATTTGTAAAAAAAGAGGAACTGCCGTTAATTTTTGGATTAGCAACCTTGGTAATTTTTCCATATTTATATAGTGAAACTAGTGCAGCGATAATTCAAGCACTTGGTTTTGAAAAATGTATAATATCTTCTGATATCCAAACATTTGATGAATTTAAGTGCATTGAGAAGTTTAAAAATGAATCTAATTTAATTAGTATGATCAATTATTATATAAAACATCCTGAAAAAATAAAAGAGCAAGAGGAAAAGCAACAAAAGTTTGCCATCCAAATCAAATGGCCAATTGTCGCTAAAAAAATTAAAGAGATTTATGAGGAATGTTTTAAAATAAAGTAAAAAATACATAAAAATTGCCCCCTGTACCCAGCAATTCTAATTATGGAGTATTTGGATACAATGTACCGTTGGATATATTCCGATAATGTAGTGAGCATCTTCAGATGCGTGGGAGTTAATAACGAGTCTAAAGACCCTCACTACCCAGTATATCGCTATGGACACTATATAATTGGAGAAAATGCGCCATAATTAGAATTGCTGCAACATCGTAAGATGACACGACAATAGAATTTTCTTCTATTTATTTTTAATTGTTATAGTGTTTTGTTTTGCAATATGTTGACCAAAATCACAAGCAAGAATCGTGCCGAACAGTATTGGATCTGACCCCAGATCCTGTTCAGGTGGATAGGGGAGGATTAAATGCAAGTGGGGCAGACTTTATTGTTGAATATCTTCAGCAGCAGGGCGTTCCGTATGTATATGAAGTGATCGGCGGAATGATCACTCGGTTGGTTGATGCAATCCACCAGCAGGGACGAATTGGTTTGATCAGCGTTCATCACGAACAAGCCGCTGCCTTCGCGGCTGATGCAATGGGACGGCTCACTGGGATTCCGGGCATTGCGATGGGAACAAGTGGTCCCGGGGCGACCAATCTACTAACCGGGATTGGCAGTTGCTATTTTGATTCTGTGCCGGCTATTTTTATTACCGGGCAGGTCAATCGAAACGAACAGAGGGGCAATCGCCCAACCCGGCAACTCGGTTTTCAGGAGACCGACATCGTCGCGATTGCAAAACCAATCACGAAAGCTGCTTGGCAGATCAACGATCCAGACCAAGTGCCGCATTTTTTCCAGCAAGCATTCCAGCTGGCTGCGTCGGGGCGACCGGGACCCATCTTGCTCGATATTCCGATGGATGTTCAAGGGGCAGAGATCAATGCCACTTTGCCGTTTGTTCCAACTGTGGAGCAATTTCCCGCATTGTCTGAAGAAATATTTGACGATGTTTTGCGCGCACTCAGTGTGGCAGAAAGACCCCTCATTCTGGTTGGCGCAGGCATACGGTCTGCCAATGCGATTCCATTGCTGCGACAATTGGTGGATATCGTGCGGGTGCCGGTGGTGAATTCGCTTCTATCTGTAGATGCCTTGCCGTATTGTCATCCGCTGCGCGTCGGTTTGATTGGCACCTATGGTAATCGCTGGGTGAATCTGGCGGTTGGACGATCAGACATGATTCTAGTTCTGGGCAGTCGGCTTGATATTCGCCAGACCGGCGCGGCGGTATCTGCTTTCAAAGCAAATCGCGTCATTTATCATGTGGATATTGACGCGGGTGAAATCAATAATCGTTTGCAGGGATGCAAATCGATTGTTGCGCATCTGCATCCGTTTCTCACTGGCTTGGTCAATGTGGTTTCCAGGACACAGAGGTAAGACCGAACAGATTGGATTTCCGAAATTCAAGGCTTGTGCAAACAATGGCCCGATATTAACGAGATTCAAGCACATGGGATCAATCCGAATGCGTTTATGCACGAATTATCCTGCATGTCCAAGTCAGCATCTGTTTTTGTCGTGAATGTAGGCAATCATCAGATGTGGGCAGCGCAATCGCTGGAATTGGATAATCATCAAAGGTTTATGACTTCGGGAGGAATGGGCGCAATGGGTTTTGCACTTCCGGCGGCGGTAGGTGCAAGTTTGGCGACGGGAATGCCTGTGGTCATGATTGCTGGGGATGGGGGTATGCAACTCAACATTCAAGAACTTGAGACGATTGCCCATCACCACTTGCCGGTCAATATGGTTGTGTTGAACAATCAATCGCTCGGGATGGTCAGGCAATTCCAGCAGAGCTATTTCCATGAACGCTATGCAGCGACTTTGTGGGGATATTCGGCTCCTGATTTTTCGGAGGTAGCTCACGCCTATCGGATTGAGAGTCTCACCGTTTCAGATACTCGTTCGCTTCCAGCGGCGATTGAGAAGATGTGGTTCAAGCCTCAGGAACCTTTCTTGCTCCAGGTTTCTCTTGATGTGTCTGCAAACGCCTATCCCAAGATTGCCTTTGGCCATCCGATGACTGAGATGGAACCATTTGCCAAACCTTTGGAAATGGAAGGTACATAGAAGTTCAGGAATGATTTTGCGATTCACGAAAGGCATATGGAGTTAGTGGTGGCAACGCGTATGGTGCGGCAGGGTACGAATAAATAGGGACTGCGACGAATGGCACGGGAGGGAATAAGGGAGAGGGGATCAGGGTCAAACCTTGAATGTAGGATTTAGAGATGATACAATCTCGGGTGGTGCTAATTGGGACGAAGTATCGGCAACGATGTGCAGGCGGGATTTGCAGAAAATTACCCTTACTGTCCTGTCAAGTCTAAATTGACAGATATTGTATGTAGTTCGCAGCTTTAGTTTCGATAATCGTGTGAAGCGAAGTTAAAATTTCGCACTACTCATAGATACTGCCAAGTCATAGTTGACACGACACTACTATAATTATCCGTCCCTTTAGACTTGACAGGACACTATCCCCCGTGACAACTCAACATCTGGCGTTAAATTGTAGGTAAAAAAGTGAAAGATGATCTAAGAATTGCTATCCTTGGAGCTACTAGTCATATTGCAAAGGGGTTAATTTATAATTTTAACCAAGACAAGAGAATAGGCAAATTATATCTCTTTGCCCGTTCAAAGGACAGCTGCAGGATTTTCTTACGAATATTAAATGTGGAGAGACCGTTCATTTGAAAGATTTTGATGAACTAAACAACGAAAGATACGATGTTATTGTTAATTGCATAGGTATAAGTAGTGTTTCAGACTTTAAGGAGAGGGTTCCATTATACTTTAGATTAATCGAGCAATTTGATAATCTTGTGCTTGATTACATTACTAATTATCCGAATACACTTTACATAAATTTTAGCAGTGGTGCTGTATATGGAACGGATTTTAGTGCTCCTGTAGATAATTTGACCTATTCGAGATGGGATGTAAACCATATAAGTGAAGCAGATTTTTATGGGATTGCAAAACTCAACTCTGAAACTAAGCACAGGGCATTAAAAGATCTAAACATAGTCGACTTAAGAATTTTTGGTTATTTCAGCAGATTTATTGATCTGAAGTCATGTTTTTTGCTATCAGAAATTATTTCTTGCGTAAAAAAAGGGAAAGAGTTCATTACGACTCCAGACAATATAATAAGGGATTATATCCATCCGAAAGACCTTATGTCATTAATAACATTATGCATAAACAGATGTTTGATTAATGATGTGTTCGATGTTTATAGTCTCAAATCCGTGACAAAGTTTGAAATACTTGATTACTTTGTAGCCCAATATGGACTCAAGTATACGATTAAAGATAGTATGCAGATTTCTGCGGTTACCGGGAGGAAGGACAACTATTACTCAAACAGCAGAAAGGCTAAAGACATTGGCTATAATCCTCAATTTGCTTCTATGGACAGTATTATCCAAGAGTCATTGGCTATTTTGGGATCCAAGGAAAGGTATCGGGGTCAGAGCTCGAATTGAGAAATTAGTTGGTAACTACTCACCGCAGAGAGCACAGAGAACGCTGAGATGGAACAACATCTAAGCAAAATGATGGAAACAATTATTGATTTAGTCATAATCTCTTCCATGAGTATTTTTGCTCTGCGTTCTCAGCGTACTTTGCAGTGAATAGTTGTTTGTTTTTAGTATAGCTGAGTAGTTACACCAGATTACAATGAGTAGAATTGGAGGTAGCAAGGATGAAAAAGGTATTATTTTTATGGTTAGTGTATGTATTGTTATTGCCATGTATCTGTTCTGCAGAGTTGACCAAGCAGGATATTTATGAGATTCAGAAGATTGTAAAGGATGAGATAAGTGGGGTAAATCTTAGGATAGATGACATGAATAAACGGATAGATGATATGAATAAACGGATAGATGACATGAATCAACAGATGAATAAACGGATAGATGATATAACTAATCTTTTATATGTTATTTTGAGTGGGATGTTTGCTTTGGTAGGATTTGTTCTATGGGATCGGAGAACGGCTTTAGCCCCTGCCATAAAAAAAGTAAAGGAGATTGAAGAGGTTGATGAGAAAGTGAAAAAGGCTTTGCGTGAATATGCTATTCAGGAGCCGAGGTTGGCGATTATTCTTAAAGGGGTAGGGTTGATGTGAAGGAATATTGGAGGAAGATGTAGTTTCCTCTCAAAAAAGCATGGTAAAACTCAATTTTGATTTATCAAAAGTGAGCATTTATGCGGGTTTTACTTTTGAGTACCAAGCATTTACCATGGATTTTTGAGAAGATACAGTTTTTTTCATTTGACAAAACTATAAATTTCAGGTATAATATATTGTATATGCCGGAGTGGTGGAATTGGTAGACGCGCCAGACTCAAAATCTGGTGAAGGTTCACCCTTCGTGTGGGTTCGATTCCCACCTCCGGCACCATTTTATTTGAGGGGTTTTAATGTCCATTCTGCCAATAAAACTTTACGGAAGTCCAATCCTTAAAAAAAAAGCAAAATCCTTAACAAAAATAGATGAAAACGACAAAAATTTGATTGTCGATATGATTGATACCATGTATACAAATAGTGGAATTGGTCTTGCTGCCCCACAGGTTGGTATATCTAAAAGGATAATTATTATAGATGTTAGTGATACAAAAGAATTAATTGAAACCATGGTAATTATCAATCCTGAAATCATCAAAGCTAAACATGAAAAGATGATGGAAGAAGGTTGTCTCAGTATTCCTGGAACAAAGGGAGATGTTAAACGCTCGGAAACAATCAAAATAGCCGGAATAGACATAAATGGAACTGAGTTTGAAATGGAAGCAAATGGTTTGATTGCCCGGGCAATACAACATGAGATAGATCACTTAAACGGAATATTATTCATTGATAGATTGTCTGAACAAGAACAAAAAGCAATAAGTGGAAGGCTGAAATACATTTCTTCTCTTGCACGGGATAATATTGACTATTATATGCAAAAGTAGGGTAAGAATTAAGTCGTCAAGTTCCCAAACAAAAATCATGCCAGTTTTTATTTCCAAAACCATCTCCAATTTATGTGTCCTATTCTTCTCAACCTATTTATCCAAACAAGATTATAATTACATACCATCTGTTGAGTCCATTAAAAATACATAGATTTGCAGCATATAGTTTTTTCACGCATATAGCCTAACTTTTATCTACTCTTTGACTTTTGATTATGAAAAAAAATATTATTTTTTTTTCTTGACAAACACATAGTATTGTAGTACAATTTATATATAATACAAGATATTGAGAAATTATCAACAGCAAGGTATTGATGGAGGGCACAATGAAATGTCCATTTTGCGATAATATTGAAGATAGGGTCATGGATTCTCGAGAGGTAGGGGAATCTGCGATTATCAGGAGAAGGAGAGAGTGCCTTAAGTGTGGTAAAAGATTTACTACTTATGAACGGATAGAGAAGATACCATATGTGGTTGTGAAAAAGGATGGCAGACGGGAGCCTTTTGACAGGAACAAAATGGTTGGCGGACTTCTTAAGGCTTGTGCCAAACGACCTATAGAGATAGCCATAATAGAAAGAATTGTTGATGATGTGGAAAGTGATTTACACAACAATTTATCTAAGGAAATAAGTGCATCAATGCTTGGCGAGATAGTAATGAAAAATCTCTGGCAGCTTGACAAAGTAGCCTACCTAAGATTCACCTCTGTTCATCGTCATTATGAAAACATAGATGATTTTATTAAAGAGGCAGGACAGATAAAGGCAAGGGGAACAGAGAATACATTAGGTTGATATGTTGAATAGTTGATGAGTTGAAGGAACATAAATTTATAATTCATAAACATTTTCCATCAACCTATCAACCTATCAACCTATCAACTCTTCGTGTCTTTGTGGTGAGTATTTACCGTATTTTTATATATAGAACCTGGGAGGGGAATTAATATGACCCTTACGATTTCATTAAGGGTCCCTGATGGGATTGTCATGGTGTCTGATAGTTTATTGACTATTCAGACACAATCGCCGCCAAAAGAGGAGTTTGTGCGATGTCCAAAATGTGAGGGAAGAATCCCTTATGCTCGTATTGCTCCTCCGCCTCAGGTGCCGGTCTCTATTTCACCTAATGGACAAAAACTCTTTTGTCTTGGGGATGATGTCGGCATATCAAGTTTTGGCATTGGGTTTTTAACAGGAAGAACCATCGAGAGTCATATCAGAGAGTTTGAAAATGTGTCTATTTGTGGTAATGAAAGCATTGAACAAATTGCAGGCAAGCTCGAAGAATATTTTCGGATAGAATTAATCAAAGAGGCTGGCGATCTATCTAACATTCCAGAGCATGAATATCCAATAGGATTTCAGATAGCAGGATATGATGATGATGTCAGGATTGGCAAAACATTTTTGATTAAGATAGGCAGAACGACAGAGATTGAGCCTGTCCATGCCAGTGGTTATGGTTGTACCTTTGGTGGGGATGGCAGGGTAATACAAAAGCTCTGGAAAGAAGATCCATATATTCCCATTGCCATGCCAAATTTTCACCTTTTAACATTACAGGATGCAATAGATTATGCTATTTTTTTAATGCAGACAACTATTCAATTTCAGCGGTTTGCAACAATGTTACCTACCTGTGGGGGCGATATTGATATTGCCATTATTACCCATCAGGAAGGATTTATATGGATAGAGAGAAAGGAACTAGTAGGGGTTTATAGATAGTGTAAGCGTTCAGTTACCAGCGATCAGCGAAAAATACCTGAAAAGGCGGGCAGACTCTGAATGCTGATAACTGGACGCTTACATACGGTTAGGAGTCAAGAAAAAATAAGTTGTACACCAAGAGTCACTCAAGACGCTTGGCTGGCAAGGCGTGAGAAACGAGCATACTACTGTTCGTAAGCGACGAACAACGAAGCCAGCCAAGATGGATTGGTGACACGACTCCTGCAAGTTATTTTTTCTCCGGCGACTTAGTCTGGGAGGGGGAATTAAGAATGTTTAATCTTATTCAAAAGAGAGATGGCAGGGTAGTATCATTTGATAAAGCAAAGATAGCTGATGCCATCTTTAAGGCAGCTCAAAGGGTTGGTGGTGAGGATAGAAAGCTTGCAGATGATCTGGCTGCTATTGTAATTGTTTATCTTGGAGAAAAGTTTACACATGAGCATATTCTGCATATTGAAGAGATTCAGGATGCAGTAGAAAAAATATTAGTTGAGACAAGTCATGCAAAGACCGCAAAGGAATATATACTTTATCGGGATTCAAGAAATAGAATTAGAAGGGCAACCCATTTATCACCCAAGGAAACAACAGACTATGCCTTGTTTGTCCGAAGCTCAAAGGATGATATTGTTCAGTGGGATAGAACAAAGATTATTGATGCCCTTATCAGGGAGGCTGAGGTTGATCCGGAGATGGCAGAAAAGATAAGCCGTGAGGTAGAACAACAGATAAAAAACTGGGATGTTCAGGCTTTAACTGCCTCACTTATCCGTGAAATGGTGGATGTTAAGTTGATTGAATATGGATTGGAAAGGGCAAGACGGGTTCACACTCGGTTAGGGCTTCCCCTGCGAGATGTGGGCAAGGTTATTATCTATAAAAATAAAGAGAATGCTAATATTCCTCATAACCCTGAGGCAACAAATCTAACCTTAGCTGAATCAATAAAAAAAGAATATGCCCTGCTTGAGGTTTTTTCTCAAGATGTGGCTGATGCCCATATTCGTGGTGATTTTCATCTTCATGATCTGGGGATGATAGACAGACCCTACTGCTCTGGACAGTCGCTGGAATATGTAAAAAAGTATGGCTTGGATTTAACCAATGCCCTTTCTATTGCCAAACCAGCCAAGCATCCAGAAACATTATTAGCACACATGGTTAAGTATTCAGCGGCATTACAGGGACACTTTGCCGGTGCAATTGGATGGGATGCTGTCAATCTTTTCTTTGCTCCATTCTTAGTAGGAATGGATGATACAGAAATACATCAATTGGCTCAAATGTTGATATTTGAGTATTCCCAACAAAGTGTAGCACGGGGTGGACAGGCAATATTCTCTGACATTAATCTCTACTGGGAGGTGCCAAAACACTTTGAGAATGTTGAGGCAATTGGTCCTGGCGGGCAATATACCGGAAAAACATACTTTGAATATAGCCATGAAGCCCAGCGGTTTGTTTGGGCATTGTTTGATGTTTATAAGGAAGGGGATGGGAGTGGACGGCCATTTTTCTTTCCAAAGCCATTGGTTCATATTACAGAAAAATTCTTTAAGACCCCAGGTCACGAGGATTTTCTGCTTCATGTCTGTAGCGTAGCCAGCTCTATGGGGAATCCATACTTTGTTTTTGATCGAGGTGAGACAGCAAAGATTTCAGAATGTTGTCGTCTAAGTTTTAAGCTTGAGGCATCAGATATTGATGATGCAAAATATCCATGGAAGATGCGATATACTGCCCTTCAAAATATTACCCTGAATCTTCCGAGGGTAGCTTATGTAGCCAATTGGGATGAGAGTAAATTACTCAAGCAATTAGATGATTTATTGGCTTTATCGGTCAAAGCTCATCTACAGAAAAGATCTTTTATTGAGAGCCTGCTTAGCCTTGGCAGTGAAGGGTGTCTCTCTTTATTAACCATGAAAAAAGAGGGTGAACCATATCTCAGAATGCATCGGGCAACCTATTTAATAGGCTTGTTAGGGTTGAATGAAATGGTTCAATTCCACACAGGGTTTCAGTTGCATGAGTCTGAAGAGGCATTGAAATTTGGGTTAAAGGTAATAGCCCATCTTCATCTTCTCTGCAAGAGGTTTTCAACAGAGTATGGGATGCGGTTTGTTTTAGAGCAAACACCTGCAGAATCTACTGCCTATCGTTTTGCCAAATTAGATAAAGAGCATTATCAAGAACAGACAATAGGTGTAGTAAAAGGAAATATAGAAAACGATAATATTTATTATACAAACTCTACTCAATTAAATCTGGGGCAGATAATAAATCCTATTGATCGGATAAAAAAGGAAGGAATATTCCATAATCTGATTGAGGCAGGGGCATTAACCCATGTATGGCTGGGTGAGTCTCAACCATCAGCTGAATCAGTGGCAAACCTTGTGAAAAAGGTGTTCAAGAATACACAAAATGCTCAGATTGCATTTTCTCCGGAGTTTACCTGTTGCAATACTTGTAACAAGGTTGCCAGAGGGTTAAAGGATTGTTGTCCATTTTGTGGAGGCACACAGGTTGAAGGGATTACTCGGGTAACAGGGTATTTTTCCAAGATATCTGGTTGGAATAAGGGTAAGATAGCAGAGTTGCATGATAGATATCGGAGTGGATTGGAAGTGTGATTTTGGTGAAGAAAATATTAAATTAACAGATATAGAATCTGGGAGGGGAAGACTTATGGAATTTAAGGTATTTGGTACAAAGGAATGTCCTGAGTGTAAGGCAAGCATGAAGCAGCTTGATTTTTATCTGAAACGGTGGGAGGTCAGCGATCAGGTGGGTCTGTGTTTTTATGACATGGAAACAGTTGAAGGGCTTGTTGAAGGTGCCTATAATGAGGTAGTAAAGATTCCAACAACTGTTCTCGTGAATACTGTTGGTCATTTAGCAAGATGGGAGGGCATTGTGCCACCTGCAGTTGATGTGAAATTATACCTTAGTGATGCAATTATGGAAAGAAGGGAAAAGGTAGCGTAAGAGAAAAGGCACAAAGTGGCAAAGGCACAGAGGCACAAAGTATAGCCTGAGTAGTTACGCAACAATTATTTATGCTAAAAACATACGCTTCTTTGGGCGTATCATAGCAAAAGGGAAGGGTCCACAGCTTGGGATAATAATTATTACAGGTTGTGGATCTTTTCCCTTGACAAACTGCAAAAAATAGTGTATATATTAAATATAAGCAAATTAGATGGTCGCTGTTGGAAACAACAGAGGAAAGTCCGAGCACCGCAGGGCAGGATGCTGGGTAACACCCAGTGAGGGCAACCTCAAGGAAAGTGCAACAGAAAATACACCGCCGATGGTGCTCAAGTAGCCAGGCTAATCTGATTTTAGAGGCATGAGAGACTTTGAGTAGAGTAAACTGTTATGAAGGCTGGTGAAATGATGCCGATGGTTACTATGCTCAAAAAATTTGAGTATAGTAAGTTGTTATGTCTGAAATTCGCGAGTTTCATGCCTACAGTGGAAAGTTTAGTGTGTTGCTATGAGATTAGTCTGGCTATCTTGAGTACTCAGGTAAGGTTGAAATGGTGAGGTAAGAGCTTACCAGCAGAGGGGCGATCCTCTGGCTTGGAAAACCCCATCCGGTGCAAGACCAAATAGGAAGGATTTTGAGATTACTCAAGGTAGTTGCTCGCTGTTTCCTTCGGGTAGGTCGCTTGAGGTAAATGGTAATATTTATCCCAGATAGATGACCATCAAGAGGGTTTTCCCCTTTCACAAAACTCGGCTTATAATTTGCTTATACTTAAAGGGTGAGGAAGAAGCAAGGCTTATGATAATTTAGAGGTTTGATGTTTCTCTTGTCCATGATGATGAAGAGAACTAAACCTAAACATTGGAATAAATATCATTGAGCCTGCAATTTCTCACCCTATTTTTTTCCCCTCTATAATGTCTCCCTCTATCCACAATCAATTAATCTTCTTGACTTCAATACGATTATTTAGTATACTTATGGTATGCAATCAATTGATGCTGATTGCGTACATATAATCATATTTGAGGGTAATTATGACAACTGAAAATACTATAGTAACCATTCCGTTGCTTCCATTAAGAGATATGGTTGTTTTTCCGCAGATGGTAGTTCCGCTCTTTGTAGGCAGAAGACGCTCTATTCAGGCATTAGAAATGGCTATGCTTGATAATCGCATGATATTCTTGTGTGCTCAAAAAAAACCAATTGCTACTGAGCCTAAAAAGGAGGATATCTGTACTATTGGAACATGTGCAGAGATACTTCAACTATTAAAGATGCCGGATGGCAGCTTGAAGGTTCTTGTTGAAGGGCTTATCCGTGGGAGGATAAAAGAATATATAGAGAAAGAGAGTTATTATTGTGTTGAGGTAGAGCCAATAGCAGAGAAAAAAAGGAACTCCCCAAGAATAGAGGCTCTTAGCCGAAATGTATTGGATAAGTTTCAGGAATATGTACAATTTTCAGACTATCTCCCTCCGGAGATTATATCCATTACTGAAAATATCGATGATCCATGCATATTAGCAGATACTATTGCTGCCCATCTGAATATCAAGGTAAACAACAAACAGGAATTATTATCCATTATGGATGTGGCTGATAGATTGGAAAAGCTCTCTGTATTTCTTAATTCTGAATTAGAGATATTGCATCTGGAAAAGAAACTGCATGCCCGTATTCGCAAACAAATAGAAAAGCAACAAAAGCAATATTATCTTCATGAAAAAATGCGGGCTATTAAGAAAGAGCTTGGCAAGGATGAAGAATCTAATGATGAGATAATTGATCTCAAAAAACAGATAAAGGATGCAAATCTTCCCAAAGAGGCCGGCATAAGGGCAAATAAGGAGATTAAACGGCTTCAGGGTATGCCTCCTATGATGGCTGAAACCGCTGTGGTTAAAAATTACCTTGACTGGCTCATCCATCTTCCATGGTCAAAAACAACCAAAGACAACCTTGAATTAAAAAGGGCATCACACATCCTTGAAGAGAATCATTATGGATTAAAAAAGGTAAAAGAGAGGATTATTGAGTATCTGGCGGTAAGAAAATTAAACCCTGAATTAAAAGGGACTATCCTTTGCTTTGTGGGTCCGCCGGGAACAGGCAAAACCTCTGTAGCAAGGTCTATTGCTGCTGCTATGGATAGAAAGTTTGTACGGTTATCACTTGGTGGCGTGCGGGATGAGGCTGAAATCAGGGGACATCGTATGACCTATGTGGCTGCCATGCCGGGCAGGATAATCCAATCCATGCGCAAGGCAGAAAACAAAAACCCTGTATTCCTCATGGATGAAATAGATAAAATGAGTGTGGATTTCAGGGGTGACCCATCTGCTGCCCTTTTAGAGGTGCTTGACCCGGAACAAAATACAACATTTTCTGATCATTACATGGAGGTATCCTTTGATCTCTCGGAAGTGATGTTTATTGCCACAGCCAATAATATTAACAATATCCCCCATGCCTTGCGGGACAGGATGGAGATGATTGAATTTCCAGGTTATACAGAAAAAGAAAAACTTCATATTGCATTGAGGTTTCTGGTGACTAAAAAGGTTAAAGAGCATGGGTTAACTGAAGAGCATATCAAGTTCTCTGATGAATCCCTGTTGTCCCTTATCAGGGGCTATACCCGTGAACCCGGGGTAAGAAATCTGGAAAGGGAAATAGCCAGAGTATGTCGAAAGACAGCTAAAATGGTTGTGGAGAATAAAAAAGGGAATGTTGAGGTAACGATTGAATCTCTGCATAATTATCTTGGTCCACCAAAATTTAAGCACAGGAATGTAGAAAAAAATCTTCTCATTGGCACTGCAACCGGACTGGCATGGACAGAAAATGGGGGTGAGGTATTAACTACCGAGGTAGTTACTATGCCTGGAAAGGGTGAGCTTTTGCTGACAGGCACGCTGGGTGAGGTGATGAAAGAGTCTGGAAAGGCAGCCCTTTCTTATATCCGCTCCCGGGCAGCTGAACTTTCCATTGATCCAGAATTTTACAAAAAGATAGATATTCATATCCATGTGCCGGAAGGGGCAACACCTAAGGATGGACCATCAGCTGGTATAACCCTGGCTATTTCCATGATATCTGCCCTGACCAATACACCGGTGAATCCTGATATTGCCATGACCGGTGAAATTACCCTCAGAGGAAGAGTCTTGCCTGTGGGCGGGATAAAGGAAAAAATATTAGCCGCTCACCGTTGTGGTATAAAGACTGTACTCCTGCCACAGGAGAATGAAAATGACCTTGATGATATTCCTGCTGATGTGAAAAAAAGTATGGGATTTAAGCTGATAAGTAATATGGATGAGGTAATCAGGTTGGCATTGAATGGTGGATGTCGCTGAATTTAAGGGTCTGTTATACTCCATTGGAGTATATAACGGGAGGACAAATTAATGTGTATTCCCCGCAGAGATTCTATGTCTGTAAAGGTAGGCAATCTTATCATAGGTGGCAACCAGCCCATATCTGTTCAATCAATGACTAAGACTGATACTCGGGATGTTCCAGCCACGGTTTATCAGATTAAACAATTAGAAGATGCCGGATGTTCCATTGTCAGGGTTGCTGTGCCTGATATATCCGCTGCTAAATGTTTGGGACAGATTCGTAGCCAGATTAATATTCCTTTGGTGGCTGATATTCATTTTGATTATCGATTAGCTATAGAGGCAATTCATCAGGGTGTGGATAAATTAAGACTAAACCCGGGAAATATTAAAGATACAGAAAAGGTCAGCCTTATATGTTATGAGGCTAAAAAATTTAACATTCCTATTCGTATTGGGGTCAATAGTGGTTCCGTGGATCGAAAAAGATTCCATGAGATAACACCTCAAGCACTCGTGGATTCAGCCATGGAGCATATACGCCTTTTAGAGGAATGTGATTTTACTGATATTATTGTTTCCTTAAAGGCATCCAATATTCCTTTAACCATTGAATCATATAAACTAATGTCAGGAATGGTCACATATCCATTCCATATTGGTATCACTGAGGCAGGACCTATTCGGACTGGAAGTATCAGGTCTGGTGTGGGCATAGGGATATTATTATCCATGGGGCTGGGGGATACTGTCAGGGTTTCTCTTACCGCAGACCCAGTGGAAGAGGTCTATGCTGCCTATGAAATCCTTCAATCCCTGAATCTACGAAGGCATGGGGTTCAACTTGTCTCCTGTCCTACATGTGGCAGAACAGAGGTTGACCTTCAGAAGATTGTCTATTCTCTTGAAGATAAGCTAAGAATTATAAAAAAACCTCTTTGTGTAGCTGTAATGGGTTGTGTTGTCAATGGTCCTGGCGAGGCATCTGAGGCAGATATAGGAGTAGCCTGCGGTAAGGGCGTAGGTCTTCTGTTTAAGAAGGGAATGCCCCTCTATAAGGTGCCACAAGAAAGAATTGTTGATGTGTTGATGGAAGAGATAGAAAAGATGTGATGCAATGTTTTGGGCTTCCACAAATTTTTGCACTTTTCCCTTGACAAATCCATGGGATTATTGTATCCTTATAAAAGGGGTAAAACAAAATGGCAACCGTATCATTAGGTGTGTTAGTCTCAGGAAGGGGATCAAATCTTCAGGCAATCATTGATGCTATCAATGGTGGTAAACTGAACGCAGCCATCAGGATAGTTATAAGCAACAAAAAAGATGCCTATGCTCTGGAAAGGGCAAAAAAGGCAGGGATTAAAACCATATTCATTGACCCAAAAGATTTTCTATCATGGCAGGATTATGAGCAGCAAATGGTTAGTCAGCTTAAGGCAAATGGGGTGGAATTAGTTATTTTAGCGGGTTTTATGCGGATTTTAACACCTTATTTTGTAAATGCTTACAAAGATCGTATCTTGAATATTCATCCGGCATTATTGCCGTCATTCCCTGGCTTACATGCTCAACAACAGGCACTTGAATATGGGGTAAAGGTTACCGGTATAACCGTACATGTGGTGGATGAGGGCATGGATACCGGAAGAATTATCCTGCAAAGGGTAGTGGATGTGCTTTCTAATGATACCGTGAAATCCCTGTCCAAAAGGATGTTAAGGATAGAACATCAGGTTTATCCTGAGGCTATTGCGTTGTATTGTAAATAATAAGTTCTAAAAGGAGGTAACATGGATTTTCACAACAATTATTTAGCTACTGCGATTGGAAGTTTTCCACATCAGGATCCAGAGGCAGCCTGTCGGATGATATTAGAAAATCTGACCGAGATACCTGTTTGGCCTCAATTACCTAAAACAGGCTTTTTAGAAAACATGTATGTTCAATACTCTGAGGGACTTCCATGTGTAAATCTTGATATAGAAAATAAGAAAATATTTTTTGATACCTCAAAGAATATGGATGCTGAGCTTGAGAGCTTCTACGAAAAATATCTGTCAAATAATATCTCTCTGTTTGAGATAACGAAAAAATACAGTGCAGGATTTCATACCATGATGGAAATTCTGAAAAAGGAGATACCCCCAAGCATAAGGTTTCTCAAGGGACAAATAACGGGTCCTATCAGCTTTGGCTTAACGGTTCAGGATGAAACTGGTAAACCTGTTATCTATAACGAGATACTCTTTGATGCCATTATCAAGGGATTAACCATGAAGGCATGCTGGCAGCTAACTAAATTCAGGGAGCTTGGGCTAAAAGGAATCATATTTTTAGATGAACCATATCTTTCTGCCTTTGGTTCTGTTCATGTGCCATTAAACAAAAAAATGGTTATTCAGGCATTAAATGAGATTATTGTCAACATTCAAGAGTTAGGGGGTCTGGTGGGTATTCATTGTTGTGGAAATACAGATTGGTCTGTATTGCTGGAAACAGAGGTAGATATTCTAAGCTTTGATGCCTATAACTTTGCTGATACCTTATCCCTGTATCCAACAGACCTTAAACTTTTTCTCTCAGGTGGAGGAATACTTGCATGGGGAATAGTTCCTACTGTTGAAGATATTATCAAGGAATCAATAGAAACATTACTTCAACGATTTTATAATGGAATTTCATCGCTGTGCCATGATTTTATTCCAAAAGAGGCATTAATTGAAAATGTAATCATCACCCCAAGTTGTGGTACAGGGGCATTATCAGAGGCAGCAGCAGAAAGGATATTGTCCTTAACCTCAAAGCTCTCTGCCTGCCTGAAGGGGAAAGAAATGCCATGATGATTAAATGTTAACCCTAACCACCCACAACCCTGAACAAACAATGAGTATAGGAGAGAGACTCGGTCGGGTACTTCATGAGGGATGTATTATTGCCTTAATTGGTGGGCTTGGGGCAGGAAAGACTGTTCTAACCAAAGGAATAGCCCGTGGTCTTGAAATAAAGGAGGATATTACCAGTCCTACCTTCTTGATTGTCAAGGAATATATCCATGGACGGCTGCCATTGTACCATTTCGATCTCTATCGACTTGATAATATCAGTCAATCAGGTCTTTTCGATATAGATGAATATCTATTTGGAAATGGCATATGTATTATAGAATGGGCAGAAAGGATGGAAGAGATACTCCCTCCTATGCACCTCAGGATAGAGATTCAATGGAACAAAGGCAATCAACGGCAGATAAATTTAATCCCAAAAGGAGATAGAACCAATTATCAAGGAATAATAGAGAAATTCCTTCATAAAGCCTAAAAAAATGCTTGACATTGTTTGTCGTGATATGATATTATATCTGTATTATGAAGATAACAGTATTAGGTGCAGGCTCATGGGGAACAACGATAGCTATATTGTTGGCAAAAAAGGGATATGTCGTTTCTTTATGGGAACATTATAAAGAGCATGTCGATATGCTCAATGACCGACGAGAGAATATTAAATTTCTATCAGGTGTTTTAATCCCAGAAAAGGTTATTATTACAAATAGCTTGGAAGAATGCCTGCAGGGGACAGAATGTATCGTTGTTGTTGTCCCATCTCACTGCGTAAGATCTGTTATGCAAAGATGTTCATCTTTAGTAAAAAAAGGTATGGTTATTGTTTCAGCTGCCAAAGGGCTTGAACAAGATACCATGAGTACTGTTTCACAAATAATTGAATCAGAACTTCCCACAGAGATGATTGAAGATATTGGGGTATTGTCAGGTCCTTCTCATGCTGAAGAGGTAAGTCGGCAGGTTCCTACAACAGTGGTAGCAGCTGCCAGACAAGAAAAAACAGCAAAATTTATTCAGGAATTATTCAGCACACCCTATTTCAGGGTATATACAAATCTTGACATTAAGGGGGTAGAATTAGGTGGATCTCTTAAAAATGTTATTGCCTTGGCATCTGGCATTTTGTGTGGTCTTGGTTTTGGAGACAATACTAATGCCGCACTTATTACCCGTGGTCTTACGGAAATCTCCAGACTTGGGGTAGCCATGGGGGGTAAATTAGAAACTTTTTTTGGGCTCTCAGGTATTGGGGATCTGGTGGTAACCTGCACCAGTAAACATAGTCGTAATCGAAGCTTAGGCAAATTAATAGGTAAAGGTATGTCCTTTAATGAGGCATTAGCAACAATGATTATGGTTGCTGAAGGGGTAAATACAACAAAGGCAGCCTTTATCTTATCTAAAAGGCTGGGGATTGATCTCCCAATTACCACTGCTATCCATGGTGTGCTTTTTGAAGATAAAAAACCTCGGGAAGCAGTAGAAGATTTAATGACTCGTGAGTTAAAGTCTGAATGGTAAAAAATGTAGAGGCTTGTCTCTACTTAAAAACAATAAGGAGGTGACGGTTGAAATGACAAAGGTTGATTTGGTAAATAAGGTGGCTGAATTAGGATTGACAAAGAAACAGGCAGGAGAGGCAGTTAATGCTGTTCTGGATGGCATTGCTGATGCACTGCAACAGGGTGATAAGGTACAACTTATTGGATTTGGTAGTTTTTCTGTCAAAAGCAGAGAGGCCAGAAGCGGAAGAAATCCTCGGACAGGCGATGTAATAGATATTGCTGCAAAAAATATTCCGGTTTTTAAGCCAGGAGCAGAATTAAAGGCTGCGGTTAATTAAAAGTGGCATGGGCATCTTGCCCATGATTTAATTGCACGGGCTGAAAAGCCCGTGCTACCCCCAGTGTAAATTTGAAGGAGTGATAATTATGCCACAAGTAGTTATTCCTGATAAGCTATTTTTTACTATTAGTGAAACAGGTAAATTAACAGGCATAAAGTCTTATGTTTTAAGATATTGGGAATCAGAATTTAATACCTTAAAACCAGATAAAACAACTGGTGGACAAAGAAGATACCGTAAAAAGGATGTAGAATTGATCCTGAAAATAAAGGATTTGTTATATGTTCAGGGGTATACTCTTGCTGGGGCAAAAAGATTTCTTAAGAAACAGAAAAAAGCATCAGAAGAGATAGCTGTCGCCAATGTTATTGGGTTAAAAAAAGAATTACGAGAGATGTTGAAGATAATGGAGCATAAGGAAGGATAATCCACGCTTCGTGTTAGCCAGTAGCAATTGCAACACCATTCAGTTGATGTAGTGTCGTTGGAGATTTTAATCGGATTTGATAACTACTCACCACGGAGACACAGAGAACACAGAGAAACACGAAGAATTGATGAGAAATACCCTTATTTTTCATTTCCCACTTCTCTTAAGTAGAAAATGCCCCCTTAAAGTATAGATTGTCACCATAAAAACATCGGAAATCTTCTGTATTTCTCCGTACTCTCCGTGTCTCCGTGGTAAATTCCCCTTGCTGAGTAGTTACCTGATTTGATCGTAAACAAAAAAGTAATCATTGAGCTATACTCAGATTTGTCATAAATAGTGATTTTGTCCACCGACCTAATATGTCGCAGGTTGCATGTTGTAGGCATAGCTTATAATGTCATGTCAACGATACTTTGTTATTTCAAAGGAGTCCTTGGGACTTGAGAAATCTTAAAATTCCTTAACGAATTTCAGAATGACATTTCTTGATTGACACGACAATAGTTTACAACCTACAACATAGATTGCCCTTAAGTTTTGAGAAGATACAAAATCACAGATTATGCCAACATTGAGTATATATGGAATCCAATAATTAATTTTACAAATCAAGAAAAGGAATCAAGGATTCAAGGTGTTAGAATACAGGAGTTAGGAGTCGGTAGTCTGGATTCTGACTCCTGATTCCTGTATTCTGAATTCTTTATTTAGAACGCCATTTATGTCAACTTAATTAATGGATTCCATATATATAGGGTCAATAGCTCTGTTGAGATATTAATCATATGTACTTATCCTCTTTTTCTGTATATCATGTCCAAAGTAATAATATCCAGTTAGAATCATATAAAAATTATTGGTTTTTGTCGATTTTTTCTTGACATTTTGATTTAACTGTGGTAACTTTTAGTAAAGTATAGAAAAACTGTATAATCACTTGTTAGACTTACCAGCGTAAGATTGTACTCAGGGCTTAAGATTGTAACCGAAAGCAGTATCAGAGTTTGAATCGAAGCGTAAGATAGTACTCGGGAGCAAGATATTACTCAGGCATAAGATACTAATTAAGCCTAACCAAATAATGCACAGCGGGGACTTGGGTGTGTTTTGAAAAGATTTTATGGTAATTCTCCCTGCTGTAGGCGATTTTTATCGTTAGGTAGTAGCTTTGTTCAAAGGAGAATAACTCATGACTACCAAGTATGGCTATTTACTTGCTGATTGGGATAAAGCAAAGGAAGAAATGCGTCAGATTCTCATACAGAGAGCCAAAGTCTGTGAAATGATTCCATATTCTGAACTGGTTGCGCAAGTGCACACAATACTAATTAATCCAGAATCTTATGCCTTAGCTGCTATGTTAGGAGAACTTTCTTCCGCAGAAGATGCTGCGTGTCGGGGAATGCTGACAGTAATAGTAGTTCACAAATCTGGCGATATGCAACCAGGACCAGGTTTCTTTGAACTTGCTAATGAACTGGGGTGTGACACTTCTGACATCTTGAAATGCTGGGTAGATGAGTTGAAAAAAGTATATGCTTATTGGAGCCCTTGATTCATAGGTTTTACTGCCGACTAACTATCCATTCCAGCCGATCATTTAACAGCGGCGGCTGAATTCAGTCGTTAGACTCGGTAGATAAATGGACGGAGTTGCCGAATGAAACTAGTTTTTGAATGGGATGAAGAAAAAGCCAAAGAAAATTTCAGAAAGCATAAAGTTAGTTTTGAAGAAGCAAAAACAGTTTTTGGTGATCCGTTCTTAATGACATTTTCTGACCCAGAACATTCCGATAGCGAACAATGCTACCTCAACATTGGCATTTCTTCAAAAGGAGAAGTTTTGGTTGTTGTTCATACAGAGCGGGGAAGAAATACCCGAATTATCAATTGCCGTAAGGCAACCACAAAGGAAAGGAGGGCATATGAAGAAGGAAATATCTAAGCAAATGAATATGAATAATGACGAGATACGCCCTGAATATGATTTCACAAACATGACTGGTGGTGTTCGAGGCAAATATTACAAAACTTATCGTGCAGGGCATACAGTGAAGATTCACAAGACCAATGGAACGGTTCTCGTACAGCACTTTAAACTTGAAGACGGGGCTGTGATGCTTGAACCAAAAATACGAGAGTATTTTCCCGACTCAGAGGCCGTAAATAAGGCTTTACGCTGTTTAATTCCACTGCTGCCAAAAAAGCGAGCAGAAATTCCGAGGATACAATACTAAACTTTTGAGTGTTATTAGGGCCAAACTTCGAAAACAAAATTAACTATTAAAGATGAAAAAAGAAAAAAGATAGCGAAGGAAAGCCTAACAAGAAAAATGAACTGGATGGGCAGTAGCCTACCAGTTATTTTTATGGTTAGGTGTTTGAAATAAACGATATTTTATGTTCAACCGTCACGGAGTAAGTTGAATACATGAAAAAATTTAGTGTATATATAGAAACTTCAATTGTTAGTTACTTAGCGGCTAAGCCAAGCC
>Ga0100394_1000782_pt1 | contig 26313 bp, 18 predicted proteins | sample CryGeymeta201518_FD_81549 | JGI IMG/M metagenome (GOLD analysis project Ga0100394, IMG submission 81549) | Groundwater microbial communities from Crystal Geyser aquifers in Utah, USA - Crystal Geyser metaG 2015-18 | ecosystem: Environmental > Aquatic > Deep subsurface > Groundwater | place: USA... | reverse complement strand
TGCCCAGCGTCAGCCCTTTGGCCAGGAGCGTGAAGAGCACGATGCCGACGGCGAAGTCCAGCACGAACGAGCGGTACTCGAAAGAGGCCGGCAAGGTCAGGGCCATAGCCAGAGCCAGCGCGCCGCGCAGATCGCCCCAGAAGATCACCGTTTGGTAGGGTCGGTCGATGTCGGGGCTCTTGACGCGGCGGTTCACCGCGGGGATCAGCCCGTAGGCCGCCGCCGCCCGGGCGACCAGCACGCCCAGCACGCCCCAGATGATGGCAGGCAGGTTGTGGAGCAGCCCCGCCGGCTGAACCGACAACCCGACCAACAGGAAGATCAGCGCGTTGGCGACGAACGCCACGTACTCCCAGAACTCCGGTAGGAACTCCCGAGTTTCGGGCGAGAACTTCGCGCGGCCGTAACTGCCCATCACCAGGGCGGCGATCACTGTCGCGATCACCCCGGACACGTGGAGGAAGTGCTCCGCGATCAGGAACGTGGTGTACGCCGTCAGAACAGTCAGCGTCACCTCGATGGCGGGTTGGTCCTCCACCCAGGACACCAGCTTGGCGAAGAATGCCCCCATCAGCAGCCCAAACGCCGTTCCACCGACGCAGACTACGAGGAACCGCCCGACTCCGCCAAGTGCTGCGGCAAAGCCGAACGCGCCGCCCTCGTCCACGACCTTCCAGATGATGGCGAACACCACGAGGGCGGTGCCGTCATTGAACAGGCTCTCGCCCTCGATGAGCACATTGAGCCGTTTGGGGGCGCCCAGTTCCTTGAACATGGCCAGCACAGCCACCGGGTCGGTGGCGGACACCAACGCGCCGCAAAGGAGTGCCAGTGGCACCGCCACCCCGGCGCCCAGCCACATTGCCGCCCCCACCACAGCCACGCACACCAACAGCCCCACAATCGCGAGCACGGCAATGGGAATCACGTCGCGCAGGAGCCGCCGGACCTCCAGGTTGAGCGCCGACTCAAAGAGCAGCGCCGGCAGCAACACGAAGAACACCAAGTCGGGCGACAACTCGAAATGGGAGATGACCTCGAACCCGTGGGCGTGAGAAACCTGACCGACCACGATGCCGACCAGCACCAGCGCCACGGTGAACGGGAAGCTCACTCGATGCAGCGCGATGCCGACTACCGAGGCGACCGCCAGGAGAATCGCCACGAACAGCACAGCTTCGGCAATGCCACCATGCAACACAACCACCTCCTTGAAAGGAACGCGGAGCGCGGCACTCACCGCTCCAGGCGGACGCCGCGTTCGCCACCATGGCGAGCCGGTAGTCCCGAGGAACGGCACCGGGACAGCCACCACACCGGTCATCGCCGGGTCTGTCGCGACCGGCGACTGGGAGCCAATGGTACCCGATCCTGTGGCAGGTTTCAGCGCCGCCTTTGCGTTGCTTGCGGCGCCGCCACGGTGGTTGTAGCGTCAGTCCGCCCGTCGGCAATCGTGCCCACGACCGCTGTGGGTGCGGCGGGCGCCCGTTCGCCAAGCGACGACCGCACCCAGCAGAAGCGCGCAGCCGCACCCGGTGTAGATGCAGCCGAGGGGCACATTCCTCGCCAGCAGAGCGTACCCCAGCAGCGGGCCGGCTGCGGCGCCGGCGTCGCCGAAGGTGGCGAGCCCCCCGAACGCGACCCCGTAGCCGCGCGAATCGGAGCGGTCGCCCGTCAGCGCCGCCAGGATGGCGACCATCGCCGGAATCCCCAACAGCAACGCCGCGCCTCCGGCAAGTGCCAGCAGCACATGCTGCGACGCCAGGCCGAGGAAACCAATCCCCGAGACGAGGGCGCAGGCGGCCGCGACCTGCCAGCGCCCAAGCCGGTCAGACAGCCGGCCTGCCACGGGGCCGGCGAGGAGCCCCATCAGTGACCGCACCAGCAACAGAGACCCAGTGAGGGTGGTCACACCTACCCGCAAATTCCCCAGCGTCACAACCGTGCCCCATCCCTCGTTCAGGTACCGGCCGAGGGTCGAGTAGAACACGCCGTTCGCACAGAAGAACCCAAGGGCGTAGAGCACGTTGATCACCAGCAAGCCGCGCCAGGAACGCGTGGCGCCAGCGGGTCGCGGGGGAGGCGCCCCTCGGTTCGCGGGCGGGTGCGTCTCCGGCAACCCCAGCGTGGCCCCCACGCCCAATGCTGTGATTCCGGCGCAGACGAACATTGCCGTCCTGAAGTCGAACGCGTCAGCCAGCCACGCCCCCACCATGCCGAAGGCCGCACCCAGGAAGTAGGCTGTCTGCAACGTGCCGCTCAGCAGGCCGCGGTTCTCCGGCGAGGCGACGTCCATCAACATGCTGTAGGCGCCCACCAGGATCAGCGCCCACGACGCCCCCCACACAGCCCGGGCCGCCAAGAACGGACCGAGCCCCGGTGCTGTCGCGTACATCGCCGTAGAGGCTGTGCCCAACACCAGCGCAAGCGTGTACAGCCGCCGCCTGCCGAACCGGTCATACAGCAGGCCCGAGAGCGGGTTGAAACCGAGGCGCACCAGCCGGTTCAGACTCAGCAGCAGGCCAACCGCAGCCAGGTCCACACCGGCGGCCGCGGGCCGAGACGGGAGCACAGCGTACAGGCTTGCATCGCCGGCAAGCGACAACCCCAGAGCAAGCCCAGCCAGCCCCGCGACGCGGAGCTGAAGCGGCGATACCGCGGCAGGGCGTTTGTTCGCTGACTCGATCTTCAGCCACCTCGGGAGTTTGCCGCGTTCGCCGCCTACGGATTGACCTCGCGCCAGCATCGCGGTATCCTAAGGGATTCACCGCCGGCCGGAGTTCGTTCGCCGCAATCACCCCACCGCGGGGCGCCGAACGATGGGCAGCGCAGGCCAGGCTGCCAGGCGCTCGCTCCTATCGAGCGTCGGCGTGCAGGCGGAGCCAAGCTGCCCCCTCGGGAGGTCGTCCATGAAGCGGAATCGCACTCGCCAGAAAGAAATCGCCCGCCGCCGCAAGCGTCGAGAAGAAAGACTTCGGGAACGTCGTCGCGAAGCCCGTGCCAACAAGAAGCCGGCCCCGCCGGTCAGTTAGGGTCCGCTCCGCAATTCCCGTCGCGGTCTCACTCCATATCTCCCACGAACTCGAGGCGGGTCACTGAGTTCGGTGGGAGAAAGGCCGGCCGCGGAGGGGCGAAGGCCTCCGCCGACACAGATCGGACGACGCCCGGGTCCGCGCACAGCGGGCCGGCGCCCCGGCTGTGAAGCCGGCCCGCCCTTTGCCGCGACCGCACGGTCAGACCGTCCTACTTCGCCAGGAATTCTTCTATCCTGATCGTCCGGCCTTCCTTGGCAGATTGGTCGGCGGCGTAGACCACCTCGAACGTCTTGGCGGCGTTGTTCACGGACAGATGGGACTCCTTATCGTTGACGATGCAGTCCAGTAGCTCGTCCATCTCTCCCTGGAAGGGATGGTGCGTCACGTCGCCGCTGTCCAGCATGATCGTCGGGATGGTGGCCATCCCCTGCTGTCCTTTGATCTTGTTGGACCAGAGCTGGTTGTTGCGGATGTGGCCCGCGTCGCCGTTGATCGTGATGGGGAAGTAATACGGGCCGATGTACTCGATGGACGAGGCGCATTTCCCGATGACGCCATTCTCGAACTTCAGGATGCAGACGGTGTTCGGGGGGTACTGGTACTTAAGGTTGTTGCTGCGGCTGGTGTTCGCAAACGCGGAGACCTCGGTTACGCGGCTGCCGGCAAAGTAGCGCACGGCGTCCAGGGCATGGCAACCGGCGCTCAGGTACGAGCTGCCGCCTTCCTGCGGCGTGATGTTCCACGACCATTGCGCGTACCACGGCCCAATCCCGTGGTAGTAGTCTGCTTCGCACTGGAAGACCTCGCCGATCATCCCTTGATCCAGTAGGGACTTGATCACCTGCACCTCCGGGTTGTAGTGGCACTCGAGGCTGACGATGGTCTTCACGCCGGCTTCATCCACTGCCTGCTGGATGCGCCGTAGGTTGGCCAGATTGAGCGCCAACGGCTTCTCGATGCAGACATGCTTGCCGGCTCGCGCCGCGGCGATGGCCTGAGCGGGGTGGAGGGACGGGGGCGAGCAGACGGAGACGATCTGGATCTCCGGGCAAGCCAACATCTCCTCGTAGGTGGCGAAGACTTCGACGCCTTCCGTGCACTGCGTCGCGGAAAGCTCCGCCAGCTTGGCCTTTGACTCGTCCACGGTCAGGCTGCAGACGCCTCGCACCTGTGCGTGCTCGTTGTTCGAGTACGCCTTGAAGTGCTCGCCTGACACCCATCCCATGCCAACGATGCCTACTCCGTACTTGTCGCTCATGGTCTTGCTCCTCCGTGTCAACTCCCGGTGTGATGGCCCTTAGTCTTCGCGGTGCCTTTGGGGTCTCCTTCTTCCTTGCCTGGGCCATTGCCCAAGCGGGGAACCTCGGGCACACTGTCAGCCTGGACTCGCACTGATGTCCGGGAGGCACTTTCCTTGAACTCGGCCGCAGCACTCGCCGCACTGCTGCTGACGGCGTTTGGGCCTGTTGATATCGATGAACAAGCGCTTGACTCGCCGGTGGCAACGACGCTGACACTCACCAACCACTCCACGCAGACCATGCAGGCCGCCTTCGACTTCGGCGCCTCCGGGTGGCGGACAGCAGCGGGCCGCACGACCGGGGAGGAGTCGTTGCGACCGCGACAGACGGTGGTGCTCCCGGGGCAAGGACGGCTAACCCGCAGTCTCTATCCACTGCCCCGGGTCCGGACGACATGGGCTGGCGACAACCAGCCGGTGGAGACGGCTTCCCCACTGTTAGTGCGGAAGCTGGGCGAGGCACAGCCCGCCCGGGCGCGTGTGGCCGTGAACGGCATCTTGAGTGAGGAGTGCTGGCTTCTCGGTCGCCGGTTGGGTCGCTTCGGGAGCGAGTTCGGCGAGAGACCCTGCGACCCGTCTCCAGAGTGGATGGCGGCGTACGATGCCACGCATCTGTACTTCGCCGTGGTCTGCGAAGAGCCACGGATCCACGCCCTCGTGGCTACCGGCACAAAGCACGACGACCCGCGGTTGGCGCGCGACGAGTCGGTGGAGTTCTTCCTCGACTGCGCCGGCAAACGCCGCGACTACTTTCATCTCCGCGTGAACGTGGACGGCGTGGTCCTGGACGAGCGCTGCACCTTGTCTGCAGGCGGGGCGACAACGCCCCCCGTCACGGACCGACAGTGGGAATCCCTGGCGAAGGTCGCGGTGCAGCGAGGCAGGACCCACTACTACATGGAGGTTGCGCTCCCACTGAAGCAACTGGGTGTCAACCCGCCCCGCATGGGGACGGTGTGGCTACTCAACGTCGCGCGGAACCGACGGGTGGGCGACATGACCGAGCCGGTCCGCTCGCTCTGGAACCCCAGTCCGGGCGGCTGCCGGAACCCGGAGGCATTTGGTGCACTCGTCTTCAAGTAGGTCCTGCTGTAGCAACACCGTGGCCCAAGGGGGCCGCTCATGACCGCGCAACGCCGCCTGACGCTCGTCTCCGTCGTGGTCTGCGCGTGCTTCGTGCTTTCCGGGGCGAGCAGCCTGACCTACGAAGTTGTTTGGACCCGGATGCTGGTGCTGATCTTCGGATCGACCACCTTCGCCATCAGCACCGTGCTGACCGCGTTCATGGCCGGTCTGGCGCTGGGGAGCCTGGTGTTCGGACGGATCGTTGACCGCCACGGCGCGCCGCTGGTTCTCTACGCTGCTCTGGAGGCAGCGGTGGGCGTCTACGCGCTCCTGGTGCCGGCCGTGTTCCACGGTCTGACGCCGTTGTACAAACTGGTGGCAACGCACTTCGGGCCGTCGTTCTACGTGTTCTCGCTGGTTCGCTTCGCGCTGGCGTTCCTGGTTCTGGTCCTACCCACCACGTGCATGGGCGCAACCCTGCCCGTGCTCGCAAAGTTCTACGCCCGGGACTGGCGACGCTTGGGCTTCAGCGTTGGAACGCTGTACACGTTGAACACCTTCGGCGCCGTGGTCGGGACGCTGGGGGCTGGGTTTGTCCTGATTCCCGGCGTCGGCGTCCACCGCACGATCTGGGTTGCTTCGGGTGTCAACCTTCTCCTCGCAGCCATCGTGCTGGTGGTCCGCCGGCTTGCAGTCGACGACGGCGATACAGCTCTCCCCGAGAGGGACGCGGCCCCGGCGCCAGCGGCCTCTCCCCTACCCGCTCCCGGCGAAACCGCTCCGCGGCGCACAGTGATCGCAGTGCTCGCCTGCTTCGCGGCTTCGGGCGCCGTGGCGATGGTCTACGAGGTCGCCTGGTCCCGGGTTCTCTCGATGATCATTGGGCCGTCGGTCTACGCGTTCTCGATCATGCTGGCCACGTTCCTCGTCGGTCTGACCGCCGGTAGCGCACTAATGTCGCTGCTGATCGACCGACTACGAGCGCACAGTGCGACGCTCTTCCTGCTTCTGCAGGTTGGCGTCGCCGCTTCGAGCTACGCGACACTGTGCGCGTTTGGGCAACTCCCGTACTGGTTCACCGTGCTGTTCAAGAAGATCGATCCCGCCTCAGGCATGATCTTCGCGGTGCAGATGCTGATGTGCGCGGCGGTGATGCTGTTGCCGACGCTGTTTCTGGGCGCCATCTTCCCCGTCGTCGTCCGGGTCTGCGCCGGGAACATGGGCCGCCTCAGTCGCTTCATCGGTGAGGTGTATGCCGCCAACACGGCCGGCGCGATCGTGGGCTCCTTCGTTGCCGGGTTCGTGCTGATCCCCGCGCTGGGAATCCAGCGCACGCTCATGGCCGGCATCCTGGTGAACCTCCTGCTGGTGGCGGTGCTGCTGGTGGCGCGCCCCTCCCCTACCCCCACGCTCACGGCCGGCTGCATTGGGCTGGTCGCCTTGGCCGGTCTCAACGCCTACCTCTGGCAGCCCCACTGGAACCGACTGCTGATGTCCAGCGGGATGTACCACTATGCGGAAGACTTGCACAAGCTCAGCCGGGAGAGCTTCCGCGAGTTCACCGTTGGCAACTACGACCTGCTGTACTACAAGGAGGGGCTGGTGACGACGGTCACCGTCGCCAGGGAGAAGGACTCCACCAACATCTGGCTGGCCACCAACGGCAAGATCGACGCATCCTCCGAGAGTGACATGCCCACGCAAGTGCTCAGTGCGCACCTGCCGATGCTCCTGCACGGTAACGCCAAGGACGTGCTGGTCATCGGCTGGGCCAGCGGCGTGACCGTCGGTTCCACCTCACTCTATCCGGGAACGACGGTGAAGGCCGTTGAGATCGAGCCGGCAATCATCCAGGCTTCGCGGTACTTCGAGCACGTCAACAACCGCCCCCGGCTCAACCCGCGCGTGACGCCCGTCCTCAACGACGCCCGTAACTACCTGTTGGTGACCCCGGACCGGTTCGACGTGATTATCTCCGAGCCCTCCAACCCGTGGATCACCGGCACCTCCAACCTGTTCACGCAGCAATCATTCGAGCTGGGTCGTGCCCATCTGCGCGGGGGCGGGATCTTCTGCCAATGGCTGCAGCTCTACGGCATGCACCCGCGGCACGTCAAGACGCTCATGCGCACGTTCCACGCGGTGTTCCCCCACATGGTGGTGTTCCAGACGCTGGAGCGCGCGGACCTCATGCTCCTCGGCAGCGCCAGCGAGCTGACCCTCAAGGTGCCGCGCCTTCGCGAGCTCATGAAGCTCCCGCAACTCGCCCATGACCTGTCCCGAGTCGACGTGGCCAACGTCTACGACCTGCTGGCACGCTTCCGGTTCGGCACCAACGAAGTCGCCCAGTTCACCGGCCCCGGCCCCCTCAACACCGACGACAACGCCCTCATCGAGTACGCCGCCCCGCGCAGCCTCTACGCCAACACCCGTAACGCCAACGCCGAACAGCTCATCCGGCACCAAGTGTCCCCGGTGGAGTACCTGCGCAACTGGGGGCGCACCGTCGACCAGCAGCAGGAGTTCCTGTTGGCTCTCACTGGCCTCGCGTGGGACGACAATGAGAGGGTGTCGGGAAACCTCGCGATGGAGGCCTGCGCGCGGCGCTTTCCGAACCTCTCCCCCATGCGGGCCACGACCCGCGCGAACGGCTTGGCGCGGAGCCTCCGCGACTCGGAACGCCCACGCCTCGGCCCGAGCACGTGGTGGCGAGACGAATAGGCACGGCTGGTGGCGACAGGGGCTGCCCCCTACTGCAGGCTCTTCCCCAACGCCTCCTCAAACACCGCCAACACGTTGTTCAGAGGCGTGTCCGGCTGAATGCAGTGCGCCGGGGCGAAGATGTAGCCGCCGCCCTTGGCGATCACGTCCAGCCGGTGGCGCGCTTCGGCGCGACACTCTTCCTCGGTGCGGAAGGGCAGCGTGTCTTGCGTGCTGATGAGTCCGCAGAAGGCGAGCTTGCCTTTGCACTGCGCACGGATGGTCTCCGGGTCCATGCCGGCTGGTTCGGGCTGCATGGCGTCCAGCACTTCGAGCCCCCTCTCGATGAACGTGGGCATGATCTCGTGGGAGTCTCCGCACGAGTGCATCATCGCCTTGCAGCCGAAGTCGTGGGCGAGGTCGTAGAAGCGCTGCAGTTGCGGCCGGAACACCTCCTCGAAGTCGCGAGGAGAAACCATATGGAACTCCGGCGTCAGGTAGAGCTGGCAGGGAACGCGGTCTGGCTCCTGCCAGTTCAGGCTGGTGAGTACACGTTGCTTTGAGGTCACGCTGACACCTCTTTTCCCGCAGATTACGCTGATTGCGCAGCTCGTGATTGCGCAGATGGGTCGAAACCTCTCTGCGCAATCAGCCTAATCTGCGACTCCCCCTCTGCCGGCCTCATGCCGGTTTGTACCACTGATCGAGGAGTGCCCGGAGCTCCTGCACCTTGTCTGGCTGCCCGGCAGCCAGGTTGTCCTTCTCGTCAGGATCTGCTTTCAGCTCGTACAACTCCGGCTCCTTGCCGCCTGGTTGGTTGGGCTCCGGCAGGATCAGCTTCCACCAGCCCTTGACCACCCAACGCGACGACAGGTTCTTCGCCGGGTCGTTCACGTCAGCGGCGTCGTGCGAATACGAGGCGCCGAAGACCGCCTCTCGCCTGGCGAGCGCCGCCGCGTCCAGCAGGTCTATCCCCTGCATCTCAGGCGCCGCCTTCAGTCCGCAGGCGGCGAGGATCGTCGGCGCGAGGTCTACGCTGCTCGCCAGCGTCGTCGCGTCGCGTCGCGGGTGAGTATGCCCCGGCCAGCGGACCATGAGCGGGGTACGGATGCCGCCTTCATACCATGACTGCTTCGAGCGGGGCGCGAACCCGTCAGCGTTGGGCCGTTGGATCCAGCCGTTGTCGCAAACATACAGGACCAGCGTGTCGTCCGACAGTACCTTCTCGTCGAGACGGTCGAGTAGCTGCCCGCACGTTTCGTCCCACCACTCGCACATTGCCCAGTAGCGGGCGAGGTGAACCGACTCCGTCTTGTCCTTGTACTTGCTCAGCAGCCGTTCGGGCGGATTGTGCGGCTGATGGGGCAGCATGGGGGCGTACCAGACGAAGAACGGCTTGTCGCCAGTCCGGTCGAGAAAGTCCCAGATCGGCTGCATGGTCTGGCGGCCGATCTTCAGCCCTTCGTCTCCGTGTCGGCCACCGCGGGCCATGTCGCCGTGCGTCATCCCTTCCGTGAACCCGCCGCTGCGGAAGTTGCCGTACCACCACTTGCCTGTCTGCAGCGACACATACCCCCGCTGAGCCAGCAGTCGAGGCAGCGCTGGCGCCGTGTCCATGTGCGCCATCATCTCGTCGCGGAGCCTGCGGCGTTCGAGCGTCCATGGCTTGGTCCAGCGTTCCTTTGGGTCGCCCGTGTACGGCGGATCGTTGCTGGTGATCTTGTGCTGATGCGGATGCAGCCCGGTGATCATCGACGCCAATGAGGGACAACACAACGGCGCCGCCACATACCCGCGGGTGAAGGTCACGCTCTGTGAAGCCAGGCGGTCCAGGTTCGGCGTCTCGATGGTTGGGTGCCCCATGAACCCATAGTCGCCCCAGCCCTGGTCGTCCGAGATGAGCATCACGATGTTGGGAAGGCGTGACCCGTCGGCAGCGGCGCCCCGACCGGGCGGCTGGCACAGCGCGGCCGCACCCCCAGCAACCCCACAGCGTCTGAGGAATTCACGACGATTTGGCTCATTGGGTACCACAGGCAGACCTCCAGTGACGAACCGCTGACGACCCCACACGCGGCTACGTGTGGGGTCGTCGCGGTCAGTGTTCTATCGAGGCCGGGCTACTCGACCGCGGCGATGGCTTCGTCGTCCAGACGGACGCGGCGACCTTCGCGGGTGGAGACGTAGCAGGCCAGCATCATCCGGAGCGAGGTGCGCCCTTCCTCGGCAGTGGCGATTGGCGGTCCGTCGCCATGCAGGAACTTGGACATGGGCGCTGCCTGATTGGCGATGCGGTCTCCGTGGCTGGGAGGCGCGCCGAGCTCGCTGACAGTCCACTCGTTGTTCTCCGTGAGGAACCACTTGAGGGCGATACCGCCTTCCGGACGGGGCACATTGCAGCTCACCCCGTCGCCATAGTTCTGGAGGGCAACCCCCTTCTCGCCGACGATCTCGGTGGTGTTTTCACCGGCCGGGCAACTGAACGAGCTGCATACCTCGGCAACCGGTCCGCCGGGGTAGCGGAAGAGGGCGATGCCGTTGTCGTTGGGCATCCGCGGGTTGCACAGGGAGTCGATCTCCGCGGTGACCGTCTCCGGGACGCCGAGCAGCCAGTGGATGAAGTCGATGGCGTGCGACGCGTCATCGGCCCAGATGTCGCGGTTGGCTTTCGGGTCCACGTGCCAACTGTCGGCGAAGGCCGGATTGAGACACATCGACAGCCCGTGCCGGCGGCGGACCATGAAGATCCGGCCCAACTCGCCGCTGGTGACCAGTTCCTTCATCTTCACGTTCTGGGGATCGACGCGCATCTGCCAGCCCATGGTGAAAGGGACGCCGTTCTTCTCGACGGCGGCCACGATGCGATCGGCTTCCGAGAGAGTGAGCGCCATCGGTTTGTAGCAGATGATCGCCTTCCCGGCGGCCGCAGCTCGTTCCGCCAGTTCGGCGTGGCGCGAGGTCTCGGCGGAAATGAAGACTGCCTGGATGCCGGAATCCGACAGAATCTCCTCGACCTCTGAGCAAGCACGGCAGCCGAACCCCTCCGTCGAGGTCTTCAGCCGCGCGGCGTCGTGGTCCCAACCGGCGGCAACGGCGACATCCAGTTCGGGCCGCTGCCTCCACTGAGCGGCAATGGCGCCTACGTGTCCATGGGCAAAGCCGAGTACTCCAACGTTGATTGGCATTGTCTGGTCTCCCTGCGTGATTAAGCTGACTGGTTGTTTCGCCGTCGAGGCGCAGGTCACTTCCCCGCCGGCACATTCGGGAGGGCGTGCGTGGGTCCGCCCGCGCCCGCGCGAACGAGACCCGGCACGAACGTGGTTGACGAACGCCGGCGTCTCCGCTATAATTCGTTCTCATTGCCATGAAACCATACACGCAGGTGCAACCCGTTTGGGTCTGGCGTCGCTGCTAACCGGCGAGCCCCCAGACTGTGCCTGAATGGAAGGAAGCCGTGGGTGTGCTCGCATAGCCCACGGCTTTTGTGTTTTGTAGACCACGGGCCGTGGAGCACCTTCCACGGCCCGTTTCCTTTTCTGGGATGTGCCCGCGGCCCCGCGAGGGAAGACAGGGAACCATGTACACACCAACTGAAGATCAGTTTGTCGAGATGAGCAAGCGGGGGAACCTGATCCCCGTGTCGCGGGATATCCTGGCGGATCTGGAGACGCCGGTGTCGGCGTTCCTGAAGATCCGGGGAGGCCCCTACTCGTTCCTGCTGGAGAGTGTTGTCGGCGGGGAATCGGTGGCTCGCTATTCGTTCCTCGGCGCGGACCCGCGGCTCGTGATGAAGAGCAAAGGGCGCACGGTGGAGGTCACCGGCCGACAGCAGGCGCGGACGCGGGAACTGCAGCTTGGCGAGGACCCGCTGACCGTGCTCAAAGAGCTGCTGGAGCGACACGCCTTCGTGCCGCGAGCCGACCTGCCGCGGTTCTGCGGAGGGGCGGTCGGCTTCATGTCGTACGACTTGGTGCGGTTCTTCGAGGAGCTGCCCGACTCCACGGAGGACGACCTGCAAATCCCTGATTGCGTCTTCCTGTTCACCGACGTAGTCCTGATCTTCGACCACGTCCAACACAAGATCAAGGTGCTCACCAACGCCGAGGTGCAGGACGATCCCCGCGAAGCGTACCGTGCCGCGACGCAACGGATCGAGCAGACCATCCTGAAACTCGCCACCACTTCGCTGCCGCCCCCGACGGCTCCGCCGGCGGTCTCCGAGGGAACCATCCGCTCAAACTTCGAGCGAACCGACTTCGAGGCGACGGTGGAGCGCTGCAAGGAGTACATCCTGGCAGGGGATGCCTTCCAAATCGTGCCCTCGCAGCGGTTCGAGCGCGACATCTCCACGCCGACCTTCCAGATCTACCGGGCGCTGCGGTCCATCAACCCGTCGCCCTACATGTACTACCTGACCCTGGACGACGTCCACATCATCGGCTCTTCGCCGGAGATCCTGGTGACGGAAGACGGCGGCAAGGTGACCACCCGCCCGCTGGCGGGCACTCGGCGGCGCGGCGCAACCGCCGCCGAAGACGACGCCCTCGCGCAGGAGCTTTTGGCCGACCCCAAAGAGTGCGCCGAGCACGTGATGCTCGTTGACCTGGGCCGCAATGACATCGGTCGCGTTTGCGTGAACGGTTCGGTCCGCGTCGATGAGCTGATGGGGGTGGAGAAGTACTCCCACGTGGTGCACGTGGTCTCCAACGTCGTGGGCGACCTGGCGCCGGGGCGCGACCAGTTCGACGTGTTGCGGGCGTGCTTCCCCGCGGGCACGGTGAGCGGCGCGCCGAAGATCCGCGCGATGGAGATCCTCGACGAGTTGGAGCCGACGCGCCGAGGCCCGTATGCGGGCGCCATCGGCTACTTCAGCCACTCGGGGAACATGGACACCGCCATCACCATCCGCACCATCGTTGCGAGGGGCGACAAGGCCTACGTGCAGGCAGGCGCCGGGATCGTCGCCGATTCCGTGCCTGCGACAGAGTACGAAGAGACCGTCAACAAAGCCAAGGCGCTGATGAAAGCTATCGACGTCGCCGAAGCCGGGCTGCACTAGGAGGTGTGCTGACATGGTCCTGATGATCGACAACTACGATTCGTTCACCTACAACTTGGTGCAGTACCTGGGCTCGTTGGGCGCCGACCTCCACGTGTACCGAAACGACAAGTTGACCATCGAGGAGATCCGCGACATGGTGCCCGAGCGGATCGTCATCTCACCCGGCCCGTGCACGCCCAACGAAGCCGGCATCTCTGTCGAGTTGGTCGAGAAGCTCGGCGCCGAAATCCCGATCCTGGGGGTGTGCTTGGGGCATCAGAGCATCGGCCAAGCCTACGGTGGAAGCGTCATCCGCGCGCCCAAGGTGATGCACGGCAAGACCTCGCTGATTCATCACGACGGCAAGACCGTCTACGCCGGCCTGCCCAACCCGTTCGAGGCAACTCGCTACCACTCGCTCATCATCGAGCGGGAGTCGATCCCCGCCTGCCTGGAGATCTCCGCTCACACAGAAGACGGCACGATCATGGGCGTCCGGCATCGAGAGCACCCCGTCGAGGGAATCCAGTTCCATCCGGAGTCGATCTTGACAGAGGTCGGCATGGACTTGCTCAGGAACTTCCTGGGGCAGTGAAGGACAACACCATGATCAAGGAATCCCTGCAACGCGCCCTGGACGGCGAGCCTCTGTCGGAACAAGCCGCATACGACGTGATGGACTTCATCATGTCGGGCGAGGCGACGGACGCCCAGATCGCCGGCTGGCTCGTTGCCTTGCGCTTCAAGGGCGAGACCGTCGAGGAAATCACCGGCTTCGCGCGCGCCATGCGGGACAAGGCCACGAGGGTCGCCTCGTCCCGACAGCCGCTGGTCGACACGTGCGGCACAGGCGGCGACGCCCTGCACACGTTCAACATCTCCACTGCCGCCGCGTTCGTCGCGTGCGGCGCCGGGGCCGCCATCGCCAAACACGGCAACCGGGCGGTGTCCAGCAAGTGCGGCAGCGCCGACGTGCTGGGAGCACTGGGCGTCAACCTGGAACTGACCCCGGAGCAGGTTGGTAAGTGCCTCGACGAAGTCGGCATTGGCTTTCTGTACGCCCCGCTGCTGCACCCGGCAATGAAACACGCCATCGGCCCCCGGAGAGAGATGGGCGTGCGGACGGTGTTCAATATCCTCGGGCCGCTGACCAACCCGGCCGGCGCGCGGTGCCAAGCCCTGGGCGTTTTCAGCACCGACTTGGTGGAGCCGCTGGCCAACGTCCTGGCCCGACTCGGAACGGAGCGCGCCTTCGTCTGCAGCGGAGTGGATGGACTTGACGAGCTCTCTACCCTCGGCGAGACCGTCGTCAGCGAGGTCAGAGCAGGTGCAGTCACGACCACCACCGTCACCCCGGAGGACTTCGGGCTGAAGCGCGCGGCCCGCTGTCAGCTCTCCGGCGGCACGCCGGACGAGAACGCCCAACTGCTGCGCGAGATCCTCGGTGGCGCCGCTGGTCCCCGCACAGACATCGTCAAGCTCAACGCCGCAGCCGCCATCGCCTCTGCCGGCCTCGCCGACTCACTGGCTGACGGACTTCCCCTCGCCGCCGAGAGCCTCAACTCTGGCCGCGGTCTGGAGAAGCTCACCCAACTGATAGAACTCTCGAACTCCCTCGCGTGACCCGACACCTGACACCTGACACCCCCTTCCACAGGAGCACCCCACCCATGCAAACACAACCACCCGGACACTTCGGCGTATTCGGCGGGTGCTTTGTGCCGGAGACCCTCATGCATCCCCTGGCACAGGTTGCCGAGGAGTACGAGAAGGCGAAGGCGGACCCGGCGTTCCAGGACGAACTCGACGAGTTGCTGCGCGAGTACGGCGGCCGCCCCACACCGCTTTACTTCGCGCGGCGGCTGACCGAGGCATGCGGCGGCGCGAGGATCTTCCTGAAGCGGGAGGACCTGCTCCACACCGGCGCCCACAAGCTCAACAACACCCTCGGGCAGGCGCTCCTGGCGCGGCGCATGGGCAAACCGCGTCTCATCGCCGAGACGGGCGCCGGGCAGCACGGCGTGGCGACTGCAACGGTCGCCGCGCTGTTCGGGTTTGAGTGCGACGTGTACATGGGCGAGGTCGACACCATCCGCCAGGCCCTCAACGTGTTCCGGATGAAGCTGCTGGGAACGCGCGTGATCTCCGTCACCAGCGGCAGCAAGACCCTCAAGGACGCCATCAACGAGGCGTTCCGCGACTGGATGGCAACCGTCGAGACTACCCACTACGTTTTCGGAACGGCTGCGGGCGCCCACCCCTACCCGACCATCGTTCGCGACTTCCAGTCCGTCATCGGCAAGGAAGCCCGGCAGCAGATGCTCGACCGCGAAGGCCGCCTGCCCGACGCCCTGATCGCCTGCGTTGGCGGCGGGAGCAACGCCATCGGGCTCTTCCACCCCTTCATCGGCGACGAGTCGGTCCGCATCACCGGCGTCGAAGCCGCTGGCGAAGGGCTTGACGGCCACCGGCATGCGGCCACTCTGGTCAAAGGGTCCAAAGGCGTCCTTCACGGTGCGCACAGCTACATGCTGCAGGACGTCTACGGTCAGGTGCAGGAGACGCACTCCATCTCCGCTGGGCTCGACTACCCGGGCGTCGGCCCGGAGCACAGCGCCCTGAGAGATCGGGGCCGGGCCGAGTACGTCGGCGTGACCGACGCCGAAGCTCTGGAGGCATTCCAGCAGCTCTGCAAGCTCGAGGGGATCATCCCCGCGCTGGAGTCCTCCCACGCCGTTGCCCACGCCATGCGGATTGCCGGCGAGATGCCGCCCGAGCAGTCCATAATCGTCAACCTCTCCGGCCGCGGCGACAAAGACGTGAACACAGTGGCACAGGTCCTCGGCGTGGAGTTGCAGAGCGTCTGAGTCGCGGCGAAAGCGGAGAAAGCAACCATGAGCAGAATCACCGACAAGTTCCAGTCCCTGAAAGCACAGAACGAAGCCGCCCTCATCATCTTCCTGACGGCCGGCGACCCCTCGCTGGAGAAGACCCTCGAGCTTGTGCTGGCGTTCGAGGAAGCCGGTGCCGACGTCATCGAGTTGGGTGTTCCCTTCTCTGACCCGTTGGCTGACGGCCCGGTTATCCAAGCGGCCTCCCAGCGCGGACTTGAGTCCGGCACCACGGTGGCCCGCATCCTGGAGGGTGTGGCGAAGCTCCGCCAGACCAGTCAAATCCCGCTCCTGCTGATGACCTGCTACAACCCGATCCTGCAGTATGGACTCGAGCGCTTTGTTGTTGAAGCAAAGACCGCCGGAGTCGACGGCATGTTGCTCTCCGACCTGCCGCCCGAAGAGGCCGGTGACTGGACCGCCGCCAACCCGCCGGGACCCGCAAGTCTCAACAACATCCTCCTCCTCGCCCCCACCAGCCCCCACGAGCGCATCCGCCTGGTGGCGGAGAACGGCAGCGGGTTCGTCTACTGCGTCTCCCGAACCGGAGTCACCGGCCAGCGAGACGCCCTCCCCGAAGACCTGACCCAACTGGTCACCCGGATCAAGGCAGCGACAACCATGCCCGTAGCCGTCGGCTTCGGCGTCTCCAGTCGCGACCACGTTTCCACAGTGATCCAAGGCGCGAAGGCCGACGGCGCCGTCGTCGGCAGCGCCGTCGTCGACCGAATCGCGAGCGGACAGTCCGTCGCCGACCTCGCCGCATTCGTCCGCGAACTGAAACGAGGAACGCGGTCCACCTGACCGGGCCCTGTCCGCTTCGGCCGAGTGAGTGCATCCCTCCTATTGACAGCTCTGCGCCATCGGTGTATACTAAGAATTCGTCATCGCGGGGTGGAGCAGTCCGGTAGCTCGTCGGGCTCATAACCCGAAGGTCGCAGGTTCAAATCCTGCCCCCGCTACCACTTGGTTGAAAGCTGGCTCCGGTACCGAGAGGTTGAACCGCACTTCCTCCGGTACCGGAGCCAGGTTCATTTCTGACACCCAATCGTGGATCAGGGTCTTTGTGGTCGTTGGGTCGGCAAGGGTGCAGGTTCGGGACACGCGTTCGCAGTAGGCCGTCACCGTCCCGATGTCCACCTGTGGCGGCGTTCCGGCTGCCTCTCGTTCCGCCAGCAGCGCTTCCCGTTCGGCCTTCAGTTCGCGTAGCCGGTCATTCGCCCATTGCACGTCATCCAGGCCGGCTTCAACGGCGCGGTAGACGCTCTCGCTCTTCTTCTCGATCTCGGCGAGCTTGCGCCTTACGTCGGTCTGCACGCCGTTGGTCGTCTTCCACAGCTTGTGGAGTTCGTCATTCACGCGACGCAGGAACTTCGGCGAGCACGAATCGACGCACTGCCGGATGTCGTCGAGCACGTGCTGCTCCACCCAGTCCTTCGGCACCCAGACGCCTTTGCCGCAGCCGGCGCCCCGGCGGTAGCGGACGCTCCCGCAGACGTAGTACTCGCGCCCGTCGCTCATCCGGAAGCCCGTCATGTTGCTGCCGCACCGCGCGCACGTGAACAGCCCGCCGCTCAGCAGATAGGGCGACGACTTCGCCCGCCGCATCGCCATGCCGAAACGGGCAGACCGGCTGCGCTCTGTTCTGCGTGCCTGCGCGATGGCTTCCGCCTCTTCCTCGGTGATGATTGGCGGGTGCGCCTTCTCGACGATCTCCCACTCCGAGGGCGGCCGGTGGCTGACGTTCTTCTTCTCCCGGCTCTTGCGGTGGACGTTCCAGACTTCGTGACCGGCGAACTTCAGCAATGCCCACGGCGTCAGCAGCGTGTTGATCGTCGAAGCCGACCAGTAGCCCGACTGGCTCCGCCGCGCCGGAACGCCGTTCCCGTTCAGGAAGTCCCGCATGTCGTCCAGGGACGCGCCCTTCGCTGCCAGCTCGACCAGCAGGCGACGGGTCCATTCGTGAAGCGGCCTGCCGGTGACCTCCGTGTCGTCCAGCACCCAGTACGACTTCACTGCTTGCCTGCCGTTCTTGGTCCGGTCCAGGAACACCCGCTCCGACTTGTAGCCCCACAGCGGCTGGCCGCCGTTCTTGTAGCACCAGCCCGACTCGGGATCTCGCTGGCGGATGTTCGCCCGGCACCCCTTGCGCGTGTGGAAGGCGATCTCCCGAGAGTACGCTTCGTTCTTGGCGAACGTAACCGCCTCCATCCACACCCCCGACGCCGTCTCTTCATCCCAGGTCGGCTCCGTCGCCGACACAACCTCCACGCCGCTTGCCTTCAGGTCGCGCATCAACGCCTTGCCGTTGACGCTATCGCGCGAGAACCGCGAGAAGTCGTGCACCAAGATGACCGACACCTCGGGCCGGTTCCGGGCTTCGTCCAACATCCGGTGGAACTCAACGCGCTTCTCGTCGAACCGGAACGCGCTGGCGGCTTCGCTGAACTCGCCGACGATCTCCAGACCGTTCCGCTCCGCGAAGGTGCCGATCTCCCGCAATTGCTGCGGAAGAGACAGCCCACGTTCTTCCTGCATGTCCGTCGAGACCCGCGCCCAGGCGAACGCCTTCCGCGTGGAACCCACGGGGTCCCCACTCCCCCCTTGCGCTCTTGCGCTCTCGGACGACTCACCCGTCAGTGCCTGAAGGAGTCGCGCACGGACGCCGTGCGTGAGCAGACTCGAAGAGCTTGAACCGGACCCCCCGGGGTTCTCGCTGGTGCTCATGGCGGCAGAATCTCCTCGTCGCCCGTGGCGGCGCATATGTCGTGTCGGACGCCGACCACGCCTGCGGCGGCGCGCATTCGTGTCGAACGAAGCCCTGCGGGTTCCCGCCCCGCCAGGTTCGGGCCGAAGAGGTGCGGATGGTCCTTCGCGTAGGCCAGCGCGACCAACCGCGCCAGGGCGCGCTCAGTGCGCTCGACGACCTCCGCCGACAAAGGCTCAGGCGACAGGCCGCGACGCACGCGCAGGCCACCGCTCGACGAGGGTGTCGTTCGAGGAGTTCGCACTCCATCGGGTGCCGTGGATTGTACGTCGCTATCGCTCATTGCGTCAACCGCGTTCGGCGTCCCTCTCATCGCTTGCCCGCCGCGCCGGTAAGTCCAGCGCAGAGGGCACCCGGCCGTGAGTGGTCACTGGGAACCGTGCCTCACGCTGTTACATCCCCGTCCTCAACGAAGCTTCGTACCTGCTCGCGCAGGGCGAGGACTTCGAGTTGCTCTCGGTGCTGCAGACCTTGCTCCTCGCGGAAGAGATCCAGGTCCAACTGTTCCTCGATTGAGGCGCGGACGATGCCTTCGAGTGTCGCCGGCGGCAGCGCGTCCAGCTCCACGGCCAGGTTGCCGAACCGCTCCGTGTACTTCTTGGCTCGGGAGTCGGTGCGCTTCAGCGCGTCAGGGTTCTGTGGCAGGTCATACTTCGCCACCTGCTCAGCCGTGAGTGCGCAGCGGACACCCTCCACCAGGTCGTGCAGCCCCATCTCGTGCTGTAGGGTCTCCATCATGGCGGGAAGCATTGCCCAGCCGGACGGGTCGAGGTCGCCGAAGTAGAGCACGACGGTTCGCTGCGCGCCTTGCGCGTTGGCCCTGACTCGGTCGCGGCATTCGTTGACGTAGGAGACTGACGAGAACCCACGCGCCACAATGACCGGCACGCAGAACCCGAACGCGGCGCGATGGCAAACGCGAGACAGCGCGTCCTTCTCCACCCAGACTTCGAGGGCAGCCTCCTGTGACTGGAGCAGGTCGCGACGGTACCCGCGCAGGAAGTCCCCAAGCTGGTCCGCCACGAATTGCGACTTGTCACGCCAGCCCCCGGACTGCAGCGTGTCCCGCGCCCGGTCTTCCAGCGCGTCCCAGGGGACAAGCCCGCCCAGTCGCGCCTTCACCAGCAGTCGCGAGAGTTTCTGGTACTCGTTCCGGTTGTTCGCGATGTGCCCGGCGGCGACAAGCTGGTAGTAGACCTGTCGGAGGGTCAGCGGCCAGTACTCCCCCAGTCCGTCGAGGACCTGTGAGACCTGTTCCACATACTTCAGGGATGTGGCGGATAGTTCGCCTCGGTTGCGTGTCTGTTCGGTCATGGTGTCACCTCAGTTTCTGCGTTTGCTGTTGCGGTTGGCTTGCGGCGTGCATTCGTCCCGGCGTCTGGAGTCGATACAGAAGGCCAACGGTGTCGGGAGGCGCCCTGGCAGTCACCGACAAGGAGCCACTGCGGCGAAAGCAAGTCAACGGCGAACGGCTGTTGATCAACTCTCCCAGGCGGTGTGCCGCCACGCATGATCGCCCTTCGCGGTCTTTCCCCGCGGCACGCAGCCCTCTGCCGGCGCCCGTTGCGACAGTCGCCACCGTCTGGGACAGACTGCGGGACAGCGAATCTCTGTGTCTGGCCCGGCATCTGTCCCGCTGGAATTGGTCGGCAAGGCACCGCAGCGGCGCGTAGAGCGTCACTTGCCCTCGATGGGACAGGTGGGACAGGATTTGGGGGGATAGCCTGATGCAACGCCGTTCCTCGCCCCTTGGTGCCCGTTCCCTCACACAAGACCCTCTACTCACAAAACCTGTCCCCTCTGTCCCATAGGGCGCTACGCGGCAGATAGGCAGGTCTGCGGGCAGAATCGGTGGGACAAGACCCTGTCCCATGGCTGTCCCGTTTGTCCCGCAGGCGGTCGCCGTCATTGCGCGCCTCCGTCGTGATCCTCTGCGTCGAACCCGAAGCCGCATAGGTCGATGCCGGCCGCCATTGCCTTGTTGACGCTGATCTTCGGGCACCGCACTCGACTTTGACCGAAGTAAACCCTGATACGGTTGGCCACTACCCACGAGTCCGACTTCTTGGCGATCTCAGCGATCTGCCGCTTATACGCGTCGCATGACTGCACCTCACCAGACCAGTCAGTCTCGCGGCTGTACTTGCGCAGCTCGGCAACGCACTCGGCAAGCCTCAGGCACAACGTCGGGCCGCCGCGACCGTCGTCGTCCTCGTTGGTGACGTAGTGCACACCCGCCTCTATCCTTCGCGTGGCCGCCATTTCCCCCATGCGCGAAAGGGCGATCTCGATGGCCAGGCGGTTGTAGGCCGAGCCCTTCCCCACCGTGTGAAGGATGCCGCCAACGGTCTCCTCGACCTGCGCTTGGTGTGCTTCATAGTCCCACCCAGTAGCCTGCTCGAACCGCCGCAACCCGAACAGCACCACGGTCACGTTGTTCAGCACACGATGGGACTCCGAACCGCAACCGAACCGGATTGCGTCCGCTCGGGCAGCCTCCACGGTCGGCTGGAAGGCGTCCTGATCCCACCGCAGCACCTGCGACAGATAGCGTGCAGCGAAGTGGTGTAGAGGCAGCGACTCCAACGGTGCCAGTGATCGCCGCGCTGCCTCGCTGTGTTCGCCTTCAAGGAATCCCCTGGATGTGGCTGCGGGAACGATGCGCTCCATGATGGCGGGTTCTGCCACGCCGAGCAGTTCCTCGCCCGCGACCACTATGGGCGTCTGGATGACGTAACGGACCTTCTCCAGGGAGGGGAGCCCGCGCTCGTGAGTCGCCCCCTGGTAAGCGTCGCGAACGTACCGGAGGAACTCACGGCGGCTGTGGAGGGCCAGGTCGTTCTTGTACTCGTCGATCACCAACGGGAGAGCGTTGGTGGCCGAGAATGAAGTGAGCAGCGCGAACGGAGTGTCCCGCGGAGTCAACGGCTCCGTCTTGGCCGCCCCCGCGAGGCGCCAGTGAAGTCGGGTCAAGGTCGTCTTGCCACTGCCGTGCGGGCCATACACATCAAGCAGAGGGAACGCATGGACTCCGGGCAGCGCCATGAAGTGCGGCTTGCTGGGCACCGCGAAGTGCCACCCGATCAGGACCAGACTGACTGAGGGATCGTACGCCGTCGGCAGATGCTCTCGGAGTGCCTCGCGGAGGCTGGCGTATTGGGCGTCGTCGCACCAGGTGAACTCGAAGCGATCGTTGACGGTGTTGTCTCGCGGCAGGTACACGAACGGATGGTCAGGAAGCCAACCGTCCGGCCCGATGACTCCCTGCGGGGTGACGAAGACGCCGTCACGCACGCCGGCCACCCGGACGCCCCTCTTCCGGGGCACGTCGTAGGTCGCGACGATGGCTTGGAGGCGCTGCAGGTCGATGTCCGAGCCGTACCAAGTAAGATCCAGCGACGGCAGCGCCTTCAGGAACTGGCGCTTTGAGTGCCAGCTATCCTGATGGAACAGGACATCCTCAAACCGCCTGCCAGTGGCCGTCAGAACGTCGGCCCGCAGCGCTTCGCCGTCGTCAGTGGAGATGCGCATCCGGGGAACGACGAGGAACGATGAGAGTTCAGTGTCGGCCCAGTCCTTGCCGTCCTTGACCGACTTAATGTAGCGGCGGCGGCCGATGTCCTCCCGGACGCTCCCGGACTGCCGCGGCACCGCGCGTGCACCAACGCTCCCCTCGTCGGGTTGCCCGGGGCTGTGTGCCGCCTGCCCGCCAGCGGCGGCCGCCACGGCTTCACCACCGACAGCGTGCCCTCCCCGCACTGGCGGCGCGTCCGCGTCCCCCAAAGGCGGCGGGGTGTCAGGCGGCGGCGCCGGCGCATAGCTGGCGATGCTCGCAGCGATCTCCTGAACTTCGGCTTCGTCGAGGGGAGGGACGCAGCGCTCTTCGTTCTCGGCGAGAAGCGCAGCGAGGATGCTCGCCTCCGAGGCGCCCCTGCGCCGCATGGTCCCGGCGAGACTGGTCAGCGTGCTGTTGCGTGAGCCGCTCAGGATACGGTCGCCGATGGGGTCTGCCCCCTTCGCCTTGCCGCCGTTCTTGGAGAAGAGCCCCCACAGCCAACTCGGGGCCTCCACGAGGTCCACGTCGTCTGGATGGTGCGCTGCTTCCCACGCGTAGTCGCGGCCGCTTTCGTGACAGCTCGGCGGCGCGACAATGTAGCCGCCGTCGCCCCGAATGTCCAAGCCAGGCCAACCCGCGAGACCCGTCGCATTCCGCACGGTCTGCCCCTTCGGGCTCAGGAACAGTAAGTGCCGCCCGCCGCCGCCCGTCAGCGATTCCACGGTCGCCGGGAGTTCCCCGTGTTGCGCCTCCAGGGCGTGGAGGCTCTCATCCCCAGCGTGGCGCGGGTCGACGTCCAGAGCGAAGAACCCGCCCCCAGTGGCTACGCCCAGGTTCGCGTCCGGCCACTTCATCCACCAGCTCTGGACCACAGCTACCTCGGCTGATGCATCGGTCAGACCGTGGCGGGTCCGGGGGTGCTTGCCCGGATCGCGGCAGTCCGGACGCCCGCAGGAGCACCGACCCTTGCGGACGGTGTGTACCGGAAAGACTCGCCACCCCCGCCGGGCGTAGCCAAACGCGGCCTCGCGCATCTCGCACACGTCCGCGGTACCCGATGGTGAGGCGGGGAACGGCGTGGGTTCCGGCTCAGGACCAGGACTTGGATCCGCCGAGGGCGGAGGCTTGGCTGCATCCAATGTCGCAGTGCTCATGCCAGCGCCCCCTTGACCTGCCCTGTGATCTCCGCGCGTCGAAGACTCGCCCGCAGCTCGACCCAAGCTGCCTGGCGGGTCCTCAGGTCGTCGGGGTCACGACCAAGCTCGCGGAGAGCCGCGTCGGCTTTGTGCGGAAGCGACTGCTGCCCGTGCAGGGCATTCCAGACCTGCTGGTAGGTGAGGCCGAGCGCCTCGGCGAGGTCGCGGACGGACAGACCCAGGTCGGCAAGTAGCTCCTGCAACGGGGAGCGGGATGGGGTAGACTGAAGCATGACGACGCCCTCCCAAAAGGGTGTTCTGTCTCCGCCGGTCGCTGCGCGCTCGCCAAAGCTGTCAGCGGCCGGCTTTCTGTTTCTACTGCTTCTTAGTCTACTCGCCGGGTGACCCACGCCAAGGGTCTGAGTCGTCAAGGCATGACGATAGCATCGTCAGGGCGCCGTTCCCTCTGCTCCATGGCCTCTCTCTCTGGCCTCTCTCTCTCTGCGTTCACGTAGCCGCTCCCTCTCGTGCCGTTTTCTGCATGTGGCGCTGCAGTACCTGTTTGGGTGCCGAAGCGTAGGGTCGCTGACGAAGTACCTGTCGCACCTGCTATTCCCGCCCTTGCCCGGGGCCGGCGCCGGACACCGCCGAATGTACTTCTCCCCCTCGAAGATCGCCCACAGAGCCTGCGTGGCCCAGATCAACCGGGTCGTGTGCGGTTGGTAGCCCGACAACGATCTGAGCACCATTGGTGGCTCAGGCGCGCCGCGGAGAGCATTCTCAAGGATGGCTTGCCTCTCGTGAGGGGGCAGGTCCTTGGCCCGGAGCCTCTCTTCCATGGCGGGCGGCAGGTCTGCGGGACTCAGGTATGGCACAGGCATCAAGGCGAACTCCGTCGCCGACTTGTTGGCGATCCGCGCAAGAACCCGTTGACAGAAGGGGGTAACACTGGGGGGGACAATCCCCCCCCTGCGACACATATCGGGAGATCTGGCGCTCCACAGCTTTGCCACTTCGGGACCTATCCGTCGCAGCACCTGGACCACGATTGCGAAGTCCTGCCGCGAGGTGTCCTTCTGGAGATGCGCGCCTCCACCTCCGGCGCTCAGGAAGTGCACCACTGCCTGGGCTTCGTCGTCGCTCCAGTTCAGTACCTCACAGAGGCTGTGGAACACGTTGCTGTCCACGGCGTCCCCTTTGTCCATCAGCGGCAGCGGCGGCGGACAGAGGGTCTGGCCTTCGATCAGTGCTGGATCGGTGCTGTCCGCGGGTTCGGTCTCGGGCTTCACTCGGGCCCCAGTCTCGTCCTTGCTCACCATGATGTGTGACTCCAGTTCCATTTCGTGGGCGGCCGATCAGACCCCACCCAGTCCGTCGGGCCCGGCGATGGAGGCAGCGACTCATCTGCTACCGCCGCTCCTGCGCCCCAGCAGCAACCGCGTCGTCCGGTACTCGCCGGACTGCCGCTCCACCTTCTGTTTGAGCACCATACCGTCTCGTGGTGGCCACCGTCGTCAGGCACCGAGATACCGGTTGCTGACGGTGGGAGTGGCTCACCAGTTCTCCACTCTATCGACGAAGTCCTGTGCGAAGAACGCGATGATCAGCCAGGACAGCCCGCCCGTGAGCAGTGCAATGCCGAGGGAGACAAGGGCTGCCTTGTACCAGCCTTTCCACAGGAAGTAGAAGCACCCGAACAGCAAGGTCAATAACCAGTCAACTCTCTTCTCCGTCTTGGCAAACCCAGCAGCCGCCAACGGCTCGGCGCAATGTGGGCATGTCTTCGCGCGGACGGAGACCTCCCTGCCGCACGTCGGACAAGGCTTCATGCCCGGTGGTTCCCCTGCCGTCGTTTCGTCCCGTTGGTCGGCCCCGCACTTGCTGCAGAAGGGATCCGACGATCCCAGAGCCCCTTGGCAGTTCTTGCAGGTGCGAGGAGGCACGGTGTCGGTGCCCGTGGGGACCGGTCGTCGCGAAGGTGATCGCTGATCTGCCCCGCACTTGTGGCAGAAGCTGGCGGCAGGATTCACCTGCGCCTTGCACTTCACGCAGTACATAGGGTGCTCCATGCGATCGCCTTCCTCCCGAGCTCGTCCCGCGTGTTGAGAACGCGGTCCACCATCGCCACGGCACCGCTCTTCGCGACCAGCGGGTTTGCGCATCGGGGCGTCAAACGGCGCCTGGGTCTGGGGGTGACATTCGGCCTGGAGGCCGCCGTGTCCGCCCTACCGGCCGTTCGCGCAGGCGTCGATCTGTCGGCACAACCGCTCCATCGCCGCGAACTCGGCCTCGAAACGGGCAACTGCTCCCGACTTCCACGCGTCGTCGAGCCTCAAGTGCCGCTCAATTGCGTCCGCCTCCAGCCCGTAGGTCTGTCGCTCTGCTTCGTAAGCGGCGCCCAGACGCGTGTTCCAACCGAGGGCGTAGGATTCGCCCTGAGAACGCAGTGCACCGGCTCCGGCATCCACTCTTAGCCCGCTTGGCATGCGGAAGGGACCAAGGCTATGCTCGCACATCGTCCGCAGTAGCTCGATGCTTGCCACGGTCTTACTGTGCAGCCTTTCCGCGTCTCCCCATGTGTGGCGTTCAGGGGCGCCGGGTCCAGATGGTCCTGCACCCTTCGTCGTCGCTCCGTCTGCCGTTCGCAGTTGCGCCTCCTTGGGCGGGCCTACAAGCTGCGGCACCGGCCTCGCCCGTTGCGCGGCAGCTTGGGCGCTCCGCGTGGCGCACTGCTCGCACACGGCCTTCGTCTCCGTTACCTTGCGACTGGCAGCCTCGCTTTCCCGGACCTCAACGGTCGTGATCGACTCCGAGATGGTCTT
>Ga0100394_1000773_pt1 | contig 26425 bp, 22 predicted proteins | sample CryGeymeta201518_FD_81549 | JGI IMG/M metagenome (GOLD analysis project Ga0100394, IMG submission 81549) | Groundwater microbial communities from Crystal Geyser aquifers in Utah, USA - Crystal Geyser metaG 2015-18 | ecosystem: Environmental > Aquatic > Deep subsurface > Groundwater | place: USA... | reverse complement strand
TAATTTTATTTATCTTGTGTTTTATCTTAAAAATCACTCGCTAATCAGTTATATGTATTATTAATTTTGTACGACTACTTAAAAACGACATTTTGATGCTTATTTTTTCCAAGTCAGACCTTTGGTACAGACTTGAAAAAAATGCAAGATAATAATACAAACTAATTAGGACGAGTTACTTATAATTTTATTATTTCTATATTTAGAGAATAGAATTAGAAAACTATGAAACCTAAAAATTATATCAAACTATGAAATTGACTAACTCTTTTATTCTTACCTTATTTTTATTTGTAGGAATAGCAAGTTCGAATTTCCTTTTTTCACAAAATCAATTCAAAACTGACTCTACAATCACTAGGGTTTTAGAATTGGAAAACAATTTAGTGCTACAATTAAAATCTAATTCTTGGATAGAATTTTTAGATACACACGCCGAATTAGTTCGTTTTTATATTCAGAATGGAAATATTAATAAAGCTAAAAAACTACTCTCAAAATTAAATGAAATTCCAAACTCTGTTTATCAAGAAAAACCTGTTTTGTCTATTCAAGCCACTCACACAAAAGGCGAATTTGCTCTGTATAAAGGAGATATAAGTCAAGCACTTGAGTTTTTTGAAGAGGCTTATACAAATTCTCAAAAGTTAGAAGATAAGGAAGAGTTACCTGCACAATTACAACTTCAACTCAATAAAAGTATGAGTATTGCCCTTTGGCAATCTGGAAATCTGACAGGCGCACGTTCTTTTGCCGAACAGTCTGTTTTGATAGCTCAAAATAAAATTGGAGAAGATTCGGAAGAAGTGGCAGATGCTTATAATAATTTTGGATTGATAGTAACAAGTCAGCTTCCCAAAAATGCAAAGGAATATTATCAGATGAGTCAGTATATTTATGATAAGCTGCAAAAAGAAAATCCAAAAAATAAAGACTTAAATAATAGAATTAGCAATAAATTAGCTTATACGTGGATTAATCTAGGAATAATTTTGAGAGAACAAGAAAATTATGTGTTAGCAGAAAACTACTTCAAAAAGGCATTAAATTCTTTCGAAACTTCTCATAATGAACTCGCTAAAGCATTTGTATTGAATAATTTGGGTCAAAATTCATTTCTTCAAAATTATTTTGAACAAGCCGAAAACTACGAAATGCAAGCTCTAAAAATTTACCAAAATAATTATGGACAAAAACATCCTGATATTGCTACCGTTTATAATCAATTAGGGACAATTTATGAAGCAAAACAGAAGTTTTCAACAGCATTAGATTTTTATCAAAAAGCTCTTTTTGTAAATACCCTAAAGTTTGAGTCAAAAAAAATAGACCAAAACCCTCTTCCAACAGATTATCTAAATGCTGATATTTTATTACTTTCTCTTTCTTTAAAAGCCCGTACTTTAGAAAGAAAATACAATGAAAAAACACTTTTATTAAATGATTTGAAAGATGCTATCCAAACATTATTAGTCGCTGATAAGCTAATAGAAAACATTCGTAACCTCAGAATTAATAAACAAGACAAAATTGCATTAGGAAATCGGGCAACAGAAATTTATGAAACAGGGCTGCGAATTGCTTATACAATTAGTGAGTTTCCTCTTCAAAAACAAAAGTATAAAGAACAAGCATTTTATTTTGCTGAAAGAAATAAAGCCTCTGTTTTGTTGGCTGCCATTGCTGATACAAAAGCCAAGCATTTTGCAGGAATTCCAGATTCACTTTTGGAAAAAGAACAAAATATTCAAACTCAAATTGCTTATTTCGAACAGCAAATTCAAACGTATCCAATCTCAACCACAACTGTTCAAGATTCAGTTTTACTTTATTTACGGTCTCAACTCATAAATTATCAAAGCCAAGCTAAAGAACTTACAAGCCTTTTAGAAAAAAAATATCCAAACTATTTTTCATTAAAATATAATACTCAAATTGCTGATGTTCCCAAAATCCAAGCAAAATTAGATGAAAAAATAGCTTTAATCTTGTATGCTCAAACGAATAATCAAGGAGATAATTCACAAATTTATGCCTTTTTGATTACCAAAAATAACTTACAAATAAATACGATTGCCGAAAAAGAACTGGAAAATGATTTAGTTTATCTTAGAAATAGCATTGAATATCAAAGTTATGATGATTTTATTGAATCTTCTTCTTTATTGAGTCAGCAACTTTTATTTTTTGATATTCCTTCATCTGTCCGAAAAGTAGTTATTGTTCCTGAAGGAAATATGGGTAAAATTCCTTTTGAAGCATTATTTACTGAAAGTATAAATAAAAAGAATACAAATTTAGATGAAGAAAATTATTCTAAATTACCTTTTCTTATCAAAAAACATATAGTTAGTTATAGTTATTCAGCAACTTTATTTATAGAAGAGAGTGAAATTAGACAGTCTACAACATCATCAATTTTTCTTTTTGCTCCCATAAACTTTGAAAGTAATGCCTTGCCAAACTTAAATGGAACAGCACAAGAAGTCAAACAAATTGATTCTATTTTTAATGAAAAGAAAATTCCTACTTCTCTTTATACTTACAAAAAAGCCGATAAAGCAATTTTGTTTTCAGATTCTCTAAGAAATTATCGTTTTATACATTTAGCAACTCACGGAAACGTAAATGAAGAAAATCCAGATTTATCTCAAATTTTTCTGACTAATGCTGACGGAAGTACAGGGAGTTTGTTTGCTTCTGATATTTATGCACTACAAATAGGTGCAGAACTTGTCATGATGTCGGCTTGTGAAACAGGGTTAGGAAAAACCTCAAAAGGAGAGGGAATTGTCGGACTGACAAGAGCATGGTTATATGCAGGAGCAGATAATCTAACGGTTTCTTTGTGGCAAGTGAGTGATGAGGCGACAAACAAACTGGCAACAAACTTTTATAGAAATAACTTAGAAAGTTTGCAAACAACTACTTCTCAAAATTCGTCTTTTCAAAAAATAGATTATTCTACTTCTCTGCAAAAAGCTAAATTATCTTTATTAGAAAGTAAAAAGTTTTCTGCTCCTTATTACTGGGCTGCTTTTATCTTAATTGGAAAATAAATTTATGAATAAAAACACTAAAAAAACAATTTTTTGGACATTACTAGGAGGTTTTGTGGCTGCCAATGTAATGGTTTACAAACACGCTTATCATTTTACGCATGTTAAAGAAGGAGAGCGTTCACTTTCTCCTGAGAGTTTGTCTTTTTCTCAAAAACTCAAAATTCTTTTGGGTGGAATTTCTTTACCCAAATCTGAAAATATACTTTCTCCTTATACCACTTCTGAAAGACAAACTATTCTGATTCCGACACGAAATGGAAAGTATAAATTAGAATGTTGGTATGATAAAGTTGAAAACTCAAAGGGAACAATTCTTCTTTTTCATGGCTATGGTGGTTGTAAATCGTCTTACGAACTAGAGGCTGATTATTTCAGACAAATTGGATATTCTACTTTATTAGTTGATTTTGTAGGTCACGGAGGTTCGGAAGGAAAAGAAATTTCATTAGGTTATCACGAAGCAGACGACGTAAAAGCTACTTTTGATTATATAAAAGAAAATTACAAAACTGAAACTGTAATTTTATACGGTTCGTCTATGGGAGCAGCTTCTATTCTGAGAGCGATAGCTATTCATAACCTAAAGGCAACTAAATTGATTTTAGAATGTCCATTTGCTACTATGAAACAAACTGTAAAAGGGCGTTTTGAAGTAATGGGCGTTCCTTCAAAAGGTTTTGCAGAGTGGCTTATGCTTTGGGGAGGGTTACAGCACGGTTTTTGGGCATTCACACACAACCCTCAAAAATATTCCAAAAAAGTAGCTATTCCTACTTTACTTATGGGAGGAAAAAACGACGCACGAGTAAAGACTTGGGAAATAGACAAAATCTATCAAAATCTAAATACTAAAAAAGATAAAAAGCAGTTGGTTTGGATAAATGCAGGACACGAATCCTATATAATGGCAGAACCAAAAGTTTGGAAACAAGCTATTTTAGATTTTTTATAAATTATTTCAATGAAAAAAACTATATTTGTGTTTCGCTTAACAAAATAGCACCAATTTTTCCTAAACTATTTAATTTTCTGAATGAGTAATATTGTTATTAAAGCTACTGATATAAGCAAACAGTACCGTTTAGGTCTTGTAGGAAGTGGAACTCTTAGAGATGATATGGCTCGTTTTTGGGCAAAGATAAGAGGAAAAGAAGACCCTACTCTACAAATAGGACAAGTAAATGACCGTACTCAAAAATCGAATTCTGATTATGTTTGGGCTTTAAAGGATATTAATTTTGAAGTAAAACAAGGCGAAATACTTGGAGTTATTGGAAAAAATGGCGCAGGAAAATCAACTCTTCTCAAAATCTTATCAAAAATAACTGCTCCCACAACAGGAAGTATCAAAATAAAAGGCAGAATAGCTAGTCTTTTGGAAGTAGGAACAGGTTTTCATGGAGAACTTACAGGTAGAGAAAATATTTACTTGAATGGTGCTGTATTAGGAATGTCAAGAAAAGAAATTACTCAAAAATTAGATGAAATTGTAAATTTTGCAGGTGTAGAAAAATACATAGACACTCCTGTAAAACGTTATTCTTCTGGTATGACAGTTCGTTTAGGATTTGCTGTAGCTGCTCACTTAGACCCAGATATTTTGGTTGTCGATGAGGTTTTGGCTGTAGGAGATGTAGAGTTTCAGAAAAAAGCCATTGGAAAAATGAAAAGTGTTTCTACAGAAGAAGGAAGAACAATTCTTTTTGTTAGTCATGATATGCGTTCCATAAAGGCACTATGTCAAAAGGGGCTAATGCTCAAAAATGGACAAATCTATAAATATGGCGCAATTGATGGCGTAATTGATGAATATCTTTCTGACGGAGTAGAGCAGACTAGTGAAAAAACCTTTCCTGTAGTAAGAGAAGATGTAATTATTCACGATTTTTTGATTACTCAAGAAGGTAAAATAAGGTCAGAATACATAGGAAGTGATACTATTGATGTTGAAGTAAAATTTGAAACATTGAAAGATTTGAGCGTATTTAGAATTGGTTTTTTTATAAAGGACAAAAATGGACTCTTAATCACTAGAAAATTATTAGCTGATTGGGACGCACAGTATGAAAATATGAAAAAAGGAGTCTATTCTCTAAAAACTCAAATTCCTGCAAAGTTTTTGACTACAAATAACTATGTGGTAGAAGTACACTGTAGTCGTTATGGTATTACAGATTATGAAGTAGATGCTGCAACATCAACACTTATAAGCGTACTTGCGCCTACCGAGTTTAATCCTGCTCATATAGGAGAAAGCACATTTGGAAATATTTTGTGGAATGCTGAAAATACACTTATAAAGCTATAAATGGTTACTATTAAATTTACATTTCCTTATCCAAAATTCCCAGTAGTAAGACAAACTCCTAAAGAGTCTAATCAATGGGAAGGGTATAATTTTGTAATGAATAATGATGGTTTAATAGAAGCTGATTATTGGTTAGTGTTTGAAGACTTGCTAAATAATGAAGAAACTGTGAAATGTTCTCCTAAGAATACAATATTCATAACAGGAGAAGGAACAGCAACAGGTAATTATGAAGATAGTTTCCTTAATCAATTCGAATATGTACTTACTTGTCAAAATAGAATTCATCATTCAAATACACATTACACACATACAGCCAATCCTTGGTTTGTAGAACGTAATTTTGATGAATTAGTCAATCAGAAAGAAGTTTTAAAAACAAAAAAAATTAGTTTAATTTGCTCAGATAAACAACATACAGAAGGACACAAAAAGCGTTATGACTTTTGTATGAAGCTGAAAGCTCATTTTGGAGATGACATAGACTTATTTGGAAGAGGAGTTAACGATTTTGATAAAAAATTAGATACTCTAAAAGACTATAAGTATTCTATTGCTATAGAGAATGCTGTAGAAGAAAATTGGTTCACTGAAAAATTGTATGATTGTTTTCTTACTCATACTATACCTCTATATTATGGTTGTCCTAATATTACAGACTATTTCTCTCCTGCTAGTTTGGTGAAAATAGATATAGATGATTTTGATAGAACTGTACATGAGATTGAAAAATTATTAAAGGACGATACTTTTTATGAAACACATCTTGATGCAGTTATTGAGGCAAAAGAAAAATATTTATATCAATATAGTATTTATCCTCTAGTCGTTAATTTTATCAAAGAAAATAACATAGAGCTAACTAATAGTAAGAAAAAAATAATACTTAGTTCTAGAACAAGTATGTCAAAAATAAAGAAAATGAGTGTGAAACAAACAATACGAAATATAATTAGTAAAATCCCTGTTCTTGGTAACGTTTGGCATTATAGAAATTTGGGGTTATACCACGAGTCAATAGAAAAAAAACGACTACAAGAAGAAAAAGCTAGATTAAAAGAATATCTAACTAGCAATGATTACATTCAAGAACAAAGATGTAAACCTTGGTTTGCCGATAATGGAGATAAGAAATTAAGCCTTTCTTGTGATATTCTCAATGAAAACTCTACTGTATTAGATTTTGGAGGATACGAAGGGCAATGGTCTAGTGATATTTATTCAAAATATAATTCCACTATATATGTTTTTGAACCTTACAAATTGTTTGCTAGTCAAATAGAAGAGCGATTTGCCAAAAATCCGAAAATAAAAGTATTTGATTTTGGTTTATCTAATAAAGATATTACTACAAAACTATATCTATCAGACAATGCTTCTACTATGTTTGGAAAGGAAGAAGAAGCCGTAGATATTAAACTACAAAAGGCAACTGATTTCTTCAAAGAACATCAAATAGATACAGTTGACTTGGTAAAAATGAATATAGAAGGAGGAGAGTATGACCTTTTAGAACATCTTATCGAAGAAGGTTTTATCAAAAATATTAAGAATATTAAAGTACAGTTTCATGATTTTGTTATAAATGATGCTAAAGAACGTATGACAGCTATTCAGAAAAAATTATCTTTAACTCATAAAATTGTATATCAATACGAGTTTGTTTGGGAGCATTGGAAATTGAAAGAATAATCAACTAGCAAAAAACAATCATTACTAATGAACAAAAACGCAAAAATTTATATTGCAGGACATAAAGGAATGGTAGGAGGTGCAGTCAAAAGACTTCTTCAACAAGAAGGTTATACCAATCTTATTTATGCAACTAGCAAAGAATTAGATTTGACAGACGCAATCCAAGTAAAATCTTTTTTTGAAAAACACAAACCTGAATATGTAATTCTTGCTGCTGCAAAAGTAGGAGGAATACAAGCCAATATTGATAATCCCGCTGTTTTTTTGTATGATAATTTGGCTATCCAAAACAATATTATTCATCAAGCTTATCTAAATGGAACAGAAAAGTTAGTGTTTTTGGGAAGTTCTTGTATTTATCCAAAAGAGGCTTCTCAACCTATGAAAGAGGAATATCTTTTGACAGGAAAATTAGAACCCACAAATGAAGCTTATGCACTTGCCAAAATTGCAGGACTGAAACTTTGTCAAATGTATTATAGACAGTACGGTTTCAAAACAATTTCTTTAATGCCTTGTAATTTGTATGGAGAAGGAGATAGCTTCGACCTCAAACATTCACACGTTTTGTCTGCTTTAGTAAAGCGTTTTTCAGATGCAAAAGTACAAAATACAGAAAGTATTACACTTTGGGGAACGGGAATTGCTCAAAGAGAATTTATGAATGTAACCGATTGTGCTAAGTCTGTTCTTTTCATGATGGAAAATTATACAGATTATGACCAATTCATAAATATTGGTTGGGGAGAAGATATTTCTATCAAAGACCTTGCTCACCTTATAGCTAAAAAAGTAGGCTATCAAGGAAAAATAGAATGGGATAGCTCAAAACCAAATGGAATGCTCAAAAAATGTATGGAAGTAAGTCGTATGAAAGAAATGGGATTTGTGCCAACTATAGACTTAGAAGAAGGCATTGACCAAATGATTGAAAGTTATCAAAAAACACTATCTTGAGCAGCAAAATTTTAATTCGCTAGTTTTTTACCAAACGCCTAAAAACTAAAATAAATACAACGCTATGATACCATTAATGAAAAATGCTTTTTTGAATGAATATGAAACCAAAAAAGCGTTATCTGAATTTATAATGAAAGCTGATAGATTAAGTATGCATGACAAATGTGCAGAATTTGAAGTAGAGTTTTCTAAAAAACAAGGACGAAAAGAAGGAATTTTGTTCAATAGTGGAGGAAGTGCAAACTTAGCTATGTTACAGGCACTCAAAAACTTGGGCAGACTAAAACAGAATGATAAAGTTGCCTTTTCAGCTCTTACTTGGTCGACCAATACAATGCCTATTATTCAAATGGGTTTTGAAGCTGTTCCTGTTGATTGTCAAGTAGAAACATTAAATGTAAGCTCAAAAAATCTATTAGATACACTTGCTCATTCTGACATTAAAGCCTTCTTTATTACAAATGTTCTCGGCTTTGTCGATGACATTCAAGAAATTAAAAGAATATGTGAAGAGCAAAATATTATTTTAATAGAAGATAATTGTGAGTCTTTAGGAACACAGGTAGCAAATACGAAGGCAGGTAACTTTGGAATAGGAGCTAGTTTTTCGTTTTTTGTAGCGCATCACATGTCCACAATAGAAGGAGGAATGGTTTGTACAGATGATGATGAGTTTGCCGAAATGCTTCGTATTGTGCGTGCAAATGGCTGGGATAGAAATCTAACAGCAGTACAGCAAGCTAAGTGGCGCAAAAAATTTGATATAAAATCTGAATTTGATGCAAAATATACGTTTTATGATTTAGGTTATAATCTTCGTCCAACTGAAATTACAGGGTTTTTAGGGTTATATCAAATGCAGTTTTTGGACAGTAATATTTCTATACGAGAAAAAAATTATCTTCTGTTAGAAAAAACAATTCTAAAAAATCCAGACTTGATTCCATTAAAGCATGAGCATATAGATTTGCTTTCTACTTTTGCAGTACCAGTAGTTTGTAAAACTGCTGAACTTAGAAAAACCTATTTAGCTCAATTTTCAGGTGCAGGAATAGAAATACGTCCTATGATTGCAGGAAATATGCAAAAACAACCTTTCTATAAAAAATATGTAGGTAAAGAATATGATTTACCAAATACAGATTTTTTACACGAAAATAGTTTTTATTGTGGTAATTATCCTGAACTTACAAAAACAGATTTAGAAACAATTACAAGTTGTTTGCTAAAATGATAGATTATAAAAAAGAAAATATGGTAATCGTTCAACTTATTGGAGGGTTGGGAAACCAACTCTTCCAATATGCCTTTGGCAAACACATGGCAGAACTTAATAAGATGGAATTAGTATTAGATACTTCTCCTTTTCATGATTTTTACAAACTACACAAATATAGTTTGCAACATTTTGATATTAGTGCAAAAATTGTTGATAAAGCAATGATACAAAAAGCAAAAAGCTACCCTCATAATTTGAGTGGAATGGATAGAGTTTTGGAGTATCGTATTTTGGGCAAAAAAAATATTGACATCAACGAAAAGGCATTTAATTTTGATCAAGATGCAATTCAGAAGTATAATGCCAAACATATTTTTATTGAAGGATATTGGCAAACTGAAAAGTATTTTGATTCTCATAATATAAAAGAAATTTTATATAAAGAATTTCAAATCACTACACCACAAGAAGAAAAAGACAAAGTTATATCTGAAAAAATTAGGAATAGTAATGCGATAAGTTTACATATCAGAAGAGCAGATTATGCCAATCCTGATACCGTAAAAGTACATGGTATGTGTTCATTAGAATACTATCAAAATGCTGTTGAAGAAGTAGCTTCTAAAGTAGAAAATCCTACTTTTTTTGTTTTTTCAGATGACATTGAGTGGGCAGAACAAAATCTCAAACTACCTTATCCGATTGTTTTTGTAGGACATAATGATGCTGACAAAAATTATGAAGATTTGAGATTGATGTCTGAGTGTAATCACAATATTATTGCTAATAGTAGTTTTAGTTGGTGGGGGGCTTGGCTCAATCAAAACCCTTCAAAAATAGTAATTGCTCCTCAAAGTTGGTTTGCTACCACAGAAAGAAATTATAACGATGTAATTCCCCCTTCATGGATAAAAATAAAGAACAACTAAACCATTCTTCTGATAACTTGCCTTTTGTTTCGGTAGTTATGCCTGTTTACAATGCAGAAAAATATGTAGCTGAAGCAATAGAAAGTATTTTGAATCAAACCTATACTAACTTTGAATTTTTGATATTTAATGATGGCTCAAAAGACAAAAGTGCAGAAATTGTAGCAAAATATGCTAAAGAAGATAGTCGAATCATCTTTTTTAATTATCAAGAAAATACAGGGCATCTAAAGCACCTCAATGCAGGAATAGAGAAGGCAAAAGGTAAATATATTGCTCGTATGGATGCTGACGATAGTAGCTTACCAACCCGTTTTGAAGAGCAAGTACAATTTATGGAAGAAAATGAGGAAATAGTACTACTTGGAACAGCATATATAAGTATGGGCGAACGTGATGATTTTGAATGGAAGCCGAAGACACAAGATAAAGACATAAGATTACAATTATTAGTAGAATCTCCTTTAGCTCACCCAACGGTTTTTATGCGAGCTGAAATTTTACAAAAAAATAGTATAAAATATCATCAAGAGTATTATCCTGCCGAAGATTATGCCATGTGGGTCAAATTATCAGACTATGGAAAAATGGCTAATCTTTCTGAAATTTTGTTGCAATATAGAGTTCATGGAGAACAGATTTCACAACAAAAAAGTGCCATTCAGATAGTAAATGCAGATAAAAGTAGAATTGTTCAGCTCAATAAATTAGGTCTAACTACAGATGATATAGATATAAACATTTATAAAAATGTATTTTCGTCCTATAATGAACGCAACTTTTTTTATTCTACTGAAATAGCTCAAGTAGCATTTTTTATAGAAAAATTCATAGCTGCGAACAAAGAAAAAGAGATTTATAATCAAGAAAAATTACTTCAATTTCTTCAAAAAGGTTGGGAAAAAATGATTCGTTCTCAGCATAAAGATTATCCGTTATGGTTACTAAAATATGTTTTTCGTTCTGATTTTCCAAATTATTCTAGTTTTACGATAAGTCAAAAAATAAAATTTATTTCAAAATGTATTTTTACTAGAAAATAAAAGTAATGACACAAAAAAAAATTCTTCTTATTCCCTCATGGTATCCTACAAAAGAAAACTCTATTGTAGGGAGTTTTTTTAGAGAACAAGCTGCTATTTTGATAGAAAATAAAGAAATTGATATAAAAGTTTTGTACGGAATAGTAAAAGAGGTGAGTTTTTTTGAATTTATACTATTTCTTTTTACTAAATTTATCAAGAAAAAATTAGAAGTAAGTCAAGATTTTTTACTTCAAACCCCTGATGCCTACCATTTTGAAGTAAAAATAAGTAAATTACTAAGTGAAAAACAAAAATATGCTATTTTGGTAAGAGCGTATGCGTATGCGTATCGAACACTTTCAAAGCAAACAGATTGGAAACCTGACTTAATACATGCACAAAGTTCAATAGATGCAGCTATTTTTGCTAGAGATTTGTCCATACACCATATCCGAAAACCGTATGTAGTAATAGAACATCAAGTTTTTTTATTACACGATTTTAGTAAATACAAACAAAATCTTATCCTTATTTCATTGAGAGAAGCTCAAAAAGTAGGTGTCGTTAGTGAACATCAAAAGAAAATGGTCTTGATGGCCGGTGCAGATTGTAAACCTGTCGTGATTTGGAATTTAGTTAATGAAAATAATTTTTATATAGATAAAAATAAAGTAGAAAATTCAAATAAAAAACCTTTATTTACCATTCTTACTATTACCTATCCTTCTTATATCAAAGACTTTCAAACCTTTTTTTATACCATTAAAGAATTATCAAAAATTACTAAAGATTTTAGGTATATTATAATAGGAAATACTTCTTTTGATAATCTCTCAAAAGCCAATTCTGATTTGTTTATTCAATTTGCTAAGGAATTAGGAATTGAAAAGTTAGGAAGTTTTATACCTTATATAGAACGTGAAGAGCTTTCAACTATCATAAATACGGCTGATGTATTTGTCTGTACTAGCATTGCAGAAACTTTTGGAGTTGCTGCTAGAGAAGCCATGATGTGTGGATTACCTGTCGTTACTACTGCTTGTGGAGGAGTAGAGGATAGTATAAATAGTGATACGGGTAGAGTAGCTCCTATACAAAATGCTGAGAAACTAGCTAATCATATTTGTTATATCAAAGAGAATAAAGATAGTTTTTCTTCAGAAAAAATACGTACTTTTGCTATTAACCAATGTGGAAAAGAAGCATTTATCCAAAAGATGCACGATTTTTATACTATTTAAAATATGATTCCAGTTACTAAATCTTATCTTCCTTCTTTAGAAGAATATAATAATTACCTCAAAAAAATTTGGGAAAATTCATGGCTCACTAATAGAGGAGAATTGGTACAAGAGCTAGAGCAAAAGTTATGTTCTTATTTAGAAGTTCCTAATTTATTATTTGTAAATAATGGAACGATTGCTTTACAGATTGCTATAAAAGCATTAGAGTTAGAAGGAGAAGTTATTACTACCCCTTTCAGCTATGTAGCTACTACTTCAAGTATTGTTTGGGAAAATTGTAAACCGATTTTTGTCGATATAGATGAAAAAACACTTTGTATAAATGCAGATTTGATAGAAAATGCTATTACAGAAAAAACAACAGGTATTTTAGCAACACATGTGTATGGAATTCCATGTGATGTGGAAAAAATTGAAAGAATAGCTAATAAGCATAATCTAAAGGTAATTTATGATGCCGCTCATTGTTTTGGTGTAAAATATAAAGGACAATCCTTACTTAATTATGGCAATATTTCTACACTTAGTTTTCATGCTACCAAACTTTTTCATACAGGAGAAGGAGGGGGAATAGTAGCAAATGATAAAGAAGTATTTCATAAAATATTCTATATGCACAATTTTGGACATAATGGACAAGAAGCATTTTTTGGAATTGGTGTAAATGGAAAAAGTTCAGAGTTACATGCTGCTATGGGTTTATCTGTCTTGCCTTACATTGATACAATAGTTGCAAAACGAAAATTACTTTCTCAGCAGTATGATACATTATTGCAAGATAGTTCACTCACAAAACCTCATTTGCCTTTAGATACAGAACCAAATTACTCGTATTATCCAGTAATATTTCGCTCAGAAGAGATTTTACTAGCTGTAAAAGAGGAATTAAATAAAAATAATATTTTTCCAAGAAGGTATTTTTATCCTTCTCTGAATAATTTGCCTTATCTTGAATACCAAAGCTGTCCTATTTCAGAAAAAATAGCTGAACAAGTACTATGTTTACCTCTTTATTATGAACTTGAACTTGAGAGTGTAACTCAAATAACTACAATCATAAAAAATAAAGCGAATTAGATGTTAATTATTGGAGCTAAAGGACATGCAAAAGAAGTTTTACAAGTTTTTCATCAAAAAAAAGAAATTCAGAACCTTTATTTTTTTGACGATATAAGTACTGATACTCCTTCCAAATTATTTAATCAATTTGAGATAATTACAAACTTAGAGGCTGCAAAGAAATTATTCATCTCTTCTCTTGATAATAGATTTGTTTTGGGTATCGGAAATCCATACACTAGATTTGAGTTAGTTCAAAAAATGAAAAAAATAGGTGGAAAACTATCTAATGTAATAGCTTCTTCTGCTCTCATTGGAAATTATGATGTTTTTATGGAAGAAGGAGTTGATATTATGCCTTTTTCTATTATTATGAATAGTGTTTCAATAAAAGAAGGAACATTAATAAATAGAATGGTAAATATAAGTCATGATACAGAAATAGGAATGTATTCTGAATTAGCTCCAAATACTACTGTTTCAGGAAATTGTAGAATAGGAAGTTTTTGCTTCTTAGGTACTGGAAGTATCATACTTCCAAATGTACAGATAGGGAATAATGTAAAAATAGGAGCTGGAGCAGTAGTTACACAAAATATAGAAAGTAATTCGGTTGCAGTAGGTGTACCTGCAAAAATTATAAAAAAGCTAGACCAACTAAATTTTGAGTTATGAGTAAAAAAGTAAGCGTTTGCATGATTAGTTACAATCACGAAAACTTTATCAAACAAGCTATTGAAGAGGTAATAAATCAAGAAACCAATTTTGATATCGAACTAATTATTGGAGACGATTTTTCAACAGATAATACAGCACAAATTTGTAAAGAATATCAAGAAAAATATCCTCAAATCATTAAACTACTGCCCTCTACACAGAACTTGGGTATGATGCCTAATTTTGTCAGAACATTACAAGCGTGTAAAGGAGAATATATTGCATTTTGCGAAGGAGATGATTATTGGACAGACACAAAAAAGCTTCAAAAACAAGTAGATATTTTAGAATCCAACTCTCAATATTCAGGAAGTTTTCATCATACACAAGCTATTAGCCAAGAAGATAATTCTGAGGGTAAACTATATGGGATTGATTGTCCTAATATATTAAATGCAGAAGATACTATTTCAGCTCAATCTATGTTTCATACCTCTTCATTTGTCTTGCGTAATACTAATATAAGTCAATATTTAGAATGGTTATCTAAGTGTAGTATAGGAGATTTACCACTTTTTTCTTGTGTAGCTAAGTATGGAGATTTGGTAAAAATACCAGAAACAATGAGTGTATATAGAGTACATCAAAATAGCATTACTAATAGCACAAATTATGTAGATAATCGCTGGAGAGATCGTTTAGCTTTGTTAAGCCAAATAAATCAACTTCACGATTATAAATATGATTATAAAGTAAAAAAAATAAAACAAGAAATAATAAAAAATACAGGTTTCACATATCTAAAGACATTCAATATAGTTATGAATTCTCCAAACCAAAAACCTGATGCCTTTCTAAATCCCCCTTTTACAGAAGAAAATTTAGATAGGTACTATACTAGAAAATCTATATTAGCAGCTCTAACTACATCAGCAACTGAATTTAGTAATAGATTTTTAGATGTAGGTTGTGGTAAAATGCCGTATAGAGAGCATATTATTAATAACTCTTCAGTAAAAGACTATGTTGGTTTGGATATAGAAAATGCTCTTCAATATGATGCTGATATAAAAGCTGACTTTACTTGGGATGGAATTACTATGCCTTTTGAGGATGCTAGTTTTGAGTCGTCTATGGCAACAGAAGTGTTAGAACATTGTCCAGAACCAGAAATAGTTTTGAAAGAAATCTATAGAGTATTAAAACCAAACGGAATTTTCTTTTTTACGGTTCCTTTTTTGTGGACACTTCACGAAGCTCCTCACGACGAATATCGTTATACACCTTGGTCATTAGAAAGACATCTCAAAAATTCGGGTTTTAGTCATGTAGAAATAAAAGCATTAGGAGGCTGGCATGCTAGTTTGGCTCAAATGTTAGGACTTTGGGTAAGAAGAAGTCATATTACCACTAAAAAGAAAAAAGTATTTTCTAAACTTCTAAAACCACTCATCGAACAGCTAATCAAGAGAGATATAAGACCTGAAAGTTTTGGTGAAGGAACAATGATGACAGGTTTATATGGAATAGCAATTAAGTAGTTGTATTTTCATATACAGTTAATGGCTATGAATGAATAAAATATAATTGCCGTTTTTTAATTATCTATAAAATATTATAATATGTCTAATATTGCTATCTTATCTCCAAATAAAACAGCTATTAGTGAAACGTTCATTAAAAATCATAAAGAAAAATTAAAAGGAACTATTTCTTATTTTTATGGAGGAGCAATTCCAAACTTTGTAGATGATGAATATGCTTTGGTAAACTTTGAAACAAAACCCTCGTTTACTGATAGGTTAAAAAGACTATTACCTGCTTTTATATATGATAGAGTTCCAAAAAGAGAATACAATCCAAAAGAATTTTTTGCTACTGCTTTAAAAGAAAAGAACATAGAAGTAGTTTTGGCTGAATTTGGAACAACAGCAGCCGAAATATATCCTATTTGCCAACAACTTGATATTCCTTTAGTAATATTTTTCTTTGGCTTTGATGTATTCAGATTTAGGGAGCAAGAAATGTATAAAAAGAGTTATATAGAAATGCTTAAATATGCTTCCTCATCTTTAGTGGTTTCTAAAAGCATGATTCCTGTTCTTAAAAAATTTGGTGCAGATGAGAATAAAATAATTTATAATCCAGCTTCTGCACACGAAGATTTTTTTACACTCAAGCCTACTTTTGAGCAAAATAATTTTATTTCTATCACTCGTTTTGTAGATAAAAAAGCACCTTACTATACTATTTTAGCATTTGCAGAAGTTTTAAAACAAATGCCCAATACTAAACTAAATATTATAGGAGATGGATTTTTAAAAGAAACGTGTGAAAATCTAGTCAATTATTTAGAGATACAAGACAAAGTGATTTTTCATGGTGCAGTAGAAAAAGATACTTACATGAACCTCATGGAAAATTCAATCGCTTATGTTCAGCATTCTATTCAAGCTCTTTCAGGAGATAGCGAAGGAACTCCTGTTGCTATTATGGAAGCTCAATCGGCTAGTTTGCCTGTTATTTCTACTTATCATTCTGGAATTCCTGAAATTGTAGTCCATGAAAAAACAGGATTTCTTACAGAAGAACATAATGTAAAACAGATGGCTCATTATCTTATAGAAATTCTTAACGATAAAGAAAAAGCAAAAAAAATGGGAGAAGCTGGAAGAACAAGAATAAAAGAAAACTTTTCCAACGAGAAACATATAGATATATTACAGACTGCTTTAGAGCAAGCTATCAAACAGAAAAATTCATGAGCAAGAAAAAGATTCTCATCATAGGCTACGGATTTGTAGGGCAAAATATATATAAAAAGTTGGATAAAAATCTATTTGATGTTATTGTTTTGTCGCCTCACATTGAAGATAACTCTGAAATAGGATTTATCAGAGCTAAACTACAAGACCTTCCTAGCCTAAAAGATTTAGATTTAGAAAATACAAGTATTATTCATACTGCTCATGTCGGCTATCCATTACATGACCAAGATACGCTTTATAGAGAAGTAGAAGAAAATCTAAACCCTTTTCTTTTATTACTTGATTTGGTAAAAGATAAGAAAAATTGTAGAATTATTTATATTTCGTCTGGAGGAGCTATTTATGGCAAACCTCAAAAACTACCTGTTACGGAAAGTCATGTTTTACAACCTATTTCTTTTTATGGTTTGTGTAAAAAATATATGGAAGAAGCACTACATTTATATTCTATGCAATTTGGTTTAGAATATGATATTGTTCGTCCTTCTAATATCTATGATTTTAATTGGAAGACAGGTAAAAAGCAAGGTTTAATTAGTGCTTTGGTAAAATCAATAGAAGAAAAGACATCATTTTATTTGTGGGGAGATGGAAGCGCAAAAAAAGACTATATCCATGTAGATTGTTTTTCTGAAGCTATAACTAAAATTGTTGATACAAAAGCCAGTAATACTATTTTTAATGTGAGTGCCAATAAAAGTTATAGTACAAAAGAAATTATAAATTTAGTAGAAAAAAAATATGAACAAAAATAAATATAATACAGAAAGAAGTAAAAAATCAAGATATTTCTGAAATACGTTTAGATAACACAAAAATTCAAAATCATATAAAATGGAAGCCAAAAACTGATATTTTTTAATTGTGTAAGTAATTATAGTTCTGTTTTCAAAATACTACGTTATATTTGAATATTAATTGTCATCTACTTTAACGACAACCAAATGTTACAGACACTTTATAGAAAACTCATTCCACAAACTCTAAGAAGTAAAATATATCAATGGAGAACGTCCAATGAAGTATCTTTACCAAAATATGATTGTCCAATATGTAAAAGTGAACAAATTGTTTTTAATGATTTTGGAAGCCCTGCACGAAAAAATGTGATGTGTACCACTTGTGGATCATTAGAAAGAAATAGAGCATTATGGCTTTTTTTGAATGATGAAACAAATATTTTCACTGAAAATATTACTTTATTGCATGTTGCCCCAGAGAAAATTTTCTTTGATAAATTTAATCAACAAGAAAATTTAATTTATATCTATGGCAATAAATTTGAAAAAGGATTTGAAAATCTCTATCCTGAAGGAACTCGCTCATTGGATATAACTGATTTAAAAGATTTTGAAGATAATTCTATTGATGCTGTTATATGTAGCCATGTACTAGAACATGTACCCGAAGATGCAAAAGCTATGAAGCAATTTCTTAGAGTATTAAAACCAAATGGATGGGCAGTTCTTTTAGTTCCTATTGATTATAATAGAGAAACTACTTATGAAGATTGGAGTATTACATCAGAAGAAGAACGCAAAAAACACTTTGGACAAGAAGACCATGTACGTTGGTATGGAAGGGATTATCCAAACAAATTAGAAGAAGCTGGCTTTGATGTAACTATTTATGATACAGAAAAGGAACTATCAACTGAAATACAAGAAAAATATAGACTTGTAGATGAAAAAATATATTTCTGTGTAAAACCTAACTAATGATTCCTCTAGTATCTATCATAACTCCCTTATTTAATCGCCAAGAACTTATCAAGGCAACAGCTAATTCTGTCTTAGAACAAGAATATGCAAATTGGGAATGGATTATTGTCGATGATGGCTCAACAGACAATTCTTTACAAGTAATACAAGAATATCAAAAAAAAGATGATAGAATAAAAGTTTATCAAAGAAATCGTTTACCTAAAGGAGCTTCTACTTGTAGAAATATAGGAGTAGAAAATGCTGAAGGAAAATATGTGATGTTCTTAGATTCAGATGATTGTCTTTTGCCACATTGTTTGAAACAGCGTACTCAAATAGCTCTTGAACATCCAAATATGGATTTTTGGATATTTCAAAATTTACTTAAAGATGAGTCAGATACTGCTTCCATGAAACTATGGAATATTGTTACAGAAGAAGAAACTTTTACTCGTTTTTTAAAACATGATGCGCTGTGGGTTACAGGTTCTCCGTTATATAATCGTGATTTTATAAAATTATATCCTTTTGATGAGAGTTTGCCTTCGTGGCAAGATTACGAACTACATGTTAGAATTCTTCTAGACAATCCTAAGTTTGAAATATTCTATCATCTACCACCAGACTTAATTGTTTTTACTCATACAGAGAAAGATAGAATTAGTATCAAATTAAAAAGTATGGAGCATTTAAACATTCATACAAAAGTATTAGAAGGTTTTTGGAATACTTTACGCAAAACTAAAGAGCATAAAAAATATCAAAATATATTTCTGAAACGTTTTTTTGGACAAGCAGAATATCTTTGGGATGTGGTAAAAAATCGCTCAGAAGCTAAAAAAACTATTGCTATAATAAAAAAGCATAATCTGACTTCTGATTTTACATACAAAAGAATAAAGATGTATTACCTATTGAAATATTGGGTGCATTTTGGCAAAATGCCTGCCTTCATGAGAGATAGTCTGCGTAAATTTACTTTCAAAAAAGTTTTGCCTAAAGAATTGCAACAACGATTTCCTATTTTGATTGGTAAAATAGATTACAACCCAAAAGACTATCCACAGACCTAATTATAATGCTTCCCTACGAAAACCTAAACCAATCCAACAAACCTTTTTTCAAAGAATACCAACAAAAATTTAATCAATTTTTAGAAAAAGGATATTTTATTTTGGGAAATGAAGTAACAGAATTCGAAAAAGAATTTGCTGCTTACTGCCAAACTGATTTTTGTATTGGGGTAGGAAATGGACTGGATGCACTCACAATTATTCTAAAATCTTTAGCAGAAAAGTATAATTTTGCTCAAAATAGAAATAGTATAAATAAAGAAGAAACTGAAATAATTGTTCCTTCAAATACCTACATTGCGACCATTTTAGCTATTCTTCAAAATGGTTTTAAGCCTGTTTTGGTTGAGCCAAATATAGAAACCTATAACATCAATCCAGTAGAAATTGAAAAAGCAATAACTCCGAAAACCAAAGTGATAACGGTAACGCATCTGTACGGAAAAGTGTGTCAGATGGATAAAATACAGGAAATTGCAAAGAAGTATAATTTATTGATTGTAGAAGATGCTGCTCAAGCACATGGAGCAAGTATAAAGATAGATTCTGATAATAAAAAAGCTGGGAGTTTTGGCATTGCAAATGGATTTAGTTTTTATCCTGCCAAAAATTTGGGTGCTTTAGGTGATGGAGGCGCAATTACTACCAATGATTCAGAACTAAATAAAATTTTTCGTTCTCTCCGAAATTATGGTTCAAAACAAAAATACTATAATGAAAAAATTGGTTTTAATTCTCGTTTAGATGAACTTCAAGCAGCTTTTTTACGAATAAAACTTCAAAAATTAGATGAAATAAATAATCATAAAAGGGTATTAGCCAAAATTTATTTAGAAAATCTAAAATCTGACTTTATTTTGCCAGTTGTGCAAAAAAACTTTCACGATGTCTATCATATCTTTGCTGTTCGTCATGAAAAAAGAGATAAATTGAAAGAATTTTTACTCAAAAATGAAATTGGTACAGAAATTCATTATCCAGTTCCTCCTGCCGAACAAAAAGCCCTAGAGGGAATTTTAGATAAAACGTATTTCCCAATAGCTAAAAAAATTCATCAGACGATTCTTAGTCTTCCTATTTCGTATTTCCATACAGAAAATGATATTTTGAGAGTAATTGAAGTAATGAACAGATTTTAATGTAGCTGACACTTTCTAAGTGTCAGAAAAACAGTTAAATTTGCAGAAAAAATAATACACAAACAGAATTATTTTGAAAAAAATACTCATTCTTCGTTTTTCTTCTATTGGAGATATTGTCTTGACTACACCTGTCATTCGCTGTCTAAAAATGCAATTTTCTTCTGTGAATAACGAAGAATTAGAATTGCATTATGCCACAAAAGCAAGTTTTGAAACGGTTTTAAAGCATAACCCTTATTTAGATAAAATTCACTTGTTGCAAAAAGAACAATCACTTTCAGATTTTATTTCAATTCTTAAAAAAGAAAATTTTGATATAATTATTGATTTGCACAAAAATCTACGAACAAATATCATAAAATTTAGACTAAATGCAAAATCATATACTTTTGAAAAGTTAAATATTGAAAAATGGATGTATGTCAATCTCAAAAAAAACAAAATGCCTAATCGCCATATCGTCGAAAGATATATGGATACTTTGAAACCTTTAGGAATTACTTTAGAAGAAGATGAAAAACAACACGACAAAAAACAAAGTCAAGACCACAATAAAAGAAACCAAGAAGACAAGAATAAAGAAGTAAAAGGATTAGATTATTTTTTGGGTGAAGAAGACCATTTTGAACTAAGTTGGTTGCCCAAAACGCATCAAAAAGGATATATTGCTTTTGCGATTGGAGGAGCGCATAACACTAAAAAATTGCCTTTAAAACGAATGATTGAGCTTTGTGATAAAATAAATAAGCCGATTGTTTTGTTAGGAGGAAAAGAAGATAGTGAAAACGGACAAGCAATTTTTGATTTTTTTGAGAAAGATAGGGATACTTTCGAATCGCAAGAAGCTATTGAAAAATTAGGAAAAAAAACACGTATCTTTGATGGCTGTGGAAAACTTACTTTAGGACAATCTGCTTCACTACTCAAGCAATCAAATGTAGTCTTTTCGCACGATACAGGACTTATGCACATTGCAGCAGCTTTCAAGAAAAAAATCTATTCTATTTGGGGAAATACTACACCTTCTTTTGGTATGTATCCTTACAAAACGTCATTTGTAGTTTTTGAGAATAATAAAATTTCGTGCCGTCCTTGTTCAAAAATAGGCTTTAAAGACTGCCCAAAAGGACATTTCAAGTGCATGAATGAACTTGTTTTTGATTTTTGGATTCCCTAAAAATTATGACAAGAAAATAAAATTAATCATGTTTATAAACTAAAATTTCTTATTTTTACATTTTTGTTTTTGTTCTGAATTAAGTTTCCAAACAAAATTTAATGAAGCATTTTTACTCAAAAAAATACTAGAAAAATAAAACTCCTAAAAATTGACAACACGACTAATAAAAATATAATTATGATGAATGAATTAATTTCTAGTTTTTCTCAACAGTTGGAAGACGCATACTCTGGTTTTCAAAAGCTATCACTTTCTTCTTTTGAAAAATCAGATAGAAAAATAGCTAATATAGTAGTAGTAGGTTTAGGAGGCTCTGGAATTGGAGGGAATCTAGTACAAACAATTACTCGTATTTTATTAAAAATACCTTGTCAAGTTTGTAAAACATATAATTTACCAAGTTATATCGACGAAAACACACTTCTTATTGCTTCTTCTTTTTCTGGAAATACTGAAGAAACACTAGCCTCTTTAGAGGAAGCGCAGCGAAAAGGAGCATATATTGCCTGTCTTACTTCGGGTGGTAACGTGGAAAAAATAGCTAATCAAAAAGGATTTGATTTAGTTCCTTTGAAATCTCTAGCAGCTTGTCCTAGAGCGCATTTGCCTTATTCTGTCACTTCTTTGTTATTACTTTTGAATCATTATGGATTAATAGAAATTGATTTTGAGAAGGAAATAAAAGAAACAGTTGCAAGTTTGAATAAAGACAATGAAATAATAAAAAAAGAGGCAAAACAATTAGCTGTTTCTTTAAAAGGTAAATTTCCAATTTTGTATGCTGATGCAATTTTAGAACCCATGCTTATTCGTTTTCAGCAGCAAATAAATGAAAATGCAAAACAACTTTGTCATGTTGCTGTTTTTCCAGAAATGAATCATAACGAATTGGTAGGGTGGCACATGCCAAAAGAAATTTTATCAAAAACACATATTTTGCTTTTTCATTCAGATTACGACCACGAAAGAGTGAGTAAAAGAATGGAAATTTGTGAAACTATTTTTAATAAACATACTGCTGCTATTACTCATATTTTTGCTAAAGGAAATTCATTTTTAGAACAAGTATTTTATCTAATTTATCTTACCGATTGGGTTTCTTATTATTTGGCAGAAGAAAATGGTGTTGATCCTTTTCCAGTTGAAGTAATTAATTATCTGAAATCTTCTTTACAAGAATTATAAAATTGTAGCTTACGCTTTAGCGTGAGAAAGTTGTACCGTACCTTTTAAGGTACGAAAGGAAAAAATAAAAAAATGCAAAACGTTTTATTCGAACATTTAGGAACTCTTTCTTATCAAAAAGCATGGAAGTATCAACAAGAAGTTTTTGATAGAATTTTTGATGTCAAAAAACAAAATCGTCAATTAGAAGCCAAAGAAAAACAAATGCCTACGCCTAATTATCTTCTTTTTTGTCAGCATAACCCTGTTTTTACGATGGGAAAGGCTGGTTCTTTAGATAATTTATTGCTTTCTGAAAAAGAATTAAATCAAAAAGAAATTCAATATTTTGAGATAAATAGAGGTGGTGATGTTACTTTTCATGGTTTGGAACAGCTTGTTGGTTATCCTATTTTGGATTTAATGAATTTCAAACAAGATTTGCATTGGTATTTTAGAGAGTTAGAAGAAGTAATTATTCAAACCATGCAAACCTATAATTTAGATGCTGGACGAGTAAAAGGACTGACAGGCGTTTGGATAGACCCAAATTCAGAAAATCCAAGAAAGATTTGTGCAATCGGAATTCGTGCAAGTAGATGGATAACTATGCACGGTTTTGCGTTGAATGTAAACACAGATTTATCTTATTTTGATTTGATAATTCCTTGTGGAATAAAAGACAAAGGCGTAACTTCTTTAGAAAAAGAATTAGGAAAAAAAATAAACATGAAAGAGGTAGAACAACGAGTAAAAGAGCAGTTTGAAAAAGTATTTAATGTGAAAATTGTTTAGAACTGTAAGTTAGTGAAGCTAATTACGAACTGCAAGACGACGTAAGTCAATTACTTTTTTTAAACACAGAGTTACAGGGGTGCATAACAAATTAGCTACGCTGCTCTTCGGGTGTCGTTTAGTCAATTTGTGTTACGTAGGGAAAAGGCAAGCCTTTTCCTTCCATACAGGTATTTTTTTGATACAAACAGCTAGTTTAGGAAAAGGCTTGCCTTTTTCCTACAAAAAACAACAATTTGTCATACACCCGAGTTACAGAGAACACAGAAGAATTTCAATTACTTTTTTAATAAAAAAACGAAAACAATTCATTTGAAAAATTATTTTCCCTAATCCCTAATCCCTAATCCCTAATCCCTAATCCCTAATTTCTAATTTCTAATTTCTAATTCCTAATCCCTTGATACTGCTTTTAGATAATTTTGATTCTTTTACCTATAATTTATGGGATTACGTTCAGCGTTTGGGAGTAGAATGTAAAGTTTTTAGAAATGATACGCCTTTAGAAGAACTACAAAAACATAATTTTACAGGAATTATTCTTTCCCCTGGATTTGGAAAGCCACAAGAAGCTGGAAATATGATGGAAGTGATTGATTATTACCATCAAAAATTACCTATTTTGGGGGTTTGTTTGGGACATCAAGCACTAGGAATTTATTTTGGTGCAAAACTGATGTATGCAGAAAAGCCAATGCACGGAAAAGTTTCTATCATAAACTGTAAAGTAGATACTAAAACCGATTTGATTTTTCAAAATATGCCTTCACAGATTGAAGTGGTGCGTTATCATTCTTTATTGATAGAATTAGAAAAAGAAAAAAATAATGTATTGATTCCCACAGCCTACACCCAAAAAGGCGAATTAATGGCTTTTTCTCATATAACACTTCCCATAAAAACAATTCAATTTCATCCAGAAGCAGCTTTGACAGAATATGGATTGCAAATGTTAGATAATTGGCTTCAACTAACATTTGTAGAAGCTAGGGTTTAGTATTTATTTCAAAATTCTATATTCTAAAATCTAAGTTTATTTTTCGGTTCAAATTTTGCTGATCTTCTATTGAAGTTAGTTGTTTATAAAAATTAGGAACACTAAAAAAATAAATTTACACTTTTAGCTATCTATAAAAACAGGATTAAAACTCTGTCCAATTTATAACTCATAGCTTTTTGAAAATATATCTTTGTAAAAAAATACAAAAGGTAGTTTTTTAATTGAACAGGGTTTTAATCCTGTTTAGTAATGGGTGAATTTTTCAAAGTGTAAATGTATTCATTTTACATTCCTTATACTCTTTCAACTTTTAAAACCATACACAAATTTTCTTGTTAGTTTTACTTGAGTTTTAGCTATAGAGTAGCGTAATCTTTGTAGAACTGGAAGTCAGGAAAGCCTAAAATGAAAATTACTCTCTTCTAAAAGCTACAGAGTAGCGCAACTTTTAAGGTAAACGACAAGGTTTCGCAACTCTGTTGCTCTAAACTTATTATTTTATCATTCAACTTCTACAAAGGTTGCGTTGCGCTGCAACTTTGATAAAAGTGTATGGTTTTAAACTTTCAACTAATTTAATTTCTCTTTCTATTTAATTATCAAACACAAAAAAAATGATTCGTATTACAAAAATTTTTGCTCTGCTTTTCTGTATTGGTCTTTTATCGGCTTTCGTTCCCAATGACAAAATACTAGACAGTCCGAATGCGAAAGTATTAGGAAAATGGAAAACCATCGACGACGAAACTGGAAAGGCAAAATCCATCATTGAAATTTATGAAGTAAATGGTAAAGTTCACGGTAAAATAGCCGAACTTTTAGACGGTGCAAGTCAAGATAAAACCTGTAAAAAATGCAAAGGAAAACGAGCAGGTAAAAAACTGGTAGGAATGGAAATTCTTTATGGTTTAGAAAAAGATAGCGACAACGAGTGGGAAGACGGCAAAATCTATGACCCAAACAATGGAAAAGAATATAGTTGTGAAATCAAACTTGTTTCAGCAGACAAATTAGAAGTAAGAGGTTATATCGGCTTTTCTTTTGTAGGACGTTCTCAAAATTGGTATAGAGTGAAATAAATCAAGCAATTGATAAATTTTTAATGGAAAATGGATAATTCATGTTGAGTGGATTGTCCATTTTTTACTTCAAGCTATTCTAAATATAAAAAACATTCCACTACAAAACCCTTCATTTACAGTTATTTAGTTATTCAAAAAGGAATAAATCCCTAATATTCTCTCTAATTTTGATTTCTGTCTAGGGTAAACGCACGAAAGATTTATGCAAAAACTAATTCTTCTAAGTAGTCTTTATTAAGCTGTCATTCCCCACCCTAAATTAAAAAAAAGCCGTGTTTAAATAAATTATCATTTAATTGATAATAAATTGTATTTTAGCTGCGTAGCTGCGAAATGTTTGTAGAAAAAAACATCAAACAG